>ERZ761607.1642-NODE-1642-length-26872-cov-5.066115_pt1 | contig 26872 bp, 26 predicted proteins | sample MGYA00511164_ERZ761607 | MGnify/ENA primary metagenome ERZ761607 (study PRJEB28899, sample SAMN02445080) | bioreactor sludge metagenome | biome: EBPR sludge | place: Australia: Brisbane, Thorneside Wastewater Treatment Plant | collected 2011-06-22 ... | reverse complement strand
GGGAGCCGCTGCCGTAGGTCATCTTGGCGCGCGCGTAGGCGTGCAAAATCTCGTTGTGGCTCGCGCCCGGCGCGATATCGAGGAGAAGGTAGAGGTTGGGCTTGTGGACCGAGGTCGCTTCGCGGCTCATGGGAAGAGTCCTTTCTGCTCACCGAGCAGGGTGCGCGCCAAGCGGTCGAGCCGGTTCGCGAGGATCGAATGCGGGAAATCGCGCACGACGGGCTTCTTCTCTCGGATCGCTTTCCAAACCGTGTTGTCGTAGTCGAGGTAACCGGCGTAGTTCACGTCGAGTCCGAAGTATCGTTTGCAAACACTGCAAATTGCACGGCCGACGTCGATGTCGATCGGCGAACGGACTTGGTTCATGACGACGTTCAAGTGGATCTCTTCGAGCCGCGCGCGGAGGTCCTGCGCCGCGACGGCGTCCAGGCGCTCGACGACGGCGAGGAGCTCCATCGGCGTCTTGATGCCGAGGATGTTCTTCTGATCCGTCGCCGCGTCCACGACCTCGCGGATGCCGGGCGGGACTTCGGCGTTGCGCAAACGACGGAAGATGACGGCGCGCACGAAGCGGTACGCGTTTTCGACGCTCGTCGGCTCCGGCAGGATCGAGACAATCCCTTCGTCGGCGCGATTGAAGAAGTCGATCGTGAAGTCCGAGGTGCCGGCGCCGAGATCCAGGATGATCTCGTCGGCTTCGAGGCGGCGGAGCGACTCCCAGAACTCGTCGCGGCGGCCTTCCATGCGATGGATGACCGTGAGCGCGTCGTTCGATCCGCTCAGGATGCGAAGCCCCGGTTCCGAGTTCACGAAGAGCTCTTCGACCTCGGTCACGCGACCCGTCGCCCAATCGCCAAGCCCCCGCTTCGGCGGCTCGATCCCCAGGCACGTATGAAGGTTCGCGCCCCCGAGATCGAGATCGACCGCGAGCACTTTCTTCCCGCGCCGAGCGAGCGACAAAGCGAAGTTGGCCGAGATGAGGCTCTTGCCCACCCCACCCTTGCCGCCGCCGACGGCCCAAACCCGGGCCCGCGGCGCTTCGCGAGCGACGGGGGTCAGCCCCGTCGCGATCCTTGATTCGATTTCGTCCTCGAGCGACGTCGCGACGGCCACGGCCGCAAGGGTTCCCTGAACCACCTGCGCCTGGAAACTCGCCGCTTCACGGACGGCCACGGAACCAGGTTCCGTTCCCGTACCGAGTCGCGTCTCGAGAAGATTAGACTCGAGAGGTCTCTCTAACATCCTTGCCCCCGAAACTATCGTCGCACGTTCAATAACTTAACGCAAGGTAGCGACGCCCCGCCAAAAGCGTTTCGCGCTATTCCAGGAAGTCCATGAGGGACTTCGAAAGAATGCGCTTGTTCGTCTCCAGCGAGGTCTTCAAAGTGTTCTCGTGCCGCGCGAGGTCCGAGAAAACCTTGATGGAATCCGCGTCTTCCGCCGCGGACCTCAGTTCCGAGTTCGCGACCCTGGCGTTTTCGAGCGAAGCCATTCCGGCCCGCAGGCTGTTCTGCCGGGCGCCCACGAGGGAGCGCGCCGAGATGACCTGCTTCGCGGCGTCGTCGATGCCGTCCAGCGTTTTTTGAATGGCCTTGAGTTGTCCGTTCTGCAGCCCGTCGCGCAGGTCCTTGAGCACGCCGAAGATGTTCACGCCCGACTGCTGCTGGATCTTGGCGAAACTCTCGGGATCCTCGACCGGATCGACACCCTTGGCTTCGGCGACGACCGAAGCTGGCGCCCGCAGCTCGCCCGAAACCGTGGGCTCGCCTTGGCGCGCCGGATCCTCGCGCAGGGCGCGGCGCTCCGCCCCCACCTCGCCGATCCCGAAGAAAGGCAGGAGCCCGGGCACGTTGATGCCGATGCGCTGCCCTTGGTCGACCTCGAGGTCGATAGTGCCTTCGTCGCCGAAGTAGTTGCCGTCCTCGTCGAAGGGCGCGCGCGTCGTCTGGTAGCCGCCGAAGATGTAGCGGTCGCCCAGACGCGTGTTGCCGATCTGCACGACGCGCAGGACGAGCTGCTCGATTTCCTTCTGCGTCGACCCCTGCGCGTCGGGCGACGCGTTGGTCGAGGAGCTCATCTGGATCGCAAGCTCCTTCGCGCGGCCGAGCACGTCGCTCAGCTCGCCGAGCGAGGCGTCGGTCATGTTCATGTAGCTGTTCGCGAGCTCGAGGTTCTGCGAGACCTGCTCGATGCGGTCGCCGGAAGTCCGCAGGGTCATGGCGCGCGTCTGCCCGACGGGGTCGTCGGAAGGGCGCGAGGCTTTGCGACCCGTAATGGCTTCTTCCTGCGTCTTGATCATCTTCGAGCGCGTCCGCGCCATGGACTCCTGGCTCTGGGCGTACAGCAAAGATTCGGTCACCCGGTTCGCCATGCCTAAAACCTCTTCAGGTTCAGCACGGTGTCCAACATCTGGTCCGCCGTCTGGATCATTTTCGCGCTCGCGTCGAAGGCCTTCTGGAACTTGATCATGTTGAGGGCTTCTTCGTCGAGCGAGACGCCGGCGACCTGCTCGCGCATGTTACCGAGCTGGTCCATGAGGCCGCGCTGCACCTCGAAGCTGTCGTTCATCGATTTCACTTCGGCGCCGACCTGGCCGACGATGCTGGCCGTGAAGTCGACGAAGTTCGCCTTGCCCCCGTCGAAGAGCTTGGCGTCCTGGAGGTCGGCCATCTGCAGCAGCGCGCGGTTATCACCGGGCGCGAGCGCCTGGAAACCCGTCGCGATCGCGCCGAGATCCGAAGTCACCGCCTCCGAGAGCTCGAGCGTCGCGGCCGTGTGCCCCTCGCCCGTGTCGCGAAAGAACGAGACGCCCTGTTTGCCGTCCGCGCTGTAGGCGCTGCGGTGGATGTCGTTCACGTTCGTCGCGAGGCGGCTCGCGAGCGTATCGACGCGGTCGCGGTAGTCGGGCGTCACGCGGTCGCGGATGTGGATGTAGCTACCGAGCTGGCCCGACTCCAGCGAGTCCGTGACGTCCTTCACGCGCCGGCCGTTCGAGTCGGCGGTGAAGACGCGCACCGAGCCGGGGTTCACCCCGTCGGGCGAGCGTTCGGCCATGAGCTCGACGCGGTCGGCGCCGTTCACGAGCACGCCGATGCGGCTCGAGCTGATGTTGACGAGGCCGTTCTCGACCTGGGTCACCTGCACGGGCACGATCTTCGCGAGTTCCTGGATGGCCATGTCGCGCGCGTCGCGTTCGTCGTTCGCCGTGGCGCCCGATCCCTTGAGCTCGACTTCGACGATGCGCTGGTTGAGCTGCTGGATCTTGCCCGTGATGAAGTTCAGTTGGTCGACCGAGCCTTCGACCCGGCGGTCGAGGTCGCTCACGACCGACGCGAGGCCCTGGGAAAGCGAACGGAAGCGCGAGGTCACGGCGTTCGCGCTTTCGCGGACCGCCGCGCGCAGGGGTTGCGATTCCGGTTGAGTCGAAAGCGTCCGCAGATCGTTGAAGAACTGCGAAACGGTCTTGGAAAGGCCGCTGTCGCCGTCGTTGGCGAAGATCATCTCGAGCTGACCCATGACCTCGGCGCCGCCCTCGAAGCGTCCGAGGTTCGTGCTTTCTTCCTCGAGACGGCGGTTCACGAACTCGGAGTGGGTGCGCTGCACGGCCTCGAGCTTGACGCCCGTGCCGATCTGGTGGCGCCCGAGTCCCATCGGCGAGTTCGCCGCGAGCTCGACCCGTTGGCGCGAGTACCCCTTCGTGTTGGCGTTCGCGACGTTGTGCGACGTCGTGGAGAGCGCCATCTGGTTCACCGAGAGCGCCGTGCGCCCCTGGTTCATGAGGTTGTTGATGCTCATAGGCGACGCTCCACGAGCGCGCCGCGACCCTTCTGGTCGTCTTCGTAGCGCTTCTTGTCGTTGTAGACGCCCCCGCCCTTCTTGGACGTCTTGGGAGCCTTGCCCGTGTAGGCGTTCACGAGGTTCGTGGCGATGCCCTGCAGGTTCATGACCGAGGCCTCGATGAAGCGGCCGTTGAGCTCGATGCGGTCGCGCAGGTGGTCCATCGTGCGCGCCATGCGGTCGCGCAGCTCGAGGAGCCGCACGCCGCTGGCTTCGTCGCCCTGCTCGATGAGCGCCTCGCCGATCGTGCGGAGCGTGATCGTGTCGGGATCGTGGTTCATCACGACGGCGAAGACGTCCTGGTGGCGCAGGCGATCGCGGTCGAGCCCGCGGATGGCGCCGAGGACTTCGTCCTTCTCGCGGATGAGTCGGAAGAGCTCTTCGTAATCGAGGCGAACGAGCGCGCCGCGCTCGCGCTCGAGCAGCGCGAGCGCGCGCTCGTAAAGCACGTTCATGCGGTCCAGGATGAGCGCGAGAGCCTGAATTCTTTCGATCACGAAGCCCTCCCCCGAAGACTCAGATCCAATCCGGATAACCCCCGGACGGCGTTCTCGGTCGCTCGAGTACAGGGAGTACACTTCGCTCCCTGCGGCCTTGTCCGGGGGTTATCCGGATAGGCTCCCTCCCGGGCTCTCGCCCAACCTCACTCGACTCTTAAGCGCGGCCCGCCTTGGCTTCCTCGGCGTTGGCCTCGAGCATCTTGTCGGCGACGGCCTTCGCGTCGACCTTGTAGGTACCGTTCTTGATTTGGGCCTTGAGCGCCGCGACGCGATCCGTGCGCACGTCCGGGGCCTCGTTCGCGACCTTGAGACCTTCCGCGAGCAGCGAGGCTTCCGACGAGATGTTCACGCGTTCGGGCGTCGATCCCGGGCGGATCGTCGTTTCGGCCTTGTCCGTCCCAAGGGGGGCACGGCCTTGGGCCTTCTGCGACTTCGCGGATTGTCCCGCGGCAATCTCGGCGGCTTTGTCACTTCGGATCTTCGTGACGTCCATGCTCTTCACCCTCCTGGTGCGCCCCTTGGGGCTCGGTCGCCCGTCCTGGGCTTCCTAACTTCGATTCTACCAAAGCGTGGGAGCCGATACCACCTTCTCCTTTGAGCTGTCGCTCAACGAGTCGGCCCACGCCGAGGGGACGGTTGCGCGCGAGTCCCTTTTGCAGCTCCGAAGTCAGCATCGAACGAAAGATCATCTCCGCGTTCGAAGGCGCAAAGGGATTGTCGTCGCCCGCGTTCAAGAGGCGCTGCGAACGCTCCATCTCCTCGTACACACGTTGCAACATCAGTGCCTCGAATTGATCGCCGATCTCCTTGGCCTGCGAATCCGAAACCTTAGGCGCACCTTGCGCCGCGGCCACGCCCATCGGGAGCGCCAAAAGCGTCAGAAGGCCGCCGAGAAAAGCGTTAGAAAAATGTCGTTTCATGTTTTTTGACGGGGAACGAAAAGCCCCCGCCAAAGACTTGGCGAGGGCCGCGAATCTAAAAGGTGGATCGAGAGGTTCCCGGTTTCGTGACGCATCCTGCGTTAACAAAGCCTGAGGCTTTCGCCTTGAACGGATTTCCCTGGGAGGAATTAAACCATTTTTCAGACGTTTCTTTGGTGACCATCCTGGTCGCCTTTGCACGTCCGAAAACCCCCCGATCCTACATTCCCACCGGTTCCGAAGAGCCGGTGTTCCTGCCAAATTTTCAATCGCTCCCCGTCTATCCCGAGTCTCCCCGCTAGAGGATCTCGAGCTCCGACTGGAGCGCCCCCTGCGACTTGAGCGCCTGCAGGATCCCGATGAGATCCCGCGGCGTCACCCCCAAGGCGTTGAGAGCTTTCACCACGTCCCCGAGGGTCGCGCCTTCGGGTACGCTTATGAGTTTATCACCGGGCTCATTCACTTTAAGCGTCGTTTCCTTGACGACTTCCTCGGTTGTTTTGACGGGCGAGCCTTCGGGCAAAGTCGGATCGGGACCCGTCGTCTTGGTGCGCGTCTCCGTGTTGCGGATCTCGACGGTGAGGTTGCCGTGCGCGACGGCGACCGAAGAAATGCGCACGGCCTCGCCCACGACGATCGTGCCCGTGCGTTCGTTCACGACGACGCGCGCGCGCGTGTCGGCCTCGACGGGCACGCGCTCGATCTGCGCGACGAGCTCGACGATGCCGCCCTCGAAATCGTAAGGGATGACGACGTCCACCGTCGCGGCGTCGCGCGCGCGGGCGTAGAGGCCGCCGAGCTCGAGGTTCACGGTCTTCGCGACGCGAGCGGCCGTCGTGAAATCGGGATTATGGAGCGCGAGCCGGAGCGAAGTGCGGTTCGCGAAGTCGACCGCGACCTCGCGCTCGACGAGACCGCCGTTCGGCAGCATGCCGACCGTGGGATGGTTCTTGCCGCTCGAGGCGCCGCCCCCACCCTCGGCGAAGCCACCCACCGAAAGCGGGCCCTGCGCCACGACGTAGACGTTCTTGTCGCCGCCGCGCAACGGCGTCAGCAGGAGCGTGCCGCCCTGGAGCGACTTCGCGTCGCCGATGCTCGACACCGTCACGTCGATCTTCGAGCCCGTGCGCGCGAAGGGCGGCAGCGTCGCCGTCACGACGACGGCCGCGACGTTCTTGGACTCCGTGCGGTCGCTCTTCACGTCGACGCCCATCTGCCGCAGCATCTGGGTCATGGAGAGACCGGTGAACTCGGGCTTCGAGTCGCCCGTACCCTTGAGGCCCACCACGATGCCGTACCCGATGAGCGGGTTGTCGCGCATGCCCTTGATCGAAACGATGTCCTTGAGACGGGCCGCGCCCACCGGCGCCGCCGCGGCGACGCCCAAAACGCAGAGCGCGAGTTTCACGGGAAACAATCTTCTCATCACTTGGTCAACTCCATCCGGGACTCGAATACGCGCGACGAAGCGACGAGGCGCGCGGGACCGATGTCCTCGTCGCGCACGATGCCGGAGAGCTTGATTTGGTAAGGCGCGTTGCGGATGTAGATCCGACGCGCGCCTTCGATGCGGTAGGAATTTCGCGGCAACTCTTCCATGATGCGTACCGTGATGTCGGCGATGTCGACGTGCGCGGCCGGGGCGTCGAGCGCGGCCGTCGTGGCCTGCCCCACCGCGCCCGCGAGCGCGTTACCGAGCTTGTCGCTTCCCGTCATGCGCTTGAGTTTGTCGTCGAGCGCGTCCTGCGCCTTGGCGCCCGCCTCGTCGGCCGCGATCTGCTGGATCGTGCTGCGGCCGAGCAACCCGGAGATCTTGTCGTTCAGCGTGCGGTTCACCTCGGGGTCGACCTTCACGACGATGAAGTCGCCGATCTTGAACGCGAGGTTCTTCGTGAAGAGGTAATTGTCCTGGCCCTCGGGATTCCAGAGCGAGCCTTCGCTCGCGGGTCCCGTGCCGTCCCACGGCGTCGCCTGCCGGCGAAAACCGCGCGCGGCGCGCTCGTCGTTCTGGCGCGCGAGCGCGCCGAATTCGTTCGCGGCGAGGTCAGGGCCGACCGAGTCCGGGCGCGCGGACGTGAGCCCGCTCGGGGTCCGGTTGTCGTAGGCGACGATTGACGAAGGATGGCGCGACTTGGCGGGCGCGTTCGCTTCGGCCGGAACCTCGACTTCGCCGCCGCCCACCATCGACGCCTTGAGGTTGCTCATGAAGGTGCCGCAGCCCGTGAGCGACGCGAGCGATGCGAGCGCGAGCCAGCGCCTCATAGGCGGATCTCCACGGCGCGCTCACCCACGATGACGCCCGTGAGGGACTTCTTCGTGTCGGGTTGGAGGATGCGCACGAGATCGCCCTTGCGACCTTCCTGCTGCGCCTTGCCGCGCGAGCGGATGATGACGCCGGGACCGGAAAGCACGGTGAGCTCGACGAGGTCGCCGCTGCGCACGTCGAGGGGCGCGTCCAGCACGCCGCCGTAGATGACGTCGCCGCCCGTGATCCCTTGGGTCACGCGCTGGCCGAGGATCTGGTTCAGGCCCGTGGCGGCCGCGCCGTTGGGCAGGCGGCTCCACGGCAGCGTCATGAGCTGCACGTCGGCTTCGGTCACGACCTGTCCGCGCTTGAGCGCCGTCTTGGCCACCCACGTCGGACCCACGACGCGAAGCACGCCGACGGCGGCGCGTTCGAGCGGCCCCTGGTCGGTCGTCACGAGGACGGAAAGATGGAAGAGGCCGTCGAGGCGCTTGGAACCGCTCGAGCCCAGGCCCAGGACCTGCACGCCCAGCACGCGCAGTTGGGGCGCGAGCGCGGGTTCCAGGCGAAGGGAGTCGATCTGAAGATCGAAAACGGACTCGGGCTGTGCCATACGGCGCGCGATCTGCGCGCGTAGGCTCTCGACGAGGCCGGATTCCAAGCGCGTCTGGTTCTCGCGGACGGCCGGGTCGCCGCGCAAGGCGGAAGGCGTCGCGGCCCAAGCCGTCGAGAACGCGAAGCCCGCCGCCACGAAGGCGAACGCGAGCGCCCACTCACGCGGCAAGCCGGCCACGAGTCCGCGCAAGAGCCCCACGAGGCTCGGTTCCATCTTACCCGTCGTCATCGCCACTCCGCTTGTCTCCCGCTCCGTTAACGGATCTGTCCGAGCGTGCCCATCATCTGGTCGACCGCTCCGATGGCCTTCGAGTTCAGTTCGTACACGCGCTGCGCGCGGATGAGGTCGGTCATTTCGGTCACGGGCTGCACGTTCGAAGCCTCGAGGAAGCGTTGGAGAAAGCGGCCCGAGCCGTTCTCGCCCGCGTTGCCCGGCACGGCCGCGCCGCTCGACGGCGAAGTCGCGTAAAGATTGCCGCCCGTCGCCTGGAGCCCCGAAGGGTTCGCGAACTGGACGACTTGGATCTGGCCGAGTTCCTGGACCTGGTTCGAAGCGAGCTTCACCGAGACGCGACCATCCGGGCTGATCTGCACGCCCTGCGTGTCCGCGGGCAAGATGATCTCGGGCATGAGCGGAAAGCCGTCGACGTTCTCGAGCCGTCCGCCGTTGCCCAGACGCAGGCTGCCGTCGCGCGAATAACCGAGTTCACCGTCCGGACGTTGGAAGGCCATGAAGCCCGGGCCGTCGAGCGCGACGTCGAGCTCGCGCTGGGTCGGGCGCGGCGCGCCGACCGCGTGATCGCGCACGGTGCCGCCGAGCTTCACGCCCGAGCCGATCTGCACGCCCGTCGGGTTCTGCGTCGTCGCGGAGGTCGCGGCGCCGGGATCCGTCGAATTGTGGTAGAGGAGATCCTGGAAATCCGTGCGGCTCTTCTTGAAGGCGACCGTGTCGGCGTTCGCGAGGTTGTTCGAGATGTTCTCGACCTGCTTCTGCTGGGCGATCATCCCGGTCGCGGCGGCGTTCAAAGCGTTCAGCATCCGTCGTTCCTCCTAACCGCTAGTAGCGGCCAACCTCGTTCACGCGCGAGGACATTTCGCCCACGCTCTGCATGAGGCGGGTGTTCTGTTCGAAGAGGCGCTGGGCCTCGATGAGACGGGTCATTTCCTGCACGGGGTTCACGTTCGAAGCCTCGAGGGAACCTTGGTGAATTTTCGGCGCACGCGCGGGGTTGCCGAGCGCGTTGAGCGGCTCCGCCGTGCCCGGCGGGTTCGCGCCGGCCGCGGCGGGGGTGACGGCCGCGGGTTGACGCGCCGGCTGGCCCACCGCGCGCAGGGCCGCGTTCGGGCCCGCCAGGAAAAGGTTGCGACCTTCCTTGCGCAGATCCTTCGGGTTAAGCGACTGCTGCAGGCTCAGGCGACCGACGAGCTGATCGCCGTCCTCGCCGCCGCCCGGATTGCGCGCGTAAACGTTGCCTTCGGCGTCGATCGAGACGCGACCCGCGCCCACGGTGAGCGAGCGCAGACCGGGATCTTGGTTCGCGTCGCCCGCGCCCAACACCAAAAAGCCGTCGCCCGTCGTCAAGCGACCGCCGGCGTCGAGCGTCAGGTTCCCGGCGCGCGTCAGGCGAATGCCGTTGGGAGTCAAAACTTCGAGGAAGCCGTTCCCCTCGATCGCGATGTCGAGCGAGCGACCCGTATGCCGGATCGAACCGCCCTTCAGGTTCGTGAACTCGGTGCCGTAGAGCACGGCGCGGCTTTCCGTGCCGGCCTGCGATAAGAGTTGGGATTCCTTGGCCGCCTCTTCGGGGATGCCGCTCCGCCCGTCGGGGCGAAGGTTCTCCTGCAAGACCTCCTCGAAGACGACGTCGCTCGACTTGTAAGCGACCGTATCCGCGTTCGCGAGGTTGTTCGTCACGGTCTCCAGACGCTTGGACTGCGCCAAGGCCCCTGACAAAGCGGTGACTAATCCGGCGTCCATACGACCCTAAGTTGCAACTTGGATGCCACGGAACGGGCGCCGCCACACGCCGATGAGGGACAGCGTCATCAAAGTCCGCGTCGAGACTTTGACAGCCCGTCCGGCGCCGGGTTTCCTCTCGGGACATGACGACCAAACTGGATGGCCGCCAACTCGCTTCGAAACTCTACGAAAAGATCCGCGGCGAGGTCGCCGCGCACGGCGGCCGCCGCCCCGGGCTCACCGTCGTGCAGGTCGGCGAGAACCCGGCTTCGTCGAGCTACATCCGGCAAAAACAGAACGCGGCCGAGAGCTGCGGATTCCGCTTCGAGCACGTCCAGCTGCCGCGGGAGCTTTCTTTCGAAGAGCTCAAGCGGGTTCTCACCCAACGCTGCGCCGACCCCGCCGTCGACGGGCTCATCCTCCAACTTCCGCTCGACTCCACGACGATCACCGATCCCAAGGCGACCGAAGAGCTCCTCGCCCTCATCCCCCCGGCCAAGGACGCCGACGGGCTGCACACCGAAAACCTCGGGCGTTTGCTCGCGGGCGAAAGCCTGCCCGAACGCTGGACCTCGCCGCTGCCGGCGACGGCCCTCGGAGTCATGCGCATCCTCGAGGAAGGCGGCGTGGAGCTCGTCGGCAAGCGTGCCGTCGTCGTGGGCAAGTCGCGGCTCGTGGGGCTGCCGACCGCGACGCTCCTCGCCCACGCGGGCGCGACCGTCACGGTCTGCCATTCCAAAACGAAGGACCTTGCGCGGCACACCCGCGAGGCCGAGGTTCTCGTCGCCGCCGCGGGTCGTCGCCACCTCATCACGCCCGACCACGTCGCGGCGGGCGCCGTCGTCGTGGACGTCGGCATCCACGAACTCCCGCGCAAAAGCGCGGACGCGAAGCGCCAGCTCACGGGCGACGTCGATCCGGCCGCCTTCGCGAAGGCCTCGCTCTACACGCCCGTGCCGGGCGGCGTGGGTCCCATGACCGTCGCGGGCCTGCTCGAAAACGTGTTCCGCCTCTACCGAAAACGCGGCCCGGGACTTTGATTTAAGCGGGGAGTCGGACGAAGATAAAGGCCATGCCGGCTTTTCCGCGCGTCCGCCCGCACCCGAATGACCACGGCGAGGGCTTCTTCGTCGTCGCTTGCGTCGCGCTCTTGGGGCTCTGTCTTTTCCGGTGGCGTTGGATGGAAGAAGCCCTCGGGATCCGGACGCTCGTCAAACACTTGGGATCGACCGTCACGCGGATCCTCATGATCGTGCTCGCGACCGGCCTTTTTTTGCTCCTGCTGAAACTCTTCGACTGGATCCCTTTCGCCTAGACGCGCCGGGAATTCAGTTACCGACGATCGTCGGGACGATCGCCGGGCCGCCTTCGAGCACCTTTCGCAGAAATGCGCGCGGATCGAGCTTTTGCTTTTCGGCGTAGACTTCGATCGCGGGCACGAGCGTGTAGTACGTACCGAGTCCCATGATGAACGCGTTGTTCCACGGGCGGTTCACGACGCGAGCGTACACGGGATCGGCGGCCAGCCGCGCGCGAATCCAGCCGAAGTAGGCTTCGCGACGGGCGTCGAGGGGGGTGGAGCCGTCGGCGTAGATCGCCTTGCCCTTGGCCACGATCTCGCGTACGAGCGCCGAGAACTTGAGCTGGAACTCGTTCGACTTGCGTAGTTCGGCTTCCATGGCCTCAAAGTGCGCCGCCCGCGAAGGATCTCGCTTCTTCTCGGCTTCGTAGAAAAGAATCGCGCCGCGAAAACCCATCCAGCTCGCGAAGGCTTCGTTAAAATCGGCGAGTTCGTGGAAGTAAAAGTTCGCGTGGGTGAGTTCGTGGAACAAAAGTTCGACGAGTCGCGACTCGCTCGAAAGCATCGTCGAGATGATCGGATCGGGCAGCCAGCCCGTCGTGGAATAGGCTTCGACGTGGCGAGTATAGACGTCGAGCCCCTGAGCCTCGAGCTCGCGGCCGAGCGCGTCGGCATCCTCACCGTTGAAGAATCCCTTGTAAGGCAGGCCACCGAAGAGAGGGTAACGGAAGAGGTGCGGTTCAAGGCGATCCTTGGGGGCCGCCACGACGATCTTCGTGACCCAGTTCCGATCGAGTCGCAGAAAATGGCGGTAGTTGCGACCGGTCTTCATGCCAAGCTCCCGCTCGGCGAATTCGATGACCCGACGACTCGTCTCCAGGAGCCCGCGCGTCTTGGGATCGAGGGCGGGATCACGGAGCAAGCGCTCGACGGGTTCGGCGCGCACGATGAGCGCGCCCTGCTTCATGCCCTGCTCGAAAAGGTAGCCGATCGAAGCGTCCTTCGTGCACGCCGAAAGCCCGGCCAAAACCAGAGCCAAGCCGGCGCCACGACCGATGGAACTCACCATACCCTCATCCTAATCTCGAAGGATCAGAACACGAAGCGCAGGCCGCCGGCCGCGGCGTAGTGCAGAAAGATTTCGTCCTTGTCGAGATCCGTCGCGTAGACGCTGAAAGACGCCTCGATGGCGACCGAATCGACGACGAACATGGAAAGCCCTACCCCGGCGTCGGCCGAGATGGATTGCACCTTGGGGCTAGTGCTCGAAGACACGATGGAGCTCGCCGCGCCCGTTTCGGGATCGACGGCGTTCACCTTCTGCTCGCGGATCATCATGCCGCCCCCGCCCCGGACGTAGGGACGGAACGGAGTGCCTTTGCCGGTGAAATAGAGGATCAAGTTGGCCGAGATATTCTGCAGGTTCGTCGTGCGCAGGATGCGCGCACGTTGGGTGAGCTGTCCCGTGGGCGTGACGCCCACGACGAAACGGTCGTTCGTTTGGGTCGTCATGTAGGAGAGCTCGAGCGCGGTGTTCGAGAGCATGCGATAGGCAAAGCCGGCTCCGCCGCGCAGGACCTTCGTCGTGGATTCTTCGCCTTCGATCGCGCCGTTCGAATACTGGTACCAGGATCCGTTGAGCGACAACTCGAAGTATCCGCCCGATCCGCCGCCCTTGCCTTGTGCGACGGCCGAGAACGCGCCGCCCGCCAAGGCGAGCGCCGCGAAACCTCGAAGCCAGCCCTTGATCTTCGATTTGGATCTCGACATCCCCTCTAGAATAGCGGAGCCGTCCTCGCCGACCGAGGCGGGAATATGACGGCTCGATAGCCCGGCGCACCGCCGAGCGGGCGGAGCTCCGGCCGACGCATCGCGCGCCCCGAGGCCGGCCCTTCCCGGCCGCGTTCCGCCAGACGCGCGATGACCTGCTATGATGAATCTCCGCATGTTAGCCCGGCTCGACCGATTCTTGGCCAAGGAACTCCTGCGCACGACCGTCGCGGGCCTTTGCCTGGCCGTCGTCATCCTACTGGCGCTGCAGGCCCTTCGACTTTCGGGCCTCATCATTCAGTACGATCTCGATTTCCTCTCGATCTCGAAGCTCGTGAGTGGCCTCGCCGCCAGCCTTCTCCCCATCGAGCTGCCGGTAGCCTTTCTCTTCGCTCTGCTTTTTCTGTTCGGACGCATGTCGACCGACCGGGAATTCATTGCCCTCCAAGCGATGGGCCATTCACCCGCGCGACTGCTCGTTCCGATTTTCTTTTTTGGCGCGCTCGTGTCCGCCGGAACCGCATTTTGCTCGTTCTATTTGGGACCACGCGGCAACCAAGCTTTTGAGGCGAGCATCGACGAAGCCTTCAAGAAGAAAGTCGCCACGGTCCTACGCTCCGGCACTTTCTCGGAAAACTTCCTCGATCTGGTCGTTTTTGTCGACGACGTGGATCCGGAGACCCAAGTTCTGCACCGGGTCTTCATCCACGACGCGAACACCTACCAGGAACAGGCTTCGATCTCCGCGGAATACGGTCGCTGGATCCAATCGAAGGAACTTGGGCTCGGCACCCTCGCCCTCGAGAACGGCATCCTCATCTCCGAATCTCCCAAACAGGAGGCCACTTACCGCGTCCGCTTCGACGAGTACCGCATCAACGCGGATTTCTCGCAGCAGGCCGGCGTCGCGCGCGATTCCCCCCCTTCGCTCGAGATGTCGCGCTTGCTCGCTCGGCGAGCCGCACAGAAAAATCAACCCGGCCTCGACCGACGTCCCGTCTGGATCGAGATCGCGCAACGCTTTTCGATTAGCATGGCTTGCTTGATCTTCGTCCCTCTCTGCTTCGCGCTCAGCGTCGACAACCGCCGAACGGCGCGCTCGCGGGCGGTGCTCTACGGCTTGTTGATCTTGCTCTTGTACTGGACGGTGCATTTCACCGTCATCACGTGGACCCTCAAAACGCCCCTCGATGCGATCCAAAATAGCGAGGCCTTGAACTGGCTCATCGTCTGGATTCCCAATCTGCTGCTGGCCACGGCGGCCGCTTACTTCTACCGTCGCTCCTTCCGACTGCGCCGCTAGGCTAGCGGGTACAGGAGAGCACGCGGAAGGCCGTCGGGAAGCTGCTTCCCTTGTAGACGGTTTGGCGAAGCACGCAGTTCGTCGGCTCGAGCTCACGGCTCGGCATGAGCACGAGCCAGTAAGACGCCGGTGCCTCCACTTGGCCCTGACGACGATGGAACTCGCTCACCCGGGAGCCCTCCGTCCAGATCCGCAGCCGATCGCCCAAGCGGATTTCCGGCGAAGCGATCGCGTCCTGAAAAAGCAGCACGCTCAACAACTGATAACTCTCCACGAGGATCGGACGCTCATCGGCGCGCATGGCCTCCGACAGAAAAGCGTGCAGATTGTCCCAATCGCGAAAGTCCTCGAGTTTGGACGGACGCTCCAGACGCTCCGCCAGACGCGGCGAAAAATTTCGCAACGGACGCGCGAGCTTGGGACCCTCGACGATCACGAGAAAAAAGCCGAGGCTCAGTCCCCAACTCACGAAAATCGTGGCCCATAGACGCAAGGGGCGCATGTAGGCCCCCGAAAGCGAAGCGACGGTCGCGGCGAGCGCGCCGGCCAACGGCCAGTTGGCTTCGGCGCGACGACGAAGGGCCCCGAGCGAGAAAAAGAGAAGCGGCACGAAGCTCCACGTCCAAAGCCGACCCGACATCCGACATCGTCCCGGCATCGCGGGGCGGAGCAAAGCCCCCAGAAAAAGAAAGGGCGTCCACAGGATGATCTGCGACAGACAAAGATCGCCGACGGACTTCCAATTGGGCGCGCGCAGTAGATCGCCGAAGCCGTTCTGGAGTTGAAAAACGATGCCCGCTCCCTCGGCCCGACCGTCCCCCCACGCCCAAACGAAGTAGGGCGTCACGAGCGCGAGCGCCACGCCGCCGGCCACCGCGACGTTCGCAAGTCCCGCGCCCGTCACGATCAAGAGGAAAGCGGCCAGAATCGCCGTGTACTTGGAGTAAGCCATGAACGCGAGGCCGATCCCGATACCAACCGCGAGGCCGGGGCGGAAAGGAGTTTTCTCTCCGGCGGGCAACGACGCCGAGCGCAGACGCAAACTTTGGAGGAGAACCCAAGACCAGGCCGTGAGAAAAGGAACGTCGGGCGTGACGAGAAAAGGCCCCCACACGAAGAGGGGCAGCGAGAGCAACACGAACATCTGGGTGATGCGGAGCGCGCCCTTCTGGGCGACTTCGATCGCGCGTCCCAAGAAAAAGGGCGTCAGCACCGAAGCGAGGAACATAGGCAACGCGCGTAGCGAGAGCTGCGCCACGAACGCCGCCGATTCCCGTGCCATCTCCTCGCCCACCAGACGCTCCACGATCCAACGGCTCGCCGAAATAATCCAGGCGATCGCGGGCGGATGATCGTAGTAACCGAGGCTCGGCGCGAGCGACCAAGTCCAGTAATAGGCTTCGTCGGGATGGATGCCGCCGAAGGCCGCGAGCCACAGCCGCAAACCAAATCCGATCAGCAAGAGTCCGGCGAAGAAAGTCACGGCCCCACTATAGCGCGCGGGCGCGGGCGCGGAAATTCTCCGCGACGCCGAAATTGCCTCGCGGCGTCGCGCGGGGCAGGATTCCGGCATGACGCTTTACCGACACGAGATCCGCGGCCTGGGGGTGTACGAGGCCGTCGAAAAACTTTGCCCGCGCGACGATCCCAGACGGGCCCGCAAACCCGACGGATCTTGGCTGCCGAAGTCGGGTCCCGCCTTTCCCGGCGCGCTTTCGTTTTGGACCGAAGCGGGTCTCCGGCGTTACCGCGAAAGCGGACTCGAGGCGTGGCACGCGTCCCTCCTCGGACAGCCCGCCGTCTTGCTCGAGGTCGACGAAGCGGATCTGCGCGTCGTCGCGCGCGACGAGTGGCAGGTCATCGCGCGGCTCGCCCCCACCCCACAGGCTTCGCCCGTCCTCGCCACGGGCTCGACGCGCGAGATCGCGGAACTTCGTCTCGACGCGCACGTCTTGACGCTCGACCCCGGCGAACCGGCTCCGCTTCCGGCCTCGGAAAATCTCGACGAAACGTTTTTCTACGTTCTCGAAGGCACCCCCACGGCTTGGGTCGACGGCACGCCCTACGCGCTCGCCCCGGGTTGGGCCGGCGGCGTGCCCCTGGGCTCCGGGCGCCGACTCGGACTTTCCAATCCGACTTCCCATCCCGTTCGTCTTCTCGTGGCGGGGCGTCGCGGGAAAGTCGCGACGCGCGCCAACTTCGAGTCTCCGAATTCGTCGCTCGCGGCCCGCTCCCCGCTGGAAACGAAAGCCCTCACCCACGGGCCCTCGCATCTGCGCACGTCCCCCTGGTGCTACAACGGCAGCCACGAGATTTTTTCGCGCGGCGCCCGCCTGAGCAGCGCCCTCGGGCTCCGCGCGATCGGCGTGTGGCACGAGTTCCTCGACCCGAGCTATCGCAGCTCCTGGCCGCACGCGCATGAGCGTGAACAAGAAATCGCGCTCGTGTTGCGCGGACACCCCACGGCGTGGATCAACGGACATCGCTTCGAGCTAAATCCGGGCGACCTGGCTTATTTCCCGCCGGGCACGAATCTTTCGCACGCCCTCATGAACCGGAGCGACGACGTCGTGGAGTACCTCGGCCTGGGCGAAACGGAGCTTTCGGCCGGTAAAGATCGCATCTACTATCCGCTGCAAAAAGCCCGCAACGAAGAATGCCGCTTGGGTGGCTACCTTTGGGAGAATCGCCCGGCCTAGGCGCCGTCGTCGCCGAACTCTGCTAGGTTCTCGCCGCATGGAGACTTTCGTCGCGATCGACTTCGAAACCGCCGACACCGGAGCCGACAGCGCCTGCGCCGCGGGACTCGTGCGCGTCGAACGAGGCGTCATCGTGGCCGAAGCCGTTCGTCTCATCCGCCCGCCCCGCCCGCACGTGCGCTTTACCCACATCCACGGCCTCACGTGGGAAGACCTCAAGGACGCCCCGACCTTCGGCCAAGTATGGCCCGAGCTCGCGCCCCTCTTCGAGGGCGTCGACTTCGCCGTGGCGCACAACTCTTCCTTCGATCGCCGCGTGCTCATGGCGTGCTGCCAGGCCCACGGTCTCGCGATGCCGAACGTGCCCTTCCGTTGCACCGTTCAGATGGCCCGCCAGACCTTGCGCATCTTCCCCACGAAACTCTCGAACGTCTGCGAGGCTCTGGGGCTCGAGCTCAAGCACCACGAAGCCCTCTCGGACGCCCGCGCCTGCGCGAATATCGCGATCCGCGCGCTCGCCGCCTCGGCCACGCCGGCCTCCCCTACGTCGGCGGCGCCGCTCAACGCTTAGCAGGCTGTTGAAAAAGTGCCGTCTGCGGCGTTCTCGGTCGCTCAGAGCCCTTCGGGCGGCTACCTCGCTCCCTGCGGCCTTGCATCCGACGACTTTTTCAACAGCCTGTTAGACCCGGTCTCCCCGTACCTCGGACGGCGTGACGAAGCCTCGGCTTTTTTTGCTTTCGTCGTACAGATTCGCGTTCGGAAATCCGACAGTCTTCACAAATGGAAGCCTTCGTCTCGTTCACGAGTCCGCGTCTGCGCGCGCGGCTGGCCGCGTCGATCCTTTGCGCGATCTTCACGGGGCTCGCGTCGGCTGCGCCCGACGCCTGCGGCCCTATCCTGGCGCGCTTGGCCGGGGGCGCCGACGCCGCCGAGCGCACGGCCTACTACGCACGCGTCCTCGAACGCACCCGAGCCTGGCGGGACCACGCGAAGGAGCTCGAAGCCGCCACGGACCCCCGTCTGCGCCAGCCCTTTCGGGTCCAGGCCTTCGACCACGCCACCCGGACGTCCCACTCTCTCCCCTACTTCGCCGAGGCCTGGCGCGACGCCCGCTTGGTCGTCGGCCACTCGCCGCGCGGCCCCCTTCCCCCCGGCGCGCGCGTCGTGCGCAACGTCTCCTTCGGCTACGCGCTCGGGTCGTCGCCCTTCCGGCGGCTGGGATCGTTGAACTACGTCGTGCTTTCGAGCGAAGGTAAGATCCTCGAGGCCGGCGGGGGCTCGCCGACGCTCCTGCGCGAGCTTCGCTTCCACGTATTTGGGCGCACGCTTTCGCCGCAAGAATACGCCACGATCGCCGAGGTCAACGCGAAGCTCATCGCGCACCTCCGCGCGCACCCCGAAGGGCAAAGCCGTCTCGCGGACTTCGCCAAGAAGCGGGGTTGGCCCCAAGGGCTCCAAGACGAAGCCTCGCTCGCCTACTTCGACGACGCGCTCACGCCGCTCGTCAAGTGGGCCGAGAGTAACGGCTACACCCTCGACCAGATGCGGGACGCCGGTTGGGTCCTGCTCAAGTTCGATCCCCGCGGCCAACCCCTCTACCAAGTCAGCGAATCGAACGTGATCCGCATCCCGTACTTCGAGGCCGACGGCCGCACGATCCCGATCTGGCGGACGCGCGTCATCCAGCCTCGCACGCCGGACTCGCCCAAGTACGTCGGCTGGCAACTCGATCGCTCCATCGCCCGGCCCGCGAAGGTCGCCGAGAAACTCTTCAACGGCGGCGCGCTCGCCAAGGCCAAAGGCAAAACCGTGGTCATCACGGAGGGCGAATTCAAGTGCCTCGTCGCGACGAAGGAGTCCGGTGTCCTGACCGTCGGGCTCCCCGGCATCACCGAGTACGACGACACGATCATCCGCGGTCTCGTGGACGCCAAGGCGGCGCAGTACGTCGTCATCCTCGACCGCGATCCGCTCGGCAAGGGACTCATGCGCGTCGACGAGATCACGGACAGCGAGCGGGCCGCGTACTCGATCGCCCTCGAGCTGCGCCGGGCGGGCGCCGCGAACGTGAAGGTCGGCGTGCCGCCCGACGTTTTCGAAGGCGGCAAAGTCGGCATCGACGACCTCATCCTGGCGAAGGGTGCGGAGCCCTACCACCAGACGATCCGCGACGCGATGTCGCCGGAAGACTACGCCCGAGCGCGCGGACTCGATCCGACTTTCCAAGAGCTCTACTCTCGACGCCAGGGCCTTCGTCGTGCCGTCGAGCGGCACCTGCAATCCGTCGACCGCGACGGTCCGCGCATCGATCCCAAACGCTTCGATCTCATCCAGCACGAGCTCGACGAACTCAACGCGGCTTTCTCGACTTACCTGGAGAGGGAATTCCGTAACGCCCGGCAAATCGCGCAACCCTCGCACAACTTTCCTTCCTTGCGCACGGCCCCCAACTTGCCGGAAGGCGTGCGGGGACGCTTGGGCTCGGGCGCCGAGCTACCCGCCCCCGCCTTCGAAGGCGATATCCTGCTCATGGACTTCGTTCCCGGCGACCTGAAGCGATCCGCGTGCCCGGAATCCCGCTGCGGCCAGCTCGCCTTTAGCGAGGCCGACGTCGCGAAGGCCGCTCAAGGCGCGGACTCCCCGGCCCGCGAAGATCACGCGAAGGGATTGGGCCTCGCGCAAGCGACCGGCTTCGCACCCTCGACGGCCGAAGAACACGGAAACGTCGCCCTGGCCGGCCACCTCGCGCACGCCTTCCCGCCCGACGACTACCGGATGGAGTTCAACGTCACGATCGGGTCGACCAAGATTCCGCTCGTCGTCATCCACCGCGGCAAGAACAAGGTCGTCGCGATGGCCGAACTCAAGACGGCCGCGTCCTCGGGCCGCCTCTGGCTCGAGCGCGTCCGCCGCTCCCTTCGTCCGTCGTCAAGAAAACCCCGATAACGATTCGGGATTCACAAGGAGAACGCATGAACTCGTCTTTCAAATGGCTCTTCACCGGCCTCGCCTTCCTTTCGATCGGCGCGGGCAACGACGCGCACGCCAAGCGCCCGCCGATGGCGGTCGCGATCGCGGCCGAGATTCCCGAAGAGGACCAAGAGTCCTCGAACATGATCCTCGTGGCCGCCGAATGGGTAAAGAACACCCCCGGCGAGCGCCAAATCGACTTCAAACTCGCCGTGAAGCGCGGCGCCTTCGACGCGGCGACCTTCGAAGGTTTCGGCGTCTTCGTCGAGCTCAAGCAGAACGGCAAAAGCCTCGTCGCGAAGACCCACCACATGAAGAAGGTCCAGATCCAAGCGCAGATCGACAACAAGTCGGCCCGCCACGTTTCCATCCCGGGCCTCCCCGACACCTACGTCGTCTTCCGCGCCCGCGTAAAGCAACTCCCCCTCGGCGCCCCGAACGGCGGCGCCGTCGTGGCCGAATTCAAACCCTTCGCCAACTTTCTCGCGGTCGACCAGAGCAGCGGCCGCCCCCTCAAGCGCTACATGACCTGGGAAAACAAAGACGAAAACTACGAACTCGACGGCGGCAACCCCGGCTTCGACCGCTCGAAGGACGGCTCCCTCCCCCTCAACGACACAAAATAAAGCGAGCGTCGCAGACGCAAGCCCGTCCCGCGCGAGCGCCAAAGGCGCAAGCCCGAACCGCAAGTGCCAAAGGCACGAGCGCGTCCTCATCGACGCAAATGCGGGCAAAGCCCGTCTAGACCGCCCAAAATCGGTCGATCGCAAGGAGCGAGCGAGGAAGTGTGCTGATAGCACACGACGAGCGAGCGACGCCGCGAGCGGCCGATTTTCGGCGGGCTACAGCATTTTCCAGGTTAGTTTGAGTTCTTTGGCCGCCTTCGTCTCGTTGATGCGCCCGAAGGGCATCTCGCGCGGACAGCCTTCGAAGTACTTCTTGAACGCGTCCGGCTCCTCGGCCTCTTTCGCGATCTTGATCATGGCTTCGCAGAAGGCCTCAACCGTCGAGAGCGATTCCGTCTCGGTCGGCTCGATCATCATCGCGCCCGACACGATGAGCGGAAAGTAAACCGTCGGCGGGTGAAAGCCTTCGTCGATCAGGCGCTTGGCGATGTCGACCGTCTTCACGCCGTGCTTGAGCTGACGCTTATCCGTGAACACGACTTCGTGCATACACGCGCGATCGAAGGCGATGTCGTAGTGCTCGCGCAGGCGCGCGCGCACGTAGTTCGCGAGCAGGATCGCATCCTGCCCCGCCTTGCGCAGTCCCTGCGGACCGAGCTCGCGGATGTAGGTGTAGGCGCGCACCATCATGAGGAAGTGACCGTAGAAGTCCTTCACCTTGCCGATGGAGTGCTTGTTGTCCGTGCGGAAAGTGAACTCGCCCGTCTCGAAGTCGCGTTCCACGGTCGGGGAAGGCAAGTAGGGAACGAGGGTCTTGGAGACGCCCGCGCCGCCGCAGCCCGGACCGCCGCCACCGTGGGGCGTCGTGAAGGTCTTGTGCATGTTGAAGTGCATGACGTCGACGCCCGCGTCGCCCGGACGCGTGATACCGAGCATGGCGTTCATGTTCGCGCCGTCGCAGTACACGAGGCCGCCGCGTTCGTGGATGAGATCGGAGAGCTTCTTGATCTCGGTCTCGAAGAGGCCGATCGTGTTGGGGTTCGTGACCATGATGCCCGCCACGTCGCCTTCGCGCGTAAGCGCTTCGACTTCGGCCAGGTCCACGAGGCCGTTGTCCTTGCGGGCGCCGATCTGCACGACTTCGTAGCCGCAGATGACGGCCGTCGCGGGGTTCGTGCCGTGCGCGGACTGCGGGATGAGGATCTTGCGGCGCGCGTCGCCGCGCTCCTCGAGGCAAGCGCGGATCATACGGATGCCCGCGTACTCGCCCTGCGCGCCGGCGCCGGGTTGCAGCGTCACCCGCGAGAAACCGGCCACTTCGGCCAGGATGTTCTCGAGGCGGTACATGAGCTCGAGCGCGCCCTGCACGAGGGTCGTCGGCGCGAGCGGGTGCAAGTGCGTGAAGCCCGAATCGCCCGAGGTCAACTCGTTGATCCGCGGGTTGTACTTCATCGTGCACGACCCGAGCGGGTACATGCCGCCGTCGATCGAGTAGTTCAGGTGCGAAAGACGGGTGTAATGCCGAACGACGTCGAGCTCGGAGAGCTCGGGCAGCTGGAGCTTGGCGCCCCGACGCTTCGCGCTCTTGAGCGGCGGCGCTTCCTCGCCCGCGGGTTTCGGCAGGCTATAGCCCCGGTGACCGGGGGTCGAATTCTCGAGACTCAGACGGGTGCGGAGAGGCCACTTCACGATCCGACTCCTTCTTCGCCGGCCAGGATCTGCGACCAGCGTTCGATGTCCTGCGCCGTATGGCGTTCGGTAAAGGCCGAGACGAGGGCGCCCACGAAGCCCGAAGACTTCGGCACGGCGACGCGCTCGCCGACGAGAACTCCCGCCGCTTCGCCGCGGGCCCGAACTTCGTCGAACCAGAGGGCGCGTTTCGGCGGCACGAGGATCGCGATCTCGGCAAGCCCGTCGCCTTCGAGCAACTGAAGATCCGGAAAGCGTTTTTGGACGCGCTTGCGGAAGGCCTCGGCCGCGAGCCCCGCGTGGATGCGGCAAGCCTCGGCGACGCGCTTAAGTCCGTCCGGACCCATGAGCGTCAAGTAGAGTCCCGCGCGCACCGCCATGAGGTTCTGGTTCGAGCAGATGTTGCTCGTCGCCTTGTCGCGACGAATGTGCTGTTCCCGGGTCGAGAGCGTGATGCAGAAAGCGCGCTGCCCTTTGGCGTCTTCCGTCACGCCGACCAGGCGGCCCGGCATCTGACGGACGTCGGAGCTGCGGCAAGCGAAGAGTCCCAAGTGCGGACCGCCGAAGCCCATCGGCAGGCCGAAGGACTGCCCCTCGCCCACGGCGATGTCGACCCCGGCCTCGCCCGGGCTCTCGAAGTACGCCGTCGCGAGGGCGTGCGGGAGGTAGGCAACCGAGCGGCAGGCGAGCTCGCCCGCGACCTGCTTGAGCTCGGACCAGTCCTCGATGAGGCCCCAGCGGTTGGGCGATTGCAGGACCGTCGCCACGACCGGCTCGCCCGCGGCGCTTTCGCGCGCGGTCGCGTGGGTCGAGCGAAGGAGCTTCGGATCCGCGGACCAGATCTTCACCTTGAAACCGAGCGGCGAGAGGTAGGTCTCGAGCACGTCGAAGAGACGCGCGTGCGCGCCCTCGTTCACGTAGACGACGCCGCCCTTGTGGCCGCCCAGACGGGCCGACATGAGCACGGCTTCCACGACCGAGGTCGGGCCGTCGTAGAGTGAGGCGTTCGAGACTTCCATGCCGAGCAGATCGGCGATCATGGATTGGTATTCGAAGATGAGCTGCAGCGTGCCCTGGCTGACCTCGGGCTGGTACGGCGTGTAGGCCGTCAGGAATTCCCCGCGATTCACGATCTGGTCGAGCACCGTCGGCCAAAGGTGGTCGTAGATGCCCTGGCCCAAATGACAGGTCATCTTGGCGGCCGGGTTCTTCTCGGCGAGTTCCGAAAGGTGCGAGACGAGCTCGCTCTCGGAAAGCGCCCCCTCGACGTCGAGCAGGCTGTGCAGTTGCAGGTCGGCCGGCACGTCTTGGATGAGATCTTCGAAGCGGTTGACGCCGCAAAGATCCAAGATCTTCTTCTTCTCGTCCGCCGTCAGGGGAAGGTAACGCATTCGGAACTCCTCGGGGTTATCCGGACAGGCTCTCGGGCCGAATCAGACGGCGACGCTTTGGTAGGCTTGGGGATCGAGCAAGGCGGACCATTCGGACTCGTCGCTCACTTCGAGCTCGAGCAGCCAGCCGCCGGCGTAGGGGTCCGTGTTGATGACGGCCGGGTCGGCGTTCAAGGCTTCGTTCACCTTGAGGACCTTGCCCGAAAGCGGCGCGTAGACTTCGCTCACGGCCTTGACGCTCTCGACCGTGCCGAAGCTCTCTTCGCGCTTGAGCACGCGGCCGACGGCCGGCAGCTGAACGAAGGTCACGTCGCCGAGCGCGGATTGGGCAAAGTCCGTGATGCCCACGACGACGTGTCGCGGGGTCGAGGATTTACGCACCCACTCGTGGCTCTTGGCGTACTTGAGGTCGGATGGAATCGAAGACATCGTTTCAGGCTCCTTGCTTCTTGTGGAAAGGTCTCTCGGTCGTTTCGAAGGGGATCTTTTCCCCGCGGATATCGACGAAATAGGGGCCGGGCGCCGAAGCCTCCACGAGCGCGAGACCGATCGCGTAGCCGAGCGAGGGCGCGAAGGTGCCCGAAGTCACCTCGCCGACCTTCGCGCCGGCGGCGTCGTGCACGGACATGCCGGCGCGCGGCGCTTGCCGCGAATCGCGCTTGAGCGCGACGATCTTGCGACGGGGGGCGAGACGCGAGCGCTCGATCGCGCCCTTGCCGACGAAGTCCTTGTCAAAACTCACGGCCCACTCGAGGCCGGCTTCGATCGGGTCGATGCTTTCGCTGAGTTCGTGACCGTAAAGGCTGTAGCCCATCTCGGTGCGGAGCGTGTCGCGCGCGCCGAGCCCGACCGGCTTCAAGCCGAAGGGCGCGCCGACGCGCATGAGCTCGGCCCAGAAGTCCGACGCCTCGGACGACTTCACGAAGATCTCGCCGCCGATCTCGCCGGTGTAACCCGTCGTACCGAAGCCGACCTCAAAGCGTCCGAGGAGCCGGGTCTCGAGATAACGGAAGGGGCGCGGCCACTCGCCTTCGAAGCCCATGGCCTTGAGGATCTCGGGAACCTTGGGGCCTTGGAGGGCCAAGATCGAAAGATCTTCGAAGCGGCTCGTAAAACGCACCCGATCGGCGCCCGGGAGCGAACGCAGATGGGCGAAGTCCTTGTCCTTGTTGCCCGCGTTCAGCACGAGACGGAAACGCTCGGGGGCCAAACGGTAAACGATCAGGTCGTCGACCGTGCCGCCGCCTTCCAAACAAAGGAGCGAGTAGACCGCGCGGCCGACGGCGACGCCGACCTTACGCGTGAGGGCGTGGTTGAGGAAAGCCTCGGCGTGGGGCCCCTCGACGTCGAGGGCTCCCATATGCGCGACATCAAAAAGACCGGCCGCCGAACGCACGCTTTGGTGCTCGTCGACGACGCCCGTATACTGCACCGGCATCTCGTATCCCGAAAAGGGTACGAGGCGGGCTTTCAACTCGACGTGACGATTCCAAAGCGGAGTTTTGCGCAGCGATTCGGACATGCGCGGAGTTCATCAAAGGGGGGCTAGCTTGTCGAGCGAGCAGCCGTCGCCAGCGCAGAGCGTTAGACGCGGAAACCCGCTATTCGATCTTCACCGTCACCCGGGGTTGGGCCGGCGGCCCCACCGGAACCTGGGCGGCCACGTCCCCCGAGCGTTGATTGCCCGGCACGTACTTGATGGCTTCCGTCACGCCGCCCATCGAAGGGCGCGGAGCGGCCGACGCGGATTGGCCCATGAAGGCCGGCGCGGGCGCGGGCGTGACGCCGCCGACCGAAGCCGGGGAACGGCCGCCCGGACCTTCCGTCGTCGCGACCGGCTCGCGCGTCAGGGCTCCCGGAGGCGGAGCGTCCTTCGAGGGGGCCGAGGATTCGGGCGCCGACGCCGCGACGCCGCCTTCGCCGGACTTGCCCGAAGTCGAAGAAGAGGATTCGGATTTGGCCGAGCCGGAACCCGAGCTCGCGCCCGACGAAGCCCCCGCCTCGCCCGAAGACGAAGCGGCGGCGCCCGCTTCCGCGCCGCCGAGGTTCTGGATAACTTGCTTGAGCGCGGGGTTCGAGGCGATCGGCTTGGGCGCCGCGACGGAGCCCACGGCCGCGACCGACGCGAACATGCCCGGATTCACCATGACCTCTTGCTTACCCGTGAGGCCGCGCACGGCGACGGCACCGCGCTCCGTCGCGACTTCGGTTTGCCCGCGCGCCGTGAGGCGCGTCAGGAACACGGTCCCGCGCACGCCGGCGACGGCGTTCTTCGTGCGGACCTCGAACTTGTCGCCGCCCTCGCCGGAATACTTGCGGCGAACGTCGGCCCGGACCTCGCCCGCGGCGAGACTCAGGGTCGTACCGGCCTGGTTGGGGTTCGCGGCCGTCGCCGCCCGCTCGATCTTGAGCACGGCCGTCGCGCCGAGCACGACGCTGTTCGAGCCCTTCTCGCCGCCTTCGGCGAAGACAAGCTTCACCCGGCCGTCGGCGCCGGTCTTGATCGTTTCGCCCAGAAAGAACTCGGTACCTTTCTTGATGGCGCGATTCGTCGGCTTGCCCTTCGTATCGAGGATAGCGACGCTTCCCTTGAAAAGATCGACCGTGCCCACGGGACTTTCGGCGAAGACCGCCGTCGTCGCGAGCGCGAGACCGAGCACCGCGGACTGGAGAAAGATACGAAAGCTGACGTTCCCCATATCCCTAGTTTACGGAAGAGCCGCGCGAAAATCTGAAGGCCCAAGCGCCCGAACGGAACGGCGACGGAGGAAAGTCGCGAAAGACTTAGGGGATCTGCACCCCCATTAAGTTTAGGTAAACCCGGTCCAAACGGCGTCAACCTGAATAGGCGGCGTCTAAAGCTTAGACACCCCGCCCACCCCCCGACCCCACCGAAGCCCCGTCCGGCCCGGCATCGGCCTGCTGCGCATCGGCGACACACTGACCGAGGGCGAGGACCTCGTCTTCACCGGCATCCCGAACTTCGCGCCCGAGATCCTGCGCCGCGTGCGCGCCAAGGACGCCATGAAGGGCAAGCAGCTGAAGGA
>ERZ761607.1639-NODE-1639-length-26915-cov-8.788980_pt1 | contig 26915 bp, 20 predicted proteins | sample MGYA00511164_ERZ761607 | MGnify/ENA primary metagenome ERZ761607 (study PRJEB28899, sample SAMN02445080) | bioreactor sludge metagenome | biome: EBPR sludge | place: Australia: Brisbane, Thorneside Wastewater Treatment Plant | collected 2011-06-22 ... | reverse complement strand
AGAATTAAAATTTATCGGATTCATAATTATTGTTTTGATGTTAGCAATTACATGGTTCGTTTTAAAAAAATTAATTTAATTGTAATTTGAAAGATATTTCAGGATTGTTAATTTATTCTATTGTGTTATCAGTGTTTTGCGGATTGGCTTATATTTTATTTAGAGTGAAAGGTTTAAAAATACCTAAAGATAAAATGAAGAGAGGGAATTATTTTTATGATTTAATTCAAATCGGAACTCTACTTCTATTTCTTTTTATTATTGTTATTTTGATTATCGAAAAATTTAGAAACAGCAGTTAATTAAATTTTTTGCAATTAAATTTTTATTTGAAAAAATTAAAATGTTAAAAATAATTGTTCATTCTTTTCTGTTTATTCTGTTCACTTTTATTTCTAATAACACTTCAAACGCTCAATACATTCCAATTGATGCTTTTCCAAATTTAACTGTTTTTAAACCCACTGAACTTACACAATCGCCGGACGGCAGTGACCGATTTTTTATTGTAAGTCAAACAGGACAAATTAGAGTTTTCAAAAATTTTCAATCAGTATCTAATTCGGATATGAAAATGTTCCTCGATATAGAATTGGTTGATAGTGTTACTCAATCAGGTTTTCAGGGAGTTTACACTATGGCGTTTCATCCGAACTTTGCAACGAACAGATATTTTTATGTTTATTATTCTGTTGGAAGTGTTGCCAATATGGTAAATAAAGTTGCTAGATTTACAGTAAGTGATAATAATCCGGATTCCGCTCTCCCTTCAAGTAAACTTGATATCTTATCAATCCCATATAATAATTCTGAACATAATGGCGGAAAGATGGCTTTCGGTAATGATGGTTTTTTATATATAAGTTTAGGTGACGGCAGTCCCGGTTCAGGCGGTGATCCTGAAAACAGAGCACAGAATAAATCTGACCTTCGTGGAAAAATTCTCCGCATTGATGTTAATAGTTCTTCAGGTGGAAATAATTATTCAATACCTGTTACAAATCCTTTTTATAATAATACTTCCGGATTCAGACAGGAAATTTATGCACTTGGTTTCAGAAATGTATGGAAATTTGAATTTGACTATGCTACAAATACACTTTGGGCGGCTGATGTAGGGCAGGGAAGAATGGAAGAAATTGATACCGTTATCAATGGTGGTAATTACGGTTGGAGATATAAAGAAGGTACACTTTGTTTTAATCCACCCACAGGTTGTGATACAATTCCCGGATTAATAAATCCGATTTTTGAATATCCGCATAACATTGGACTATCAATTACAGGCGGTTATGTTTATCGGGGAAGAAATATGCCGGGACTTGTTAATAAATATATCTATGCTGATTATATACTTGGTAAAGTTTGGGCTTTAACATATCAGAATATAAGTCCGCCAACATCTCAATTACTTTTTGACGTTCAGCATTATATAACTGACTTTGCAATTGACACCGCTAAAAATCTTTATTACGTTAATTATGGATTCAGTAGTTCACCTAAAATTTATAAAATAATAGATACGAACAGTACATATATATTGAGTTTAAACACAGCGATTCCTGAAAATAATATTTTGTATCAGAACTACCCTAATCCGTTTAATCCAACTACGGAAATTAAATTCAGTATTACAAAATCCGGTATTGGAAATTTATCAATTTATGATGTGAATGGAAAATTAATAGATGAATTGGTTAATACGTATTTAAAAGCAGGAACATATTCTGTTAAATTTAATTTGAACAATAAACAGATTTCAAGCGGAATTTTGTTTTATAAACTGACAAGTGAAAATTTTTCTGAAACGAAAAAAATGGTGATAGTAAAATAATTTTAATTTTTAAATTCAGTTGATCTGTAAACCATAATTCCCTGGTCATAATATAAAAATTTATATTTGTCTGCAAGTTGCGGTGGTATATCCTTCACGCTTCCTCCGGTAGTATATTTTATTTTGCTTTCATCCATAAATAAAATCCATTCAATCTCTTTGTAATTATTCCAAAGAGTATCTCTGAATCCTTCAGGATCAAAAACATAATATCTGTCTGTCATATCTATTCTTGCGTTTGGCATTAAGTTAATTTCATTATTCGCTATCAATACCTTTCCACCTTTGTAATTTTTATCCATATAGTCTGCGAGTCTTATATATCTCTGCTCTGCGTATTTAAGTGAATATGCCTCATAATATCCCGGTGAGTTCATCGGGAATCCGTAATAATTATCATATAGGTAAAATGAAAATATTATAATAATGAAAATTGATTTGAGACTTCTGTTTAGTTTAAAAATGTTTGAAACATATAAAATAAAAAAAGATGCAAAGATACAGACTGCGGGTAATAGATATAAACCATATCGCGAATTCAAATATCCATACACAGGACTGCCCGGCAGTATAATAAATATCTGACCTTTATACAAAGAAAAAATTGTAAGTGGTATAGTGGATAAAAGAAGAAAAACAAAGAGTGAATTTTTCTTTATGTTCTTAAGTGTGAAATAACAAAACAATCCAATCAAAGAAAGGTATGAAATGAAATAAGTAGAGTTTAATGCGATAGATTCAAATGTTGTGGATATGGAAGCATTCAAATTATTCTTTGCAAATAGACCTCCTGTTTTTTCAATATCTTTTGCAATCAATTCCGAAGAGAATTGTCCTCTCTGAAAACTTAATATATCACCGTAATATAAATAATTAAATAAGAACCAGGAGAAAACAATTGCACCGGTAAAAATACTGAACGCAAATAGATTTATTAAATATTTTTTCCGGAAAATAAAACAATGTGCTATCAAAATAATCACCGCAAAGAATGAAAAGAACCAGCCCTCATATCTTGTCCCTGCAGCAAGACTTGCCAGTATCCCTGCGAATACAAGATATTCAGCATCGCCGCTTCTTTGCCATCTTACCATCAAATAAACCGAACAAGTTATAAAAAAAATAAATAAATTCTCACTCATCCCTGTTGACTGGAAATATAAAATGTTGGGATTGAATGCAAACAATAAAAATCCAAACCAAGTTACAAACGGATCATCTGTTAAATTTTTTAATAACTTAAAAATTATAGCCGCATTGAAAACAAAAAAGAAAAAATTTATTAACGCTGCACCGACTCCTGAGTGCCATAAGTAATCAATATAAACAAAGGGAATGTTTATTATCGTAGGTATAGGTAACCAAACTGTTCCTATCTGTTGAAGTATTCCGGGGCTTAATGAATCATATATTTTTCTCGAAATGTCTAATCTTCTGTAAGAGTCACCATATGCAAATTGTAACTGATTTGTAAATGAATAATATTGAGCGATTAATCCGGTTATACCTGCGAGTATAATAGCAGGGTAAATCCTGAACTGAATAAACTCTTTATAAAATAACCTGAAAAAAAATTTAAAATTTTTCAAAATGAATACCAAAGATTGATCGATCCTGAAGGTCCAACTCCGACATTATTACCTGTAATGATATATTCACTTCCCAAACCTAATCCGAACATTTTATTAAATTTATAAAGTAATGTTCCTGAATATTTAAGTGAATTAAAAGTGAAGTTAAAAGATTTAACATATTCTAACCCTGTAAAAAAATCAATTTTTTCCGAGAGGGAAACACCTCCACCACCGATTATTTTTATCTGTGATTCTTTATTAATGTTGTCTTTATATCTGTAATATAATTGTCCTGTCAGATAAAATTTTTCATAACCTTTACCAATAAGTCCTCCCGTTTCAAATTCCCAAAACTCACCTCCGAGTTCCGGCTTCTCATTCTTCGGGAAATTTAATGGTGGTGTCACGGTTAATGAAGCAGATGTTATAATGTCAGGATAGTCAGTAAATTGTTTAATAATTCCGATAGTCGGATTTGAAAATCCACCTGATTTTTCTTTGACAAAATTATCTGTATAACTTAAATCTGCAAAAGAAAATCCCGTAAAAACTCCAAAACCATTTCCAATTCCGATTGAAAAATATCCGCCTATTTCAACTTTGTAAAATTCTCCGTCATTGAGCGAAGAAATTCTGTTTCCATTTGCATCAAAAAAAGATGAACTGTATGAAACCCGCGGTCCAATTATCAAAACGCCTTCTCCCGCTTTAGGTACCCATTGTGCATTAACTTCTGTGCCTGAAAATAAATTAAGCAACAGAACCGGAAGGAGTAACATCATCCCCTTTGTTTTGTAAATTATTTTTTTCAGAATCATTATTATTAATATCTTTAAAAATAGGCTGACGTTGAATTGAAGAAAGCCCGTGGTTTGTTTTTTCCCAGTAAAATGGTTTATAAATTAACTGCAATGCACCTTTCCAAGCCGCGTAACTCATAATTATCCAGTATAAAGGCATCAGAAATGCATAAGGAATACTTGAATATTGTTTTTTAATAATACAAGGAATCAAATGTAAAATAACGTAAATAATATTTCCGAGAATTAAATTAAAAATCGCTATTGAAGTAATTTCAGGTGTGAATAAATAATCTGTTAATGATTTATCAATTAATGAAACAAACGTCACAAGCCATAAAATAGGATTTAACAATGGCATAATGATATTACCGCCAAAGGTAAAGAAGAAATAAAAAGTTTGTTTCAATCCCATTTTTTTAAATAGTCTTATGGGATGTCTTGTATGCACTAAAAATGTCTGAACATATCCTTTTATCCATCGTGATCTTTGCCTAATCCAGTTCCCAACTTCTAAGTTTGCTTCTTCCAGAGTAGTTGAGTTTAACATTGATGTCTTTAAATTTTTCATAACAATTCTGATTCCTAAATCAGCATCTTCTGTAACATTGTAAGGATCCCAACCTCCGAGTTTTTTCAATTCTTCAGTTTTGAAGTGATTACTTGTTCCGCCAAGCGGTAGAGGTGCACCTATATAATCCAATCCCTGTAACCAAAAATCAAACCAGAAAGTATATTCAATAGCGAAACATCTTGCAAGAGCATTTTCGTAATAATTAAAATAATTCAAATGACCCTGTAAGCAAACATAATCCTTTGGCAATTTTCTGAAAGCAACGACTGCCTTTACTAACTGATCTCTGTCAGGTTCATCTTCCGCATCATAGATAACAACATATTCACCCTTAGCACGATATAAACCGTAATTACACGCTCTTGGTTTTGTTTTAACGTCTGCGTTTGGAACAATCGTAACGTCTATGAATTTTATATATTGTTTATATTCGTCAAGTGTCATGCCTTCAATTACAACCTGAGGTTCACCAATTAAGCCAAGTCTTCTTGCCGCAGTTATTGTTTCATCATCATTTTCTTCAATTAATATCTGAACATCGAGTTTATCTTTCGGATAATATAAATCATTCATATGTTTAATGATTTCCGGCAATACTCTCGCTTCTTTGTAAACAGGAACAAGCACTGAATATACAGGCATCGAAGTTATATCAGCATCATAAACTTCCTTCTGAGTAATGTTTACTCCGATTTGAGAATGTTTAAATCCGCGTGTTGCAATAAAAATCTTGAACGGATTTATAATGAAATAATATATATTTAAAAGACTGAATAAAATTATAAAGATAGTTACATTACCGAGAATTGCCGATGCACCTAATAAAATACAAACAAGATAAATGAAATATTTTTGCCAGGGATAAATTACTTTATAAGCCGAGTCCGCAGGATTTCTTTCTCTTAACTCACTCATTGCTTTATAAGCATGTTCATCTTTATAACCGAAGTCCAAAGCAATTTCAATGGCGTCGTATGAGGCAATTCCTAACTTAACTCTGCGATTAAATATTTTTTCAAGTTCTTCAAATATTTTTATACTGAATGGATTTGAAGTCGCGACTTTGATATAATCATCAGTGATTTCAGTTATAAAAATTAGATTTTTTCTGATTGTGTTATAGGGTAATATCGTAGCCAAATCAAAATTAGAAACTAACTCTCTGTTTGAAATGAAATCAATTTTTAATAACTCCGCTAATTCTTTATAGAAATTTTCATCTACATCTAATTTATATTTACGGATGTAATTCATAATAACTCTCTCATCTATAGAGTCATTATATTGTACACCTTTAAATTTTATGTTATATTTTTTTAATAAGGATTTGAACTTTTCAAAAAACTGATTATTCGAAAGTTCAAGTAATTGAAGTTGCGATAGGGATTCCTGCTCGAGAAATTTATATCTTTCGGGAATTCCGGCAGTACTGGTGTGAAATTTTGGATTCTTTTGTTCGCTCACAAAGAAAAATAATAATTAATCTTCAGAATATAAATTATTTAATTTATTTTCTAACCAACCGTTAAGTTTCTTCTCAAGATTAAAATTAAATTCAAATTTTTCTTTTAGTTTTTTTGACAGGGTTTTAACAAATTCTTCTTTGTTAAGCGGTTTCTGAAAAAATGCAGTTGCTCCGAGATTGACTGATTTAATAGCAGTCTCAAGATCAGCAGACCCTGTTACCATTATTTTAATTAAATCAGATTTATTTTCTACTGCTGATAAAACATCAATTCCCAATTTATCACCTAAATCCATATCAAAAATAGCCGCATCGTAATTATTCTTTTTTAACTTATCAATCGCTTCTTTTCCTGAAAATGCGTTATCAATTATATAATTCTCAGCAGGTAAGATTTTATCAAAAATCAAATGCATTGATTTATCATCGTCAATAAGTAGAATTTTAGGTGTTTTTAACATCTATACTCAGTTTTGTTAAGATTTATTTCGTTTTTTTAATTTTCGGATATACCAAAAGATAATAATAACTGCAAAAAATATGCCAAGTATTAAATATCTTAGATTTTTTAAAATAAATCCTTCCGATTCGTCTTGTTCTTTTAATAACTCACTGTTTTTTATTTCTGTTGTGAGATTTTTATCATTAATTAATGCAACTCTTGACTGTAAGTTATTTATTTCATTGGAGTTTATGAAATTATTCAGATTTTCAGATGAATTTTTTTCCGCAAAAATTGAATATATTATTCCATTTGTAAAAGGGGAGTTAAATGCTTCTATTATTGATGTATTTTTTAGATTCGTCGTCGCAATGTTTTCTGCATTTTGTACTGAAATTGATGTATCAGAAACGGGAATTAGATTCATATTTTCTTTAAATTGAGTGTAAACCGGTGAATATTTATCTGAAATTAAAAATATTACTTTTGAATTTTTTAAATCATCAGGTAAGGTTTCTCCTGTAAATGTATTTACATTCAAGGATGTTCCGTTTTTTCTTGCTGCCTGATAAGAAACAGATGCGGCAATATTCAGTAATTTTTCATCAGGGTCATTAGGAAACCAAAATAATACGTCTGCATAAGATTTATTTAATGAATTTAAAATCATTGGGAACGAAGATAAATCAGGTTGATATTCTACATTTCCGTCTTTTATTTCAAATTCTGAATCATCTTCTATGACGGTTGAAATATCATCTGAAAATCTTTTATTACACTCAAGATTAGTAATATCAAAATCATTATAAGCAATAAATTCAATTTGCCATGAATTTTTCTTTAACTCTTCATTTGGAATAAAAACTTCAATTGAATCTTTAGAATCCTTTGTTAAATCAAAATTTTTACTTCCGACAAATTTTGTATTTACTAAAACAGACAACATTGAAGATTTTTTATTCAGATTTCCTGAGTATGTAAATTTTATTTTTAATTTAGAACCGAATCCAATATCAAAGCCAACCGGTTTAGTTAATCTAATTCCCGCACGCGTTTCAAAAAGTCCGCCAAGATTTATATCTTTTATTCCAATATCTGAAAATCTGACTATCGTATTTTTTTTCGGCACAACAGGTAAATCTAAAAATGTATTATTAGTTTTTGAATTAACAATAAAAGGATTTACATTCATTTCATTCACTGTATTTCTGTTTGATAAAGAATAAACAGATTTATCAAGACCGGTTGAATTATTTCCCGATACAACTAAATTATAACCTGATTGTGAATTTTTGTTAAGGATTAACAATCCAAGCGTGTCGTTGATATTGAATTTATTGACTTCCGGTATATCCTTTAATTCACCGATTATGATATTATTTTTTAAATTCGGTTTGTTAATGGCAAACTTAACCGGTTTATCATATGAAATATAATTATTTAAAGAAGATGTCAGTTTTAAGAAAGCCGATAAAACTGATGGGGAATTTGTGTTAGTTAAATTTATGGATGTGTTAACAGGATTGTTAACTAAATCATCAAAGAAAGGAAACGGATAATTATAAATTCCTAAATCCTGTTTTTGAACTCTGTTGAAATATAATCCTGAAGTTGAGAATATTTTTAACCAGTCCTGTGAATTGTAAAAATCAATACACGGATCGGCACTTGATCTTAACCAGCAAATAAAACTGATTGTGTTATATCCATTTTTAAGATAAGTCACCGGAATATCAAGTTGCCAACTTTGATTTTGTGGTTGCGGAGAGTCTGCAAATCTTGTTGATAAAACATTTCCGTTAATTAAAATTGTAAAATATGATAATTGTGGAATTGTTACACTGCTGTTTTGAAAATTTATTATTAATGTTGATTTACTGATTGTATAAGAAACTGAATCTAAATTGAAGCCTGTAACTAATCCTGATGAGGTGTTTTTAAGAACAGCGTCAGACTGCAACAATTTTACGGGAATTAAATCAGGTGAAAAATTATTTGATACGGATGATGTATCGCTGTTGGTTGTATCTGTTTGTGCTATTAAAATGCACGGAAATAAAATGAAAAATAAGATTTTATAGAATAAACTCATTAAATTTTTTTTATTAACAAATAAGATACAAAAATTATACCGAATTTTTTATTTACAATAAATGATAGTTGTGGTATATAATTGGATTCGATCGTAACGATTAAAAACTTCACAACGAATCCCGCCAGGTCGGGACAGGTTTCCACGAATTAAAAGAATTACACAAATCAAAACGAACAATTGGGAAAAATTCAATCATGAATAAATAGATTCTTCACCCGATAAAAGGCATCGGGTTCAGAATGACAGTATGGAAAAAGATTTTGAGTTATAAACGCAGGAGTCCCTTTCAGGAGACTCCTGCGGGAGAGGATCATGGCAATAAAAAAACTTCACCACGAATTATCACGAATTAATAGAATTACACGAATCAAAACCAATGATTGGAAAATATTTACTCTTGAATACATAAAACCATCGAGGGATTCTTCACCCGATAAAAGGCATCGGGTTCAGAATGACAGTATGTTTAATATATAATCAGTTTTAAATTTAAAATAGGTTTTGTTATTGTTATCTTGATTATTATTCAAATTTATGGATCAAAGTTTTACTTCACTTTCTAAAGAAAAAAGGTTATTCAAACCTTCTAAAAATTTCTCTGAAAATGCTTACATTAAAAAATTTTCAGAATACGAGAAATTATATAAATCCAGCATAAAAAATCCTGATAAATTCTGGTCGAGTGTTGCAAGTGAACTGCACTGGTTTAAAAAATGGAAAAAAGTTTCCTCATGGAAAGCACCACATTGCAAATGGTTCACAGGCGGAAAAATTAATTTATCTTATAACTGTTTAGACCGGCATATTGAAAACGGTAGAAAAAATAAAGTCGCACTTTTTTTTGAAGGTGAACCGGGTGATACAAGAACTTTAACTTATTATCAGTTATATATTGAAGTAAATAAATTTGCAAATGTTTTAAAAAATAACGGAATCAAAAAAGGTGATAAGGTCTGTATATATATGCCTATGGTGCCTGAAGCAGTTATTGCTATACTCGCATGTGCAAGGATAGGTGCTGTTCATTCTGTAGTCTTTGCAGGATTTTCTTCGCAGGCATTGATAGACAGAATAAACGATGCTAATGCTAAAATGGTAATTACCGCTGACGGTTGTTACAGAAGAGGACAAATAATTAAACTTAAAGATGCTGTTGATAACGCCTTACCTCAATGTGATTCTGTTAAATCAGTCATTGTACTTAAACGGACTAACAATGAAATTTCTTTTGATGATTTACGTGATAAATGGTGGCATATTGAAATGAAAGATGTTAATGAATATTGCAAACCTGAAAAACTTGATTCTGAACATCCGTTATATATTTTATACACGAGTGGATCTACCGGCAAACCTAAAGGTATTCTCCATACCACAGGAGGTTACTCTGTTCAGACTTATCTTACAACCAAAGTTATTTTTGATATTAAAGATGATGATGTTTACTGGTGCACAGCCGATATCGGTTGGGTTACAGGTCACAGTTACGTTGTGTACGGTCCTTTGCAAAATGGTGCATCTGTTTTTATTTATGAAGGTGCGCCAAACTATCCTGAGCCGGACAGATTCTGGAATTTAATCGATAAATATAAAGTAAACATTTTTTATACCGCTCCGACCGCAATCAGAGCGTTTATAAAATGGGGAAATCACTGGGTTGAAAAATATTCACTGAAATCATTAAGACTTCTCGGAACAGTTGGAGAACCAATAAATCCCGAAGCATGGATGTGGTATAATAAAATGATAGGAAAAGAAAATTGTCCGATAGTTGATACATGGTGGCAAACGGAAACAGGTGCTATTATGATAGCTCCTGTTCCCGGTGCTGTTCCGACTAAACCAGGTTCAGCGACTTTACCGTTTTTTGGAATCGAACCTCAGATTGTAGATAAATCAGGAAAGCCGGTTAAAAAAGGTGATGGAGGATTTCTTATTATGAAAAAACCCTGGCCCTCAATGCTGCGAACAATATGGGGTGATGATGAAAGATTTAAAAAACAATACTTCAGTGATTTTCCGGGATATTATTTCACAGGTGACGGTGCAAGGCAGGATAAAGACGGATACTATTGGGTTATGGGTCGTGTTGATGATGTTATTAATGTTAGCGGTCACAGATTAGGAACTGCTGAAATTGAGTCCGCTCTCGTTGCTCATCCTAAAGTTGCTGAGTCTGCTGTCGTAGGCAAACCTGATGAAATAAAAGGAAGTTCGATTTGTGCTTTTGTCAGTTTAGAAAGTTCACATACTCCTTCGGACGATTTAAAACAGGAACTTAAAAACTGGGTTGTCAAAGAAATTGGGGCACTCGCAAGACCTGATGAAATAAGGTTTACAGATGCACTTCCTAAAACAAGAAGCGGAAAAATTATGCGAAGACTTTTAAGAGAACTTGCAAATTCAGGTGAGGTGAAAGGTGATGTAACTACTCTTGAAGATTTTACCATTTTAGAAAAATTAAGACAAAGTGAAGAAGAGGAATAAAAATTAAATGAAGAAATTTATATTTTTAATATTAGTTTTGGGTGTTAACATAAAAGTATTTGCCGATAGTCCGATTACATCAACAGATATCTATAAAGCATATACTAATATGGAAATTGTTAAACATGCTAAAGAATGTGGATTGATTGCACCGGCGGAAGTTGAATTTTTAAGAGATCCGCTGAAACCAATTGATGAAAAGATTGCGATTATAAATGCTTTCGGTTGGGAAGTTGACGGTAAAGATAATGCAAATAAATTTTCAAATATCGCTTATGGCAAACCATTTGATTCACTTGATTTAAATTCACTGAACGGAAATGATTTGTTCGTATTAGGTTATTTAAAAATTATGGATAACTATAATTCAATTAATACTCCGTTATATCTTATTAATAAAGCGGCAGAGGAAGATGAAAATTTAAAAAAGAGTTTTACATATAATATCATTAAAGCATTAATATTAGGGCAAGATTTAATGAGAACAGATTTTTGTCAAGTTTGGAAAGTAACGGATAATGTATTAAATGATAAAAGTTTAACTCAGGATATGAAACAATCCGCTGTTTATATAATAGTGGATTATATCAAAGGTTATAAAGAATATTGTAAATAATTAAAATTAATATAATTAATGAAAGAAGTATATATAATTGACGGAATAAGAACTCCTATCGGTAAATATGGCGGATCATTGAAAGATGTTAGACCTGACGATATGATTGCTAATTTATTAAAATCATTAACTAATAAAAATTTCGGTGATATTCCAAAAGAAGAGATTGAAGATGTCATAATTGGAAACGCAAACGGAGCGGGAGAAGAAAACAGAAATATTGCGAGAATGGCGGTATTGCTTGCTGAACTACCTCTCAGCGTTGGTGGTGCTACGGTTAACCGTCTTTGTGCTTCCGGTATGCAGGCAGTCATTGACAGTGTAAGAGCGATTAAAAATGGTGATGGTGAGTGTTATCTTGCAGGTGGTGTGGAGAGTATGACACGTGCTCCTTTTGTACTGGCAAAAAATTCAGAACCTTTCGGAAGAAAAGTTGAAATGTTTGATACAACTATTGGCTGGAGATTTACAAATCCAATACTTGCAAAGCTTCATCATCCATATTCAATGGGAGAAACAGCTGAAAATGTAGCTGAGAAATATTCTATCTCAAGAGAAAGGCAGGATGAATTTGCATACAATTCACAAATGAAAGCAAAAGATGCTATTATATCAGGTAAATTTAAAAATGAAATTTTGCCAGTTGAAATTAAAAATAAAAAAGAAGTTAAACTTTTTGAATCTGATGAATTTGTAAGACCTGAAACGACTTTGGAAACACTCGCAAAGCTAAAACCTGCGTTCAGAGAAAATGGAACAGTTACGGCGGGGAACTCAAGCGGTGTTAATGATGGAGCGAGTGCTCTTATGATAGCAAGTGAAGACTTTGTTAAAAAATTTAATCTTAAACCGAGAGCGAGATTTATTTCTTCTGCGGTTGCCGGTGTTGATCCTGCCTGTATGGGTATAGGTCCAGTGCCTGCCACTAAAAAGGCATTAAAAAAAGCAAATCTTGATTTGAATGACATAGATTTAATAGAGCTCAATGAAGCATTTGCCGCTCAAAGTCTCGCATGTATAGATTTATTAAATGCTAACCCGGATATAATAAATGTTAACGGAGGAGCAATTGCTTTAGGTCATCCTCTCGGAAGCAGTGGAGCAAGAATTATCATTACTTTGTTAAATGAACTTGAAAAAAGAAATAAAAAATACGGATTGGCAACTATGTGTATAGGCGTCGGTCAAGGTTTAGCAACTATTATAGAAAAAGTATAAATCAATTTATTTTAATAAATATTTGACTCTCCCTAATCAATTATCGGTTTTAAGGATATTACTTTCTCCTTTATTTCTCTGGTTTTTTCTTCAGGAAAATAACACACTTAAACTAATTGGTTTAATAATTTATTTAATCGCTTCAATTACAGACTGGTATGATGGTTGGCATGCAAGAAAATTTCAAGTTATTACCAAAACCGGTATCTTTTTAGACCCTTTAGCCGATAAAATTTTAACCTCGTGTGCTTTCCTGTCGTTTTATTTGCTCAATATTATGCCTTTTTGGATGATGGTAATTATCGTAATCAGAGATATAATCATTACATTTTTAAGATCATACAAAGAACATAAAGGTGCAATATTATCAACAAGTTATCTTGCTAAAGTTAAAACAACGGTTCAAATGTTTTATATATTTTTAATTCTGATTTTAATTTTTCTTAAAACTATGGGTGTAATGGTTGAATTTATCAATTGGTTTTTATTTTCGGAATTAAATTTTATAATTATGTTAATTGTTACACTTTTAACTTTGTTTACGGGTATTCAATATTTTTTTGAGAAAAATTCAAATCAGAATTAATGAGAATTAATGCTAAAGTGATTTCCATAGGCGATGAGCTATTAATCGGACAGATAATTAATTCAAACTCATCATTCATAGCAGAAAAATTATATTCAGCAGGAATTCCGGTGAAAAGAATTGTTACAATCGGTGATACGGAGAAAGAATTGCTCGATGAACTCACTGACAGTTTAAAAAATTTTAATGTTACAGTTATTACAGGTGGATTAGGTCCTACACATGATGACATTACAAAACCGGTCTTAATGAAATTTTTTAAAGACAAACCTGTATTAAATAAGAAAGTTCTCAATAAAGTTAAAAGTCTTTTCAAATCTCGTAATCAAGTTATGCCGGAGGTAAATACAGGTCAGGCGATGATACCTTCAAAATCAGAAGTTATATGGAATGATAACGGAACTGCTCCGGGAATATGGATAAATAACAATAATAAAATTTTTATAGCTTTGCCGGGTGTGCCTTATGAAATGAAACCTATGATTACGGAAATTGTTTTACCAAAATTAAGCAACCTTTTCAAGAATAAAAACGAATATACTTTTTTAAGTAAGACAATTTTAACGACAGGAATTTCAGAGTCTGATCTTTATGAAAAACTTGGTGATATAAATGAAATTATTGGTAAACATAAACTGGCTTTTTTGCCGTCTGCTGAATTAGTTAAACTTAGAATTGATGTTACAGCAAAATCCAAAAAGGAAGCATTATTAAGTTATAAAAAAATTGAAAAGAAAATTTTAGATAAAGCGGGTAATTTTGTTTTCGGTTATGAAGATGATAAGTTAGAAAAAGTTTTAGGAGAATTACTCAAAAAGAAGAAAAAGACATTGGCAGTTGCTGAATCTTGCACAGGGGGATTGATTTCAGCAAAAATTGTAGATATTCCCGGTTCATCGGATTATTTTTTAGGAGGAGTTTGTGCTTATGCAAACGATGCAAAAAAGAAACTTCTTGATGTAAAAAATAATTCGCTGAAAAAATTTGGAGCGGTTAGTGAACAGGTTGCTATAGAAATGGCAGAAGGTGTAAGAAAAAAATTTAAGTCAGATTATGCAATATCTACGACCGGAATAGCAGGACCAACAGGTGGCAGCAAAGTAAAACCCGTAGGATTAGTTTATATCGGTTTTTCGGATAAAAATAAATCTTATGCACTTAAATTTAATCTTGGAGATACAAGGATGAAAGTTATTACAAGAGCAACAATTTCTGCTCTTAATCTTTTGAGAAAAGAAGTTTTAAAAAACAATTCATAGAAATTTTTGAGATTGTTTTTTTATTTATTTTTAACAAAATTATATCAAAATTTTTTTATCGTAATAAAAACTACAACAGATGAAAAATCTCTTACCTCAAATGCGTAAAGCATTTTCTCTCCTTTTGTTAATAGCATTCGGAGCCGGTATATCCTATATAGTATATGCCCAGGTTGACGATCCAAATTTGGATCAGATACCAATGAACTTCAGAAATATGTATCAACCAAGCATAATTGAAGATGCTCTTCCTCCTGTAACAATTGCAGATTATGATAATTTCAATTTAGGAGTTGATTTTGCTGAAGGACATATAGTTACTAATCCTATGGTACCTACTCAGTTTTTTACTTCGTATAATACAAACGGAACTTGGCACACAGAAGACGGATGGACTTGGTCAAGAAATAATCCGGCTTTCCCTAATGCAGCAGGTGATCCTGTTAATGCGTATGACAGTTTAGGAAGATTGTATTATGATAATATGAAAAGTCCTATAACAGGTACGTGGAACGTGTATTCAAATGATAACGGAACTACATGGTCGGCTTCAACATCTGCAAATATAGGTAATGATAAAAACTGGATTGCTGCTGATCAGACAAATGGTCTTTACACAAATTATGTTTATGGTGTTATGACTCCGGGGAACGTTGTGAGAAGCACAAACAGAGGCGTAAACTTTTCGCAGGTGTTTAATACTTCAAACACTTTACCGGGTATGATGGTTGCTGTTGGTGCTAATGTAAATACTAATGCATCAGGCGGTGCTGTTTATGTTGTTTCAAATACAGGAAGTACTTTTACTCCAACTTATAATTTCTTCTTATCAACTAACGGTGGAACTAATTTTACATCAGTTTCAGCGGGAAACAGATGGGTAGATACTGTAGGAGTTGCATCAGGCGGAAGACACTCAGTTGAGAATATGAGAACAAGACCTTATCCAATGATAGGAGCCGATAACAGTTGGGGACCATACAGAGGAAGAGTTTATGTTATTCATGCAGGAAATCCGGGAACATCCAATAAACCTGAAATATGGTGCAGATATTCAACTAATATGGGTGCTAACTGGTCAGCGAGAGTAAGAGTAACAGACGGACCTTTAAATGTTGCAAATCACTGGCATCCTGCTATGTGGGTTGATACAAAAACTGGAACTGTATATGCTCAATGGATGGATACAAGAGATACTCCTACAAACGACAGTGCTTTAATTTATGCATCTATGTCAACAGATGGCGGTGTAACTTGGGCTCCAAATGTGAGAGTTTCAAACCAAAAAATGAGAATTGATTGTCCGACTTGTGGTGGCGGTGGAACTCCAAGATATCAAGGTGATTATAACAGCATAACTTCAAACGGTCAGGTTTCAATGTTAACCTGGGCTGATTTCAGAGCGGGAAATTTCGGTACTTATACCGCCTATTTCCCTGATTTTGGTATGAGAGTAACTCCAACAACTGACAGTTTAAATCCAAACTCAGGTAATATCACTATTAATGTTCAAATTCCATCTGTAAAATTATATAATAACGTAGTAACATTTACTTCAGCTGTTTCACCAACACCGGGAAGTGGTACTCTTGCGGTAACTTTCCCAAGCGGTAATACAATAAATACTTCAGGCGGATCAGGTTCTATTCCAATGAGAATTACAGCAACCGGTGGTGTAACTGCAGGTACATATATTGTAACCGTTACAGGTAAAGGTCCTAACGGAACACCTGTTCATAAACGTGATGTAACAGTTTACGTTGCAAATACAGTAACAAATATTGGTGGTGAAACTGAAATTCCAATGAAATGGGATCTTGCACAAAACTTCCCAAATCCATTCAATCCGACTACAAGAATTAATTTCGCAGTTCCTGAGAAATCAGATGTGAAAATTTCAGTATATAATTCAGTAGGAAAAGAAGTTGCAGTATATTTTATGAAACAAAGAGATCCGGGTAATTATTTTGTAACATTTAATGCCGGTGCTTTACCTTCAGGAGTTTATTTCTATAAATTAGAAACTGCAAACTTCTCAGATACTAAAAAGATGTTACTCGTAAAATAAAATTTTTTAAATATTAATTTACACAAAGGTCAGATTATTAAATTAATCTGACCTTTTTTATTTATAAATTCTGAAGATTTAAATGCCTTCGTTTCAGTAAATTTTTTTTGTATAACACGGAAACATCTGAAACTTCTAGTCATTGCGGGATTAGTTTTCCCCGACTTATCGAAACTCATTAATCTCATTCCAATCAACCGGCTTGTCATTGCGGGATTGACCCGCAATCTCTTAGAATTAAAGTAATCGTAATTTTATCACAAAATTAATTTGTGAAATTCGTGAAAATTCGTGGTGAAAGTTACTACACCTTTAAACAAAAAGCCCTGTAAGTATTGACCTACAGGGCTTTTGGAATAATTGATTATTTAATAATTCTTAAACATCTTTGAAATGATTCAAGACTATTCCCGCTGCGACTGATAAATTCAATGATTCGCAATCTGAGAATCCTGCAATTTTTACTCTATCAAAATTCTTCTGATCAAGTATTTCTTCATCAATTCCATTTGATTCATTGCCAAACACAATCACATATTTATCTTTCTTGCTCACTTTATAATCTGACAATAATTTTTCCGCTTTTAAATCTGTTGTCACAATTTTATAATCTGAATAATTCGTATTCAGTTCTTCAAGTAAGTTAAGACTATTGTAAATATTAAGATTATAAATCGCTCCCTGTGTCGCACGTAAACATTTAGGATTATATGGATCAACGGATTCACCGCTAATCAAAACCTTCTGAACGCCAAACCAATGTGCAGTTCTGAGAATTGTTCCTAAATTACCCGGATTATTAATCTTATCAAGTGCGAGAACAATATTACTCTCTTTAGGGAATTCCAGTTGCTCATTTATTCTGACACATGCTATTATTCCCGGAGGGTTAACTGTGTCAGTTAACTTCTCAAAGAAATACGGTTCCATAATTTCATAATTATAATCTTTGAACAGAGAAGTCACAAGTTGATTATCGGCTTCATCTTTTCTTATGAATATTTTTTCTATACAGTTTTTATATTGTGGTGATTTAAGTGCTTCTTCAAGTAAATGAAACCCTTCAATCATAAATTTTTTCTCTTTTAGTCTTTCTTTTTTATCAAGTACCAACACTCTGTAATATCTCAACTGATCTTTCTTTGACCATTGTTCAAATGGTAAATTCAAATCAGGTTTAGGTGCTTTTGGTTTATACTTAATTACATTTTTCTTTAAAGATTTTTTGAAAGTCTGATTTGGTTTTTGTTTAAATCCACCTCCGGGAAATTTCTTTTTAAATCCCGGTTTTCCAAACGCAGGTTTCATTCCACCAGGTTTTTTGAATCCACCTCCACCACCTCCCGGTGTGAATTTTCCTCTCGGTTTAAATCCTGATTTATTTCCGTAATTACCCTGGTTTCCGTAATTGCCCTGATTACCATAATTTCCTTGATTGCCATAGTTTCCCTGATTACCGTAATTACCTTGATTGCCGTAGCCACCTCCATAGTTACCGGGATTATTAAAATTTGATTGGTTTCCGAAATTATCTGAATTACCATAATTTCCTTGATTATTGTAATCTCTTTTCGGTTTAAATCCTCCTTGACCTGAGAATTTATTATATCCGGGTTTATTTTTGTTAAAACCTCCGGGGCGGTTTTTGTTGAAGTTACCGGGTTTTTTGTTAAACCGGTTGGGACCGAAATTATTCCCCTCTGAATTCGACATAGTTTTTTTCCGTTTCGTATAGTTTAATTGAAAAAAGTTTTACCGGATTTCCGTCACCCTTAATCTTCTCCTTGAGAATTTTCCAAAATACCATCGCCATATTTTCTGTCGTCGGAATTATTCCTTTGAACATTTCCAACTCATTTAAATACTGATGATCTATTTTGTTTAAAATTTCGGAGTGAATAATTTCTTTCAGTTTTTTTAAATCCATAACGTAACCGCTTTTAGGATTAACTTCTCCTGTTAAAGTTACTTCAAGATAATAATTATGTCCGTGAAAATTATTACATTTACCGAAAATTTCTTTATTCTCGTTTAAGTTAAGGTCAGGATTTTCCAGTTTGTGCGAGCACGAGAAATGCTCCCTTCTTGTTATAAAAATCATTGTTATGCAAAGTTTTGAAACCTTTTATTAAATGACAAGTCAAAATAAATAATTCATTGAATATTTTTTTGTTGTTATATTTTATAATTTGAAACTATAAATACTTAAAATCGTTATATTTAAAAAGTAAAAACCTATGAATAAAATAATCAGAAAGATAAATTCCGGTTTCTTTGTTGCGTTGATAATTTTTATAGTTTCTTTTGATAGTGCTGTATCTCAGCAATCTTTAACTATTGATCAGGCATTAAATACTGCAATTCAAAACAATCTTGATTTATCTTCTATCCAAAACAATCTTTCCATTCAGGAACAAAATATCAGAAGAAGTAAAGGTTCACTCTTGCCGAGTTTATCTCTTACCGGCAGATGGACTAAAAATAATACTTATTCAAATGGCGGTATAATTTTTCAAAATGGTGTTCCCATTTCAATTCCAAGTGAATCAAGATGGAGTGATGATTTTCAACTGAGCTTGAGTTCTAACATAACTTTATTCGATGGTTTTGCAAATTACAGACTTGTTGATCTTGAAGAACAGAATATATCAACTTACAGACTTCAGTTTGAAAAACAAAAAACAGATATAGTTATAAATGTTACACAGGCATTTTATGAAGTTCTGAAAAACGAACAGATTGTGTTAACTAATGAACAGAATCTTGCCACATCAAAAGCACAACTTGAACTCGTAAGGGAATATTTCAATGTAGGGAAAAGAACTTTGGCTGATATTTACAGACAGGATGTTCAGGTTGCACAGGATGAACTCGCTTTGCAAAGATCAGTTAATGTTCTGGAAAAATCTAAAGTTGATCTTCTCAGTGCATTAAATGATGACGTGAATAAAAATATAAGAGCGGAGAGTTCAGGAATAAATGTCAATCTTTCAGAATCTGAATTACAAAAAATTCTCAACGAAAACAGAAATTTGGATTTGCTTGTGAGAAAAGGTATTGAAGACAGATATGATTATAAAAGCAGTTTAAATCAAATAGAACTAAATAAAATCAGACTGGATATAGCAACTAAAAATTTATATTTCCCGACTGTTTCGGGATTTGCAAACTATAATATGAACGGGTCTGCTATAGATGATATTACAAATACAAGAACTGCTTCTTTTGGAATTTCATTAAACTATCCAATCTTTCAGGGATTTTCAAAAGATGTGGACAGACAAATAGCCGAAGTGAACATTAAGCAACGACAACTTGATTTATCAAAACTTGAACTTCAAATCAGAACTGAAATTAAAAAAGCGATTCTTGATTTGGAAAATGCTTATAATCAGGTTGTTATTCTCGACAGAAATATCAGATCTGCTGAACAGGATAAATTACTTTCCGAAGAAAATTACAGATTAGGGTTGGGAACTCTGCTTGATGTTCAAACTGCTACAACACGATTAAATAATTTGTTAATTGATAAAATTAATGCTACTTATAATTTCTTAATCGCAAAAAGATTAATTGATTATTATTCAGGTCAAATAAAATATTAATAAAAAAAAAGATGTCAGACATCAACATTCAACAGCAAACACCAAAGACAAAGGTAAGAAAAAAGAAAAGCAAGAAAAAATTTATCATCATTGGGAGTATTCTCTTAATTTTGTTAATTGTAATTGCGATTGCCGTATCAAATAAAAAAGAACTCGCTATAGAAGTTCAGACTGAACAGATTAAACGGATGGACATTACACAGGTTGTGAAAGCAACCGGAAAAATTCAGTCTGAAATTCAGGTAAATATAAGTTCTGATATCAGCGGTGAATTGATTGCATTGCCTTTTAAAGAAGGTGAGCAGGTTAAAAAAGGTGATGTCGTGGCAAAGATAAAACCCGATCAATACCTTCCGCAGTTACAACAGCAACTTGCAGGTGTGAAAGTTCAGGAAAGTTCTCTCAAAGAACAGGAAGTTCAATTAAGAAAATTTCAACTTGAATACGACAGAATTAAACAACTGAACGAAAAAGGTCTTGCCTCTCAGAGTGATCTTGATAATGCTTTGACAAATGTTGATCAGACTCTCGCTTCAATGAACAGAATCAGAGCACAGATAAATCAATCGAGAGCATCGTTAAGTTCTGTTCAGTATGACTTATCAAAAGCAACAATATTTGCTCCTGTAAGCGGAACCGTTACAACACTTAATAATGAAATCGGTGAAAAAGTATTAGGGACAAGTTTCAATCAGGGTAATAATATTCTCACGATTAGTGACTTAAGTAAAATGGAGTGTCAGGTTGATGTCGGTGAAACAGATGTGACTCTTGTAAAAATCGGTGACAGCACTAAAGTAGAAATTGATGCATTCCCTGACAGAATTTTCAGAGGGGTTGTGTATGAAATCGGTAACTCTGCAAAAAGCACCGGTCTTGGAACTCAGGCGGAAGTTGTCAACTTTATTGTAAAAATCAGAATTGTGGATAATGATGTTGATCTCCGTCCGGGAATGAGTTGTAATGTTGATATTGAAGTTGCAAGTAAAAAGAATGTTTTGGCTGTTCCTATTCAATCTGTTACAACAAGAGAAGATAAAGAAACAAGTTCAATATCCGATGAGAATGAAAATTTAACACGCACAAAAGACCTTGATAACAAAAAGAAAATAAAACCTCAGGAAATTGTTTTCATAATTGAAAATGGCAGAGCATTAAGTAAAAATGTTAAAACAGGAATCAGTAATGATACATATATTGAAATAACGGAAGGACTGAATGAAGGAGAAGAAGTTGTCAAAGGAAGTTTCAAAGCGATAAACAAAGAACTCGAGAACGATTCAAAAGTACAAGTTAATAATGACAAGAAAAAAGATAAAGCAAAACAGGAAGAATAAAACTTAAGTCTGAATGGATAACTTAATAGAAATTAAAGATGTAACAAAATTATACATAATGGGTCTTGAAGAGCTTTATGCTCTCAAAGGTGTAAATGTTAATATTGCAAAAAATGAATATGTCGCTATTATGGGACCTTCCGGTTCAGGAAAATCAACATTAATGAATATAATCGGTTGCCTTGATACTCCGACAGCCGGTGAATATAAACTGAACGGAAAAAATGTGAACGAGATGGAAGATGATGAACTTGCGGAAATAAGAAATAAAGAAATTGGTTTTGTATTTCAGACTTTTAATCTTTTGCCCCGTATCAACGCACTTAATAACGTTGAGTTACCTTTGATTTACTCCGGAAAATCAAAAGATGAAAGAATTGAACTTGCTGAAAATGCTTTGATAAATGTCGGACTTGAAGACAGAATGACTCATAAACCAAATGAACTTTCAGGCGGACAAAGACAGAGAGTCGCTATCGCAAGAGCATTGGTAAATAATCCATCCATTATACTTGCAGATGAACCGACAGGAAATCTTGATACAAAAACCGGCGATGAAATTATGAATTTGTTTGAAGAGTTATGGAGCAAAGGGAATACAATTATTATAGTTACACACGAAGAAGAGATTGCACAAAACGCACACAGAATTATAAAAATCAGAGACGGATTAATAGCGGATGATTATTTGAGTGAAAAAGGAAAAAGAATCGCTGAGCAAAACAATATGATTAAATCAACAAACTGATGAATTTCTTTTCTGAAATAAAAGAAAATATTGTCATATCTTATCAGGCAATCAATTCCAATAAATTGAGGTCATTGCTTGCTACGCTTGGTATAGTAATTGGTATCACAGCGGTTACTCTAATGCAAACCGCAATTGAAGGAATTAATCTTGCGTTTGAAAAAAGTATTGCCGCTGTAGGTGCAGATGTGCTTTATGTTCAAAAATTTGAATGGTTTGGAAAAGAGGACTGGACATTTTATAAAAACAGAAAAGAGTTAACGATGGAGCAGTATGATTTTCTTAATAAGAATTCTCAAACCGCTACAGTTATGGCACCTTCTACAGGTGTAACAAGAACAGTGAAATATCAGGATCTTGCACTTCAAAATGTTTTTATTCTCGGGACAACGTATGAATATCAGGAAGTGAGCGGATTCAATATGATAGAAGGAAGATATTTTACTCAAAGAGAATCTCAAGGCGGATATCCCGTTTGTGTAATAGGAACTGATATTAGCGATGCATTTTTTGAAAATACAGATCCGATAGGAAAAACAATTAAACTTGGTAATTTTAATTTCACCGTAATTGGTGTAATTGAAAAACAGGGAAGTCTGCTGGGGTTGTTCAGTCTTGACAATAGAGTGATAATACCGCTTGAAAGATTTTTTAGTTTGTTCGGTGATAAAAGGGGATTGACTTATAATATCAAAGCCGCTGATATAAATAATGTGGAAGAGACTAAAGAAGAAGTGAGATGGATTATGAGAAAAGCGAGAAAAGTTCCTTATGGTCAGCCGGATGATTTTGGAGTTAATGCACAGGAGGCTTTTAAATCTACTTATGAAAGTTTAACCGGTTTAATAAAAATTATCGGCACAATGATTACCGGATTATCTCTGATTGTCGGTTCTATAGGTATTGCAAATATTATGTTTGTCTCAGTCAAAGAAAGAACAAAAGAAGTTGGAATACGGAAAGCACTTGGAGCAAGGCGTTCGACAATTCTCTCGCAGTTTCTGATTGAATCGAGTATGATTTGTCTGATGGGTGGATTTATCGGTCTGTTAATTTCGTTTCCAATTAGTCTTATTATAGATGCGTTTGTATTACCGACGGCAATGCCACTTTGGATTGTTGTCTTATCATTGTTTATTTCACTTATGTTCGGAATTCTTGCAGGTTTTTTCCCGGCTTATACAGCCGCTAAAATGGATCCTGTTGATTCCTTAAGATATGAATAAAAAAATTTTATGCCTGTATTAGAAATTATAAAATTATCTTTTAACACTCTCAAGACTAACAAACTCAGAGCGACGCTTACATTGCTCGGTATCATTATCGGAGTGTTTTCTATAATTGCTATAATGACTTTGCTTAACGCACTTCAGGCAGGGATTGAAACAGGTTTGTCAGAACTCGGAAGCAATACTTTTCAGGTACAGAAATTTCCCGCTATTCAAATGGGAGGTCCGGGCGGAAATTCTAAATTCAGAAACCGTCCCGATATAACTTATGATCAGGCATTGCGGTTACAGAATACGGCAACTATTTATAAATATATGTCACTTGAAGATTACGTATATGAAAAAACTTTTAAATCTGAATTTGATAAGACTAACCCCAATCATTATCTCGGAGGTGTTATACCGGAATATCTCGAGTGTAATAACAGAGCAATAGAAACAGGAAGATTTATATCTCAAACAGATGTGGACTATGCAAAAAATGTTGCGGTTATCGGTATGGATGTTGTAGAAAAACTTTATCCTAATATGAATCCCATAGGAAAACAGATTTTTCTTGATAATCATCCTTTTGAAGTAATAGGAGTCTTTGAACCAAAAGGGGAAGCATTCGGACAGAGCAATGATAATTTCGCTTTGATACCTATAACTTCAATGCATAAGATTTACGGGAAGAATAACAGAACTATAAATATAGCAATTCAGGCACCAAGCAAAGAAGAATATGATGCCTCTGTTGAAAATATTATTTCTGTTTTAAGAGTGATAAGAAAAGTCCCTCCCGGTGAAGATAATAATTTTGAAATTTATTCCAATGAATCTTTGATTGGCACCGTAAATAGTTTCACTCAGTATTTTAAATATGGAGCAGGATTTATTTCCTTTATCTCACTTCTCGCTGCGGGTATAGGAATAATGAATATTATGCTTGTCTCAGTTACCGAAAGAACAAAAGAAATCGGAATCAGAAAAGCAATCGGTGCGAAAAGTAATTCTATATTAAAACAGTTTCTAATTGAAGCGATTATCCTTTGCCAGGTTGGCGGATTAATCGGAATTTTTCTCGGAATAGTAACGGGAAATTTAATAGGTTTATTCCTTCAATCTCCTGTTGTTATACCTTATGACTGGGTTGTAATCGGACTTGTTGTTTGCAGTTCAGTCGGAATTATTTTTGGTGTTTATCCCGCTTACAAAGCCGCTAAACTTAATCCTATCGACGCACTCAGATATGAGTGAGTTATTCAACTGACCGTTTATATATTCAAGATTTTTAATTTGTTTTCCCGCTTTAAGAATGTAACTCTCATTTTTTCTTATCTTATAAGAATATCCGTAACTTCCCAGCATTTGAAAAATTCTCATTAAGCCGACATATAAAAATTTTTCAAAACTGAATTGATAACCCGTTCCGTATTTTGAATAGAAATTATTTACGTAATGGTCAAAGTATTTTCTGAAATTATCAGAGTCAATAAATGAACTTCCTGAAAATATAAATGAAGCAACATCGTATTCAGGCAATCCCATTCTGCCTGATTGATAATCAATAAAATACAAATCATTTTTATGAATCATAATATTACGGGGTTGAAAATCACGGTATAAAAAATATTTAGTGTCGGATTCCTCGAGAATATCAAAAAGTTTATTTTTAATTTTTCCAAAATTATTTATTTCAATATCAAACTGACCGGCAAAATGATTTTCAAATTTATTTAAATCAAATTCGAGTTGCTCTGAATCAAATATTATTGTTTCATAACATACAGAATAATCAATTTTGTCGTAAAGTAAATTCTGAATGTCAGCAAGTTTTTCAAGTGATTTGTAATATAAATCTTCGGGATTGTTTTTCAGACTGAATGAATATAAACTATTATCGCCGAGATCTTCTTCAAGATAAAACTTTTTATCTTCCGATTCGGAATATATTTCCGGAACATTAATTCCTGCTTTATCAAAATAATATGTGAAATCTATAAATGCTACATTTTCTTTTGTGTTATCATTGTAAATTCCTATACAGGAATAATTATCAGATTTAAGCCGGTAAATTTTACGTAACGATGCTCCTGGCATTACTGGTGTGAGAGAAGTGAATAACTCTCCCGACCATTCAAAATATAATTGCTGGAATGTATTTAATATTATTTCTGAAAGTATAGACATTACTTAAGTAAATTATTCAATATTGAATTTAAATTGGAATACTTAAATTTAAAATTATTGTCGGTTGCTTTTTTAGGAATGACTCTCTGTCCACCGGTTAAACTTTCGGCAAATTCTCCTACAATAATTTTTAGAGCAAATCCTGGAATTATAAATAAACAGGGTTTCTTTAAAACTTTACCGAGTGTTTTTGAAAATTCTTTGTTGGTTACCGGTTCAGGTGATACGGCATTTAATACGCCTGTTATATTTTTATTTTCCAGACAAAATAAAAATAATTCTGTCAGGTCATCAATGTGGATAACGGACATATATTGGCTTCCGGGGGAGATATAACCACCGGCATAAAATTTAAACGGTTTGATTAATTCTTTTAATGCACCGTTATTTTTTTCAAGTACAATTCCGGTTCTGAAGATTACAGTTCTAATATTTAATTTCTCTGATTCTTTTGCGGCATTTTCCCAGTCAACTACTAATCTTGCAAGGAAATCAATTCCCTGAGTCGAACTTTCGTCGAGAATTTCATCATATCTGTTTCCATAAAATCCTACACCTGAAATTGAAATAAAACATTCAGGTTTATTTTTCATAGCCGACATAACATCAACTAATTGTCTTGTTGAATTAATCCTGCTGTCATATAACAATTTTTTAAATTCCTCATTCCATCTTTTTTCCGAAACATTAACCCCTGATAAATTTATAATACCGTATGAACTTTCTATTTGGGTTGTGAGTTGCTGTAGGTCTGAATTTTCGTCCCAGTAAACAGGTGCTATGTTTTTAGATTTGTAATCCGGAAA
>ERZ761607.1638-NODE-1638-length-26934-cov-7.587559_pt1 | contig 26934 bp, 17 predicted proteins | sample MGYA00511164_ERZ761607 | MGnify/ENA primary metagenome ERZ761607 (study PRJEB28899, sample SAMN02445080) | bioreactor sludge metagenome | biome: EBPR sludge | place: Australia: Brisbane, Thorneside Wastewater Treatment Plant | collected 2011-06-22 ... | reverse complement strand
CGACTTTTTTTGGTGACATCAAGTGATTGGCTGTGACAAAAATAGTCAGTTTTCCTGGCGTCCGTAGAAGGCGTTACAATTATTGTCGCTATCGTTCGTTAAAGGTTTGTCGCTAGAGGGCGCGCGGATGGATGCGGAACTACTGAAAGAAACGATCAAGAAAGAGTTGCCTGGCCTGTTGCGCAACGACCCGGCCCTGCGCGCCTATATTCTGGAACTGACCCGCAGCGAATACGCCGGGCATCAGGAGACCCAGGACCGCTTTTGGGAAGTGCTCGCCGAATTGCGGAGCGACCGGGAGGAACAAGCCCGCAAGTGGGACGAGCAAAACCGCAAATGGGAAGCGAACCAGGAAGAACTTCGACGGCTCCACGAAGCAATCATGGCTCAGGCCCTGAAGCATGACCGATCCATCGGTGCGCTGGGCTCGCGCTGGGGGATGCAATCCGAGGCTGCGTTCCGAAATGCCCTGGCGGGGATTCTGGAAAAAAGCTTTGCGGTTGAGGTGTTGAACGTCAGCGAATATGACGCGAGCGGAGAGGTGTTCGGGCGGCCGGATCAGGTGGAGCTGGATGTGATCATCAAAAACGGCCTGCTGTTGATCTGCGAGCTGAAATCCTCCATCGACAAGGCCGGAATGTACATCTTCGAGCGCAAGGCGCGCTTTTACGAAAAACGCCACCAGCAGAAGGCGGATCGGTTGATCGTCATCTCGCCGATGATCGACTCCCGCGCCCGGCGAGTCGCTGAAAAACTGGGCATCGAAATGTACAGCGATTCCTTGGATGTCACGGAAATTTGAAGCGCTTCATTCCAGCCCCAGCTTTTTCAGCCGATAGCGCAGCGCTCGAAAGCTGATGCCCAACTTCTCGGCGGCGGCGGTCTTGTTGTAACGGGTCGCTTCCAAGGCCCGCAGGATCGCCGCCTTCTCCAAACCTTCTAGATAGCCTTCCAAATTGTTGACCACCGGCAGCATGGGTTGGGTTTTCGGCTCCTCCGAACGGCGCGCGGATGGGCCGCTCTGCGAGATTGGATCCGGTCGGAACGAAGGTGGATTGGAAACCGGCAAAGGAACGTTCGCCGATGCCGAGATGCCGGTGGTGGCCGGCAGCAGTAAATCTTCCGGTTGGATCACGCCGCTCTCGCACAGCGTAAAGGCGCGCTCCAAAATATTTTCCAGTTCGCGGATGTTGCCGGGGAATGGATAGCGTTGCAGCGCTTGGATCGCGGAAGGCGTGACCGCCGGTCGGGGTGTTCCCGATTGTCGGCTCAGCCGATCGAAGGTAGCGGCCACCAGCTCCGGAATATCGTCCGGATGCTCGCGCAAGCTCGGCATCCGCAACTCGATCACGTTCAAGCGGTAAAACAAGTCCTGTCGAAAAGCGCCACTTCGCACCAAGGCTGCAAGATTTTTGTGGCTGGCGCTCAAGATGCGCACGTCGGTGGCAACCTCGGCCTGCGCCCCGACCGGCCGTACCGCCCGCTCTTGAATCGCCCGCAGCAGCTTGACCTGCATGTGCATCGGCAGTTCGGCCACTTCGTCGAGAAATAAAGTCCCGCCTTGCGCCGCTTGAAACAGGCCGCTTTTATCGTGACTGGCTCCGGTAAAGCTGCCTTTTTTGTAGCCGAAAAATTCGCTTTCCATCAACTGTTCGGGAATGGCCCCGCAATTGACCGGGACGAACGTTTTTTCGGCGCGCGGGCCGGATAAATGGATCAGCCGCGCCGCCATTTCCTTGCCGGTGCCAGATTCGCCGTTGATCAAAATCGGCGCTTGGCTGCGCGCTAGCTTGTCGATCAGCACCCGCACCCCTTGCATCGCCGCCGACTGGCCCAGCAAAAGCGGCCCTCGGCCCTCGCCGCCGCGCGGCTCGCCGCTGCGGTTCAACCGCAAGGCGGTCGCCACCATGTCGCGCAACACCGAAATTTCAAACGGCTTGGAAATGAAATCGAACGCGCCCAGCTTTAAAGCTTCCACCGCGCTTTCCACGTTGCCGTGGGCGGTGATCACGGCCACCGGGAGATTGGCGTAATGCTTTTGAATGTACGCCACCAAATCCAAACCGTTGCCGTCGGGCAGCCGTAAATCGGTGATGCAAAAACTGAGGGGATGACGTTTGAGCAAGGCCCGCGCCTCGCTCAAGGTCTCCGCCGGCAAGCAGGTGACGCCCAGCGGCAGCAGCGTCATCTCGATCAATTCGCGGATGTCGGCTTCGTCGTCCACGATCAAAGCGTTACAGTCGTCCATCAGTCCATCTCCGTGGCTAAACTCGCGGGAGCGAAGGTGATGCGAAAGCAGCTACCACCCTCAGGAGCAGATAAATATTGTAAATGGGCTCGGTTGGCTTCGCACAGTTCGCGCGCCAGATACAGGCCCAATCCGGTGCCTTTGGAGCGAGTGGTAAAAAACGGCTCGAACAATTTTTCCGTATTTTCCGGAGACACGCCAGGGCCGGTATCGCATACCTCCAGAAACGGCCGGGCGCGAATCGGTTCCAGGCCGGCGCGCAGCGTCACCGTCGCCATTTCTCCGGGACGCGCCCCATGCTGGCAAGCATTCGAGCACAGATTCCAGAGCACTTGCTGCAAATGATTGGCGTCGAACGTGACTTCCATTTCGGTCGGATCGACCGATTGTCGCCAGACCGGCGGCGCGCCTTCGACGCCGCGCCGAAACTCTTGAGCAAAGCCTTCCAGCCAAGGCTCCAGCGCAAATCGTTCCGGTTGGACCCGGTCGCGCCGGGCCAAATTCAACACATCGTTGATAATGCGGTTGGCGCGTTTAACATTATCATACACGATCTGACTCAAGCGCCGGTCGCTAACGCTTGCTCCCGTTGACTCTTGCAGCAATTGGGCGGCATGGCCGATAGCCGATAGCGGATTGCGGATTTCGTGGGCGATGCCCGCCGTCAGCCGTCCCAACGCCGCCAGCTTGATCTGCTGCATTCGGTCGGCGACTTGTTCGAAATCGTCCAGCATGATCAAGACGTTGGTGGCTTGACTGCCGCTCAAGCGGGTAAAGCGCGGCATGAGTTCCGGCCGGTGGGCCAGCGGTCGGAAAGCTTGAAGCTCGGTGGCGCCGGCGCGCCAGTCTTGCAGGCGTTGGTAAAGCGGCGAAGACAGTTCGACCAAGGGCGTGGACGGCCGCACGGTAGCGCAACCCAACACATCGCGGGCGGTGTCGTTTAACAGTTGCACTCGATCATCCCGATCCACGACCACCACTCCGTTTTGCAAATGCCGGATGATGCCTTGATTGAGTTCGGCGATCTCCAGCATCTCCCAAGTCCGCCGTCGGGCCAGCGCCTCGCTGCGGCGCGCGCGTTCCGCCAGCGCGTAACTCAACCCGGCGGTGATGAACAGCGCCGCGCCGATGACGCCCAAGCGGATCCAGTCATCGGAAACGTCACGCAGCGGCTCGATCAATTCTAACCAATTGTCGGGCGGTCGGGCGCGCTTCGCCGCCGAGTTGGTCGGATACCAATAGCTGACCAACCACGAACCCGCCAACAGGAAAAAGCCCAGCGCGGCTCCCAGTAACGCCGAGCTGAGCGGCAGCAGGATGCTGCTGGCGGCGATGGCGGTGATCAACAGGCTGATCAGGCTGCTGGTCAAACCGCCGGAAGCATGAATCATCACGGTCAGCGTCACTAAATCGAGCAACAGTTGTCCGTGCGCCTGAACCATCAAGGTCGGTCGCCGCCAGTAACTGCCGACGACGCCGAGCAAGGCCAGCGCCATATAAGCCAGCGCCGTGGCGAGGAACAAGGTGGGATACTGCTTGCCGAACAGCCGGTTTTGATCGTCCAGCGAGAAGGTGACCAGCAGCAGCGCCGCCAAGGTCAGGCGATAGAAATTGGCGACGCGGAACGCCCGCCACAAATGGCGGCGGTCGAGAAAGCGGTCGGCGGACAGTTCGGAAGGTTGAGCGATGTTCATGAGCGGCAATGCGCGCAATTTTTCCAAAAACCGGATTCATCCCTATAATTGTACTGCTACCGGCGCGGGTCTGGGCCGGCCGTGGCTCAATTCACGGCAAGAGTGAAGATTGGGCCGTTTCGGGATACAATGACAATCTCACCGAAAAAGGGGGATGTAATCCGCATGAACCTGCACGAATACCAAGCCAAAGAACTCTTACAGCAATTCGGCGTGGCGATACCCCGCGGCATCAAGGTCACCTCCCAGCAGGAAGCGGTCGAGGCGGCCAAGCAGATCGGGGGTCCGCTCTGGGTGGTCAAGGCCCAGGTTCACGCGGGCGGCCGCGGCAAGGCCGGCGGCGTCAAGCTGGCGCGCAGCCTGCAGGATGTCGAGGACATCTCCGGGCGCTTGCTGGGCTCCACTTTGGTCACCAAGCAAACCGGCGCCGACGGCGTCAAGATTCACGCGCTGCTGATTCAAGACGGCGTGGATATCACCAAGGAATATTATCTGAGCGCGCTGGTGGATCGCAGCAAGAAGCGCGTCATCCTGATCGGCTCGTCCGAAGGCGGCATGGATATCGAGGAAGTCGCCGCCAAAACCCCTGAAAAGATCCTGACCCTGACCGTCGATCCGGTCGCCGGCATCCAGCCGTATCAGGCCCGCGATCTCGGGTTCCGGATGGGGATGGAAAAGAAACAAGTCGATCAACTGGTCAAGGTGCTCAACGGCGTCTACAACCTGTTCGTTCAGAAAGACTGCAGCATGGTCGAGATCAACCCCTTGATCGTGACCACCGACGGCCAGGTGATGGCGCTGGACGCCAAGGTCAGCCTGGACGACAACGCGCTCTACCGGCACAAGGACACCGCCGAGATGCGCGATCCGACCCAAGAGGACGCGCGTGAGCACATCGCCCACGAGATCGGCCTCAACTATGTCGCGTTGGACGGTAGCATCGGCTGCATGGTCAACGGCGCGGGCCTGGCGATGGCGACCATGGACGTGATCAAGCTGCAAGGCGGCGAGCCGGCCAACTTCCTCGATGTGGGCGGCGGCGCGACCGCCGAGCGGGTGGCTCGCGCTTTCAAGCTGATCCTGTCCTCCTCCAAGGTCAAGGCCATTCTGGTCAACATCTTTGGCGGCATCGTCCGTTGCGATACCATCGCCGAGGGCATCATCGCCGCCGTCAAGGAGGTGGGCTTGAAGTTGCCTGTGGTGGTGCGCTTGCAGGGCACCAACGTCGAAGCGGGCCGCGAGATGTTGGCCAAATCCGGCATGAACATCATGGCCGCCGAAGATCTCACCGACGCCGCCAAGAAGGCGGTGGCCGCCGCCCAATAAGCGGCGCGTTCGGTTTCCACGATTCAGAGAGAAAGACGACCATGAGCATCCTGATCAACAAAGACACCAAGGTCATCTGCCAGGGCTTCACCGGCTCGCAGGGCACCTTCCACTCCGAACAGTCCATCGCCTACGGCACCAACTTGGTCGGCGGCATCAGCCCCGGCAAGGGCGGCACCAAGCATTTGGACAAGCCGGTGTTCAACACCGTGCGCGAAGCGGTCGAAGCCACCGGCGCGGAAGCCAGCATGATCTACGTGCCGGCGGCCTTCGCCGGCGACGCGATCCTGGAAGCGGCCGACGCCGGCATCAAGGTCATCGCCTGCATCACCGAGGGCATTCCGGTCACCGACATGCTGAAGGTGAAGGCGGTATTGACCAACAATTACCCGAAAACCTACCTGATCGGCCCCAACTGTCCGGGCGTCATCACCCCCGGCGGCTGCAAGATGGGCATCATGCCCGGCCACATCCACAAGCCCGGCAAAATCGGCATCGTGTCGCGTTCCGGCACGCTGACCTATGAAGCGGTCGATCAGACCACCCGCACCGGTTTGGGTCAGTCGACCTGCATCGGCATCGGCGGCGATCCGATCCACGGCATGAGCTTTATCGATATCATTAGCCTGTTTAAGGATGATCCACAGACCGAAGGGATCGTGATGGTCGGCGAAATCGGCGGCAGCGCCGAGGAAGAAGCCGCCGAGTACATCAAGGCCAACGTCAAGAAGCCGGTGGTGGCGTACATCGCCGGCGTGACCGCGCCGCCCGGCAAGCGCATGGGCCACGCCGGCGCGATCATCATGGGCGGTAAGGGCACGGCGGCCGATAAGTTCGCGGCGCTGGAATCGGCGGGCGCGACCATCGTCCGCTCTCCGGCCGATATCGGCGCGGCGATGAAAAAGTTTTTCCCCTAAACCGGATGCCGGTTTCGCCGTAAAGTAACGCAGGGGCGCGCAAGCGCCCCTTTCGTTATCTTCGCTTCCTTTGCCTTTGCTGTTTTCCTCGCGCCCGCCGCCTGCTAGGACGACCAAGACGCCATGAACGTTCCCGCCACTCCTTTCCGGGTCGTGATGGCCCAGTTGGATCTCCTGGTCGGCGATATCGCCGGCAATGCCGATAAAATCATTGCCTCCGCTGTTGATGCGCGCGAGCGCTGGCAAGCCGATCTGATCGTGTTTCCCGAGCTGACGCTGACCGGTTATCCCCCGGAAGATTTGCTGTTGCGCCCCGGTTTTATCGCGCAAATAGAGCCGGCTCTGCAACGGTTGCGCGCGCAGATCGCGGGCATCGCCGCCGTGGTTGGCTGCCCCATCACGACGCCGGAGGGGCTGCGCAACGCCGCCGTAATCGTGGAAGACGGCGAACTGCGGATGAGCTATTACAAGCAACTGTTGCCGAACTACAGCGTGTTTGACGAAAAACGCTATTTCGTCGCCGGAACGGAGCCCGGCGTGACCGAGATCAAGGGCGTTAAGGTCGGCGTGACGATTTGCGAGGATGTCTGGCAGCCGGGGCCGCTGGCGCAAGCGGCCAAGGCGGGCGCGCAACTGCTGGTCAATCTCAACGCCTCGCCCTATCACGCCGGCAAGGGCCATCAGCGTCTGGAAGTGCTGCGCCAGCGAGTCGAAGAAAGCCGGATTCCCATCGTCTATGTCAACCTGCTGGGCGGTCAGGACGAACTGGTGTTCGACGGCGGTTCGATGGTGGTCGGCGCGGATGGAACGCTCGCGCGGCGAGCGCCTTTTTTCGCCGCCGGTCTGTTTCCGGTCGATTTCCAGATTTCCGCCGACCGTTTGATTCCCGTGCTCGATTCGGTCGCGGCGGAACCCGGCGCGGAGGAAGGCATCTATCAAGCGCTGGTGTTGGGCGTGCGCGATTATGTCCAGAAAAACGGCTTTCCAGGCGTCGTGCTCGGCCTGTCCGGCGGCATCGATTCCGCCCTGACGCTGGCGATCGCGGTGGATGCCTTGGGCGCGGAGCGAGTCGAGGCGGTGCTGATGCCCTCGCGCTATACCGCCGACATGAGCAACACCGACGCCGAGTTGGAAGCCAAGGCCCTGGGCGTCAACTACCATCTGTTGCCCATCGAGCCGGCGTTTCAAGCCTTTCTCCAGATTTTGCAGCCGCTGTTCGCCGGGCTGGCGGCCGATATCACCGAGGAAAACATCCAGGCCCGTTGCCGGGGCGTGTTGCTGATGGCGATTTCCAACAAGACCGGCAAGATGGTGTTGACCACCGGCAACAAGAGCGAAACGGCGGTCGGCTATTCCACCCTGTACGGCGACATGGCCGGCGGTTTCGCGCCGATCAAGGACGTGTTGAAGACCATGGTCTACCGGCTGGCGGCGTGGCGTAACCAGCAATCTCCGGTGATCCCGCAACGGGTGTTCGACCGGCCGCCCTCGGCGGAATTGCGCCCCGATCAAACCGATCAGGACAGCCTGCCGCCTTACGAGGTGCTGGACGCCATTCTTCAGGGTTACGTCGAGCAAGATCGGTCGGTGGAGGAATTGATCGCGTCGGGTTTCGAGCGGGCGACGGTGGAACGGGTGGCGCGGCTGGTCATCGTCAACGAATACAAGCGCCGCCAAGCCGCGCCGGGAATCCGGATCACGCCCCGCGCTTTCGGCCGCGACCGGCGCTATCCGATCACCTCGGGCTTCCGGCGCTAGCGGATTGCAAGCCACTCATTCCGGCGGCGCGCCGAACAGAAAAGCGAACACCCGTTGACCCATGCCGTGTTTCATGCTGGCTCTAAACGAGTGGCTGGCGTGGGGCAAGGTGTCATAAGCATAAGGTGTCGACAGCCCATAAGCCGCCGCCGCCGCTCGCATCGCGTCGATCCAATGCCGACCTCGTTCCAGTCGAGTCAAGCCTTGTTGGCTATCGATTTTGACCGATTGTTTCAGCTCCGGTCGTTCTGGTCCCCGCCGGGTATCGCGCTCGCCGACAAAGGCCGCCATCGGTACTTTCAAGAACGCTTCTGGCTTGAGCCGCGATTTCAGCCATTGGGACCGCGTTTTCAAACCGCGCGGAAAGCTCGCCGCCGGGTCGGGAAAGGTGTACCAGCCGGCGGCCCCAATCGCGACTGCCGCCACTCGCTCGGGATAGGCCATCGCGTAGCGATGCGCGAACTGACCGCCGCCCGAGTAACCGAATAGATAAATTTGGCGGACATCGGCCCCCGTCAAATCGCCTACTTCGTCGAGAATGGCTCGCAATGCTCGGTCGGGTCGCGCGCCCAGGCCGGATTGTCCCAGACGTTGATAATCGGCAAAGCGTTTCTTGACCAGCAACGGCGCGACCAGGACGACGCCGTAGTGTTTGGCCAGCTGCTTGAAGCGTCGGGCGTGTTCCTCGGCGTTGCGGGAAATGCCGTGGACGGTGACGAAGACTTTCGCGTTAGCCTCCAGCCGAGGTGGAAGGTAGAGAAAATAGCGTTGCGCTGGATTGGCTCTCAAACGGCGCGCGATGATGCCGTTTGCGGGTTGGCGGACGCGCTTGATCGTCGGATAAACCGAAGGCTCCAACGGGTGGGCGAGCGCCGTCGCCGCGTGAAATTCGCTTAACACGATGCCGGTCAACATGATGATCCTTGCCAGCTGCCGCAGAGGTTTACTCATTAACGGCTTTGCGTTTCGTTTCGTCGAACAGACGGCGGGTCGGGCCGTCGCTGTTGAGCAGTTTTAACGGTGGGCCAGCTTCCACCAAACGGCCGTCGGCGAGATGCCAAATTTCGTCAGCCTGAAACAAACGCTCGCGCCGGTGAGTGACCATCAGCACCGTACCGCGATACCGCGACAAAATCCGGTCGATGACGGCGCTGGCTTGAACGTCGAGATGGGCTTCGATTTCATCCAGCAGCAGCAACGCGGGATCGCCGAGCAGGGCGCGGGCGAGCGCGATCCGCTGGCGTTGGCCGAGCGATAGATTCTTGCCGTCTTCGAGCAAGCGGGTTTGCGCGCCCTCCGGCTGTTCCGCCAGCAGTTCATCCACCCCGCACAGCGCGCAGACCCGTTCGAGTTCGTCAGCCGGGGCTTCCGGCCAGCGGTAGCTCAAATTCTTGGCGATGGTTCCTTTCAGCAGCGGCAGTTCGGCGCTGACCATGCCGATCGCCCGCCGCACCGACGACAAACGGTATTGAGACAACTCTTGGCCATCGAGCAAAACCGCGCCGCGATCGGGGTCGAGCAGCCGGGCGGCCAAGGCCAACAGCGTGGATTTGCCCGCGCCGTTCGGACCGACAATGGCGATCACACTCCCGGCGGGCGCGGTGACATTCACCTCCTCCAACACGCCGGCGACACTCGCGTTTCGAAAGTCCAGCCGGCCTTGAACGGCCGTTAAATCCGAGGCGTCGGCGCGTTCGCCGACCAGGCTGGGGAGTTCGAGAAAGCCGCGAATGCGCTCGGACGCCACCCGAAATCCATAACCGTATTCGTAAATCCGACCCAGATCGCGCAGGGCGGGGAGCAACAGGCCGACGATGGTCATGGCGCCGGCGACAGTGCCGGGCGTCGCCTGGCCGTCAGCCACCTCCAGCGCGCCCAGCGCCATCACGACCGCGACCGCCAGCCCGCCGGTCGCTTCAGTGATCGCCCGCAACCGGCCGCCGATCCGCGCCCGCGCCACCATCGCCTCGCGCAAGCGCCGGCCTTGCCGGGCGACATGACGGCGTTCCCGCTCGGTTTGGTTGCACAGTTGCACCACCGTCATGGCGGCGATTTTCTCATTGACGTTAGCGGCGAGCAGCGATTGCCGGCGGCGCGATTCCCGCACCGCCGCGCGCAGCGGTTTGGCGACGGCCAATACGGCCGCCGCGCCGCCGGCCAAAATCAAGCTGATGGCCAATCCCAACGTCGGATTCAGCCAGCCCAGCGCGAACAAAGCGCCCGCGGCGGTCACGCCCGCGACGCACAACCGCGCCAAGCCGAGGCTGACCCATTGGCGCAGCGCGGTTAGATCGCCGGTGAAGCGCAGCAGCAAGCTGCCGCGCCGCCGCCGTTGCAGGACGCGCGGCGCGAGCGTGCTGAGCCGGTCGAAGATCGTCAATCGCACTCGGTAGGCATAATCCTGACCCAAGCGCTCGGCGTCGGTGCGTTCCTGTAGCCGCAACCAGGCTCGAAACAAGGCGACCGCAACCAGCCCCGCGCCGATCTGCGCCAGCATCGGCGGGAGAGCGGGGCGCGGGGTCGTCAACCCATGATCGAAAAGGTGGCGGACGAGCAGCGTGGTCGCTATCGCCGCCAGGGCCTGCATCAGCCCGTTGCCGACCAGACGCGCCCACAACTTGCGGCGGCCGCCGCCGAGCAAGCGGGGTAGCGCCATCAGCCGAGACCCATCACGGCGGAGGAGGCGTCGTCCCAGAGCGCTTGCCAATTTTCCGCCCGCCCGCCGCCGGCCGCTTGGTCGGGCCGCCATCCGCCTTGCAACAGCTGCCGTTGCGACAGCACCGGCAAGCCGGTGGCGGCCGCCTCGCGGATCGCCAGGGGAGAAGCGGTCAGCAGACCGCTGACCGCCTGCACCGGCAGATGGCGGCGGCGCAGCCATTCCACCCCGGCCAGCGCGCCGAGCGCATCGCCCGCCGCGAAAATAATCCCATCAACCCAGTTCGCGAAGGTCGGCGAAGTCAGCAAGCGGGCGGTTTCGTCCTGAAATAGCCCATCGGCCACTTCCAGCACGATGAACTCAGCCGCTTCCGCCGCAAGGTGGCCGCACAGCTGGGCCATGATGTTTTCAACTTGCGGCGCGGGCACGCGGTAGGTCGAGGCGTAGCCGATATCGGTGAAATCCAGCACCGAATGCGCGCCGGCGTCCACCAGCGTCCAGCGGTCGCCGCCAGCTCCGGTGCCGGTCACCTTGGCGGCTCCCACCTTGAGCCCCGTCTTGACCAAACCTTTGATCAGATTCGCCGCCGTGGTGGTTTTGCCGGCATTCATCGCGGTGCCGGCCACCGCAATGGTGTAGGGGCGACGCGCGGTCGCGGCCGGTTTGTCGAGCCCCCAGTCAGCGACATTGAGCCGGTGGCCGTCCGCGTCTCCCACCAAGCCGAGCGGCGTGATGGTGGTGGGTCTTTTCATGCCGCTATGCCGGGACAGCATTCGGGCCGCGATGCCGCCGCCGGCCACCAGATGGCATTCTTCCAGACGTTCCGGCACGATGGCTTCAAATTGATCGGGCGCGTAGCGGTTGCCGTAGCACACGATGATTTCGTCGCCCTCGTAGAGTTGCGCCCGCCGCCCGTGCGGCAGTTCGATGCGCTGGTGTTGGCCCAGCCGGTCGACCCGCGCCAACACCAGATCGCCGGCGCGCAGCTTGATGGGACCGCGCAACAAGGTCGCCATCGCGTCTTGCGCCACCCGCCGGGCGCTGTAAGCGATTCTGACGCCGGCCAGCCGTTCGGACGTCAGCGGTTCTTTCTCGATCGGCGTCCGGTTGATCCGGTTCAATAAGGAAATCGGTTGGGTTCTGGAGATGGACATGGCGTCGCTCGACTCGCAGTGGGTTATGACGGTGTCAGAAAGGATGTCGAGCAAGCCATGGCAAGGCGGATGCCAACTTGGTTTTTTTATATAGCTATATGATATTAAATAAAATTTATTCAGGTGATCGACAAAGGATTTGCAAGTCGACGCAGATGGGTGGGGGATTTGACCCACGGATTGGGCGATTCGCCCCGCCGGTTGTCGGTGAACGGAAAGTGGCGCTGGAGGGTCGGAAACGCGCGCCCGTGCCATCGCCTCTGTTCAGGCGGCCGGTGAGTGGAAAGCGGCGCTGGAGCGTCGGAACCAGCGCCTTATTCGCCAGCCGGTCGCGAGTCCTCTTGAGAAGGCGCGTGAAGGCGGTATTTTTCCATCCGATAGCGCAAGGTATCGCGGGATAAATTCAGCAACTTGGCGGCGCGGCTGACGTTCCAGCTCGCGCGTTGCAGCGCTTGCACGATCAAATCTTGCTCCAGCCGTTCCAAGTCGACGCCTTCACTCGGAAAGTTCTGGGAAGGTAGAAGTGGATCGGACGCCTGAGAGGGAGCGGGGGTTAAAGCCGGGCACAAGGTCAGATGCTGTGGTTCGATCAGCACATCTTCCGCCAGCAGCACCGCGTGTTCGATGCCGTTGCGCAATTCCCGCACATTGCCCGGCCAACTGTAATGGCGCAGCGCGTGTTCCGCCGCCGGGCTGAAGCGCAAGCCCTCTTTGCCGTAACGCTTGCCGTGCCGGTCGAGAAAAGTCTGAGCCAGCAGCAAGATATCGTCCGATCGTTCGCGCAGCGGCGGCAAGGCGATGTGGATGATGCGCAGCCGGAAAAACAAATCGGAACGGAACAATCCTTGGCGGACCCGTTCTTCCAGCGCTTGGTTAGTGGCGGCGATGATGCGCAGGTCGACTTTTTGATCGCGCAGGCTGCCCAAGCGCCGCACCGTCTTATCTTCCAACAGCTTGAGCAGCTTCACTTGCAGCGCCAGTTCCATCTCGCCGATTTCATCGAGAAACAGCGTGCCGCCGTTGGCCATTTCCACCAGACCCAGCTTGCGCTCCTTGGCGTCGGTGAACGCGCCGCGCTCGAAGCCGAACAACTCGGTTTCGAGCAATTGCGCCGGAATGGCGGCGCAATTGAGTTCGATGAACGGCTTCTGCCGGCGCGGTCCGTCGAAGTGAAAGGCGCGCGCCGCCAGTTCCTTGCCGGTCCCGGTTTCGCCGGTGATCAGCACGGCGGGGGGTTCGCCGTCCACCAGGCGCTGCTCCGCATCGATGAACTGGCGGATTTTGCGCTTGAGCGCCAGCATCGGCGGCGATTCGCCGAGCAGCTTGCCCAGACCGCTTTTTTCGGCCTGCCGGCCTTGATAGTAATGGAGCGCGCTTTCCAGCCGCTCTTGACCCAACGCCTTATCCAGCAGCAATTTGAGTTCCCCGAGCACGACCGGTTTGCTCAGATAGTCGAAAGCGCCGGCCTTCATCGCCTCGACCGCCACATCCACGCCGCCGTGGCCGGTCAGCATAATCACTTTGATGTGCGGCGCGTCGGCGCGAATCCGCCGCAGGACATCCAGTCCGTTCAAACCCGACATTTGATAATCCAGCAACACCAGGTCGGGCTTGAAGTCATCGAGTTGGGCGAGGCCGTCCTCGCCGCTGGCGGCGGTTTGCGCTTCATAACCGTGGCGGGCGAGATACAGCTTGATGTTTTTGGCGAGGGTCGCCTCATCGTCGATGATCAAAACGGCCTTGGACATGGCGGTGGCGGTCCAGCGGTGATCAATAAGTTCGAAACGCTCAGCGCGGCGGGATGATCGGTAATTGCAGCGAGGCGGTGGTGCCTTTGCCCGGTTCGCTGTGTAAATCCAGTTGCCCGCCGTAGCGTTGCGCGATGCGTCGCGCCAAGGCCAGCCCCACGCCCAGGCCGTGGGGTTTATGGCTGACCAGCGGCTTGAATGCCTCGGCTAGCCGGTCGGCGGGGATGCCGGCCCCGGTATCGTTGAGGTGAAGCGTGAAGCGGTTGCCCCGCCGTTCGCCGCTGATCCGCAATCGACCGCCGTGAGGCATCGCCTCCAGCGCGTTGGCGATCAAACTGTTGAGCACTTGCGCCAGCGCCTGGGGATCGCCCCGCACGGTCGGGATGGGTTCGGCGAGCGCCAGATCGATTTTCACCTGTTGGCTTTGGGCGCGCCGGGCGAATCCGTCCAGCGCGGTGCGCACCATGGCGGCGACCGGGGCGGCGGTTTGGGCGTCGTCAGGTTGATAGCAATAGATCAACAATTCGCGCGCCCATTTTTCCAAGCCATCCACGTGGCTCATGATATCGCGCATGTACTCGCCGACCGCCGGATGATCTTCCTCGTGGGCCAGCTCGGCGGAGGAGCGGATCGCGGCCAGCGGGTTGCGCAGGCTGTGCGTGACCGCCGCCGCCAGTTCGCCGATGGCCGCCCATTTTTCCGCGTCCACCAAGGCGCGCTGCTGGCGCTGGATGGTCCGGCTGGCGCGCCGCACGATCCAGAACAGCGCCCCGTAAATAACCAGCCCGCCGACCAACGCATTGAGCCAGACCAAGCGGGTGCCCTTGGCGATGGTTTGCATCAACACTCGCGGCAGTTTGTAGATTTCCACCACGCCGACCACGGAGCCGCCGCGAGGGTCGCGGATAGGAATGTAGTTTTCCACGAATTGATCGACTTCCGGGGCGAATAAAACGTGCTCGGCCTTGGCCGAACGATCGACCTGTCCGGTTTCCAGCGCCAGCTCGCCGGCGAGGGCGCGATCCAGTTCCGGGTTGTCGTCGGTGAAGCGTTGGCCGATCAGATGTTCTTCGTTCGACCACAGGATGGTCCGCTGCCGCGAATAGACGTTGGCGCGCACCACATCCGGCATGTGGGCGATGCGGGTGAAGAAGTCCATCAGCGGGCCCTTGCCCTTGGCGTAATCCGCTTCGTTGAAATAAATGCTGGTGTTTTGCGACTGCGCGATGCTTTGCACGAATTCCATCGTCACCACGGCGTCCCGCTGCAACAGATTGTCTCGCAGGAACCGCGCCAGCAAGGCCGCCGAAATCGCGCTGATCGCCAAGATGGATACCAGACTCAAGATCGAGAACGAGCGCAGCAGGTTATAACGCTTGAAAGCGGCTTCCGTCATCACGTTTCCGAAAACCAGTACTGATCCGTCCGAAGTTCAAAACGCCACATGCAGAGAACGTTTCACCGTCAAGCTTATTCCGTGGGCCGGAAAAATCGATGGATCGCCGCTTGCCAGGCGGCCATCGTTTGAGCCGACGCCAACGATCCCGCACGCCGTGGAAAGGTCGGGAGACGGCGCGCTCGGCGGCTGGAAAGCCCCATCGCTAGCGGGCCAATTCGGGCGTGAGATGCGGCTGTATCTCCTGAATCAGGGCCTTGAAGACTTTGGGGTTGCCGGCCACGATATTGCCGGTTTGGATAAAGTCGTTGCCGCCGCCGAAATCGCTGACCAAACCGCCCGCCTCCTGCACCAGAAGCGCGCCGCCCGCAACATCCCACGCCTTTAGACCAATTTCCCAAAACGCATCCAGCCGGCCCGCCGCGACGTAAGCCAAATCCAGCGACGCCGCGCCGGCGCGGCGGATTTCCACGCATTTGCCGAACAAAGCGCTGAAGGCATTGAGATAAGCCTGCTGGTGGCGGGGATAGCGGAAGGGAAAGCCGGTGCCCAGCAGCGCGTTTTCCAAGGCGTTGACGCCGCTGACTCGGATGCGGCGGTCGTTTAACTGCGCGCTGGCTCCGCGCGAGGCGGTAAACATTTCTTGCCGGATCGGATCGAAAACCAGCGCCGCTTCCAAGCGATTCTTATGGCGGAAGGCGATGGAAATGGCGAAATGCGGGATGCCGTGCAAGAAATTCGTGGTGCCATCCAGAGGGTCGATCACCCACTGATAGTCGTCTTGCCCCGGTTGTTCGCCGCTTTCCTCGGCCAGAATGCCGTGGTTGGGGTAGGTCTTGCGCAGCGTTTGGATGATGTCTCGCTCGGCCTGCACATCCGCTTCGCTGACAAAATCGCTACGTTGCTTGGTGGTGACGTTGAGCCGTTCGAGATGGTCGAAATGGCGGAGCAAAATACGGCCGGCGCTGAGCGCGGCGCGTTGGGCGATGTGCAGAACGGGATTCATGGTGGTTCGGATCGCTTGAAACGAGAGCCAGGGTATCCGGCGCGAGCGCGTCATGATAGCAGACTGAGCTCCGCTCGCGCGCGAACCGGTCGGGCGGTTGGCGGCTCCGCTCGATCCGGATTGCCCTCAGCGCCGGCGTGGCCTTCAGGTTTGCTCGCCCGTGACATCACCAACCGAGGACGGGCAGTCCGGTCGAGCCGCAAAGCTCCAACTCATCCGATTTTGCTGCTATGTTTGGCTGACGGAAATAATTAAACGATATTTGATTTCATCGATGCTGTTCGCTTGGAATGATGCGGTCGATACTGGTTATGACCGAGGGATTATCGATTTTGCCATTTTAAGTTTTCAGTGCTAAAACCTACTGAATTTACAAAGCTTGATGCTGGATTAGAGCTTGACGCACATTGATTCGGCACAGCCGTATGTTGGCCGTATGTTTAGGGAGCAAGCTGATGAACCAAACAATCGTAATGCTGTTGACAGCGACTCTGATCGTCATGGCGCCAGCGACAGTGTCAGCTCGAGGAATCGACGATGACCTCCCGTTCAGAATTATGAAGGAGGTGTTGAGGGACACGCCCGTGGGCGATGTGCTCGATCGCGCCCCGCGTAGAGACCGCGACGATTCAGATGAGGGTCGGGGGCGTTATCGTTCGCAAAGCGGCGAGCGTTCGGGGGGCGGGGACGGTTGGAAAAACCGGCGCGGAAACCGCAATCAAGGGAGCGGCGATGATTGGCACAGCCGCACGGGCGGCCGCAATCAAGGCGATGGAGGCGGTTCCAGCGGTGACGGCGACGGTGGCTGGTGGAGCCGGATGGGCGGTCGCCAACAAGACGGTGGCAATGATCGGGGTGGCCGTCGGGGCGGATATGACGATGATGGCGACCGTGGCGGTCGCCGGGGGGGTGACGACGCTGGAGGATCGGGGCGTGGCCGCAACCGCGACGGCGACGGTTCAGGCTTTGATCGAGGCCGCAACCGCGACGACGGCGCGGGCGGCTTGGGGCGCGGCCGCAACCGCGACGGCGACGGTTCCGGACAAGGACGCGGTCGCAACCGGGAGGAAGGCGCTGGAGAAGGCCGCCGCCGCCAGCAAAATCAGCAATAAACCCACGGCCGTAACGGCGCGGGTAGTTTCGCGCGCTGGAAAGCGTTTTAAAGAACGGAGTGTTGCGCGCGAAGCACCCGAAGCATGGGTTCGGCTCATCTCTTACTGTTGCTAGGTGCTTGTTTGCTTGATTATCCGCACTTCCGGCTAGAGGGGCATCTTCGCTAAGCGTTTTATTAGCCCGCGGATTTGGCGCCACCACGGTCAGCGCAACCGCCAAGGGCGGCTTCAGGGCGGCGGCTACCATTACAGCCGCCGCCAAACCGCCGATGAGCGGACCCGGCATCGGAATGCAGTGAGTGACCCCGGCTTAACCGCCAAGGCTAGCGCTGATGGCGGCCCCCAGCCTTCAGTACGCCACGGCTATCAGCAACGACGCTGCCATTTCCAAAAGCCTCCTTCACTACGCCCCCTCCATTGAGTCATGACTCAAATTTTTTTCGATTTCTTAATTGAACACTGTTCATTAAATATATTCCCGAATATACTCATGTTATTCTGTAGTTGAAATGTAACTAATTGGAGGCAAATATGGCGAATTTGTTCAAGCGGATCAGTGATGTGATCGCTGCTAATCTCAACGATCTGGTGGATCGGGTCGAAGACCCGGAACGGATGATCAAGCAATTGATCCGAGAGATGGAAGAAAATATCAGCAGCGCGCGCGAGGGCGTTATCGACGCGGTGGCCAGCGAAAAGCAACTGGCCAAGGAACTGGACAACCAACGCCGTCAAGCCGAGGAATGGCACGGCCGAGCGCGACGGGCCTTGGAAGCGGGCAACGAGGCGCTGGCGCGGGAAGCGCTGATGCGCAAGAAGGAACACGATGGCGTCGCCGCCAATTTGTCCGCGTCCTGGGAATCGGCCAAGCGCACCAGCGAGCGGCTTAAAACCCAGTTGCGGGCCTTAGAGATGAAGCTGGAAGAGGCCCGGCTCAAAAAGGGCAGCCTGGTCGCCCGGCAGCGAGCGGCGCAGGCGCGCGAGCACATGGATCAGGTCCGCGATCGGTTTCAGACCGGCCTCGATCTCGATCACACCTTCGGGCGCATGACAGACAAAGTCGGCGAAATGGAGGCGCGGATGGAAGCGCGCGACGAGCTATACGGCGAATACAGTCAGATCGAAAAGGAATTCTTGAAGATGGAGGTCAACAGCGAAGTCGAGGCGGAATTGGCCGCGCTCAAGCAAGAAACCCTGCGTAAGGCTTAAGGCCAGCGGAACCCGCGACGACCGTAAGGGCGGTTCTCACGATGGATTGGATGTTTCTGCTCGTGCTGGGTGGAATTTGGTTGGTTTCGCCCGTTATTTTCATGATCGCGCTGATCGTTTCGCGCAGCCAGATCCGAATGCTGCGGGAGCGGTTGGCGGATCGGCAGGAGAGCGTGGGGTCAGTTTCGCCCGAGCCGGTTGCGCCGGTTCTCAGGGTTGGAGCGGAACCCTCGCCCTATCGCGAATCCGAACCGCTGTTTGAAGCCTCGCCGGGCGGTCGCTCGCGCTACGCGCCGGTCGATCTGGAAAATCTGGCGCTGCTGCGACTGGAGTTGCAACGCTTGTCGGATGGCGGCGAGCTCGATCCACAGCGGCATCGCCAATTGGTCGTCGAGGTGGATCGGTTGTGGGAACGCCATCTGCAAGCGAGCGGCGCGCAAGCCGATAATGAACTCTGGCGCTACCGCCGCGTGGCGGCGTGGCGGCTGTTGGCTCAGGCCGCGCAAAATCCGCCGGGACCGCCGCCGTGGCAGCCCGCCGCTGTAACTCCCGGCCCGCGCGCCGCGCCGGCAACAGCTCCAGCCAGAGAATCCGAGGAGGCGACGCCAGTGCCTCCGCCGCCGACTCCAGCCTGGACCGTCGCGCCATTAGCGCCGCCCCAGCCGCCGCCCGCCGGGCAGCCTTTGGGTTCAGGTTTTGGCGAAGCGCCCGCCGCGCGGCCTATCCCGGAGCCGGTCGGGTGGGCGGCGCGCACTGTCGTCCCAGCGGTTGCGGAAGCCGACACGGCCGATGCGCTTGAGGATTGGCGTCCGCAACCGCCCGGCCCGCTGGAAAAAGCCCTACAGGCGCTTTCGGGTTGGCCGAGGTTGATCGCGCCGTTTCTGGCCCAGAACATCGGCTGGTTCGTCGGCGGTTTCTGTTTCATCGCCGGCGCGTTGTTCCTGATCGCCAACACCTCGGGTTTTATCAACGCGCTGGTGGTATTTGCCAGTTTGTTCGGCGCGAGCGCTTTCTTGCTTTGGGCCGGTTATCAGTTCCGACGCAAGCGTCCGGAGCTGACCGTCGCCAGCAGCATGCTGTTGACGCTTGGAATGTTGCTCGCGCCGTTAGTGCTGGCGGTCGCGGCGCGCACGGTGGCGGCCGCGCGCGGCGATCCGCTGTTGTCGGTCGCGAGCCTGGGGCTGGCGGCGCTCAGTTTGGGGGCGTTCGCCTGGGCCGCCAATCTCGTCAGCGCTTTGATGGATCGCGTGTTGCAGGGCCGCTATGCGCGCTTGTTGACGGCTTTGGGCGCGGTGCAACTGGCCGCTCCCCTGGCCGGTTTCATGCCGGATTGGCGGGTTTTGGTGGCCCTGCACGTCTTGCTGCTGGGTTTGCTCGGCTACGGATTGTGGGCTTTTGCGGGCGAATGGCTGCGCCGCTTGTTCGTGGACCGGCGCTTGACCGCGTATTACGCCGCCGGGATGCTGGTCTACGCCGCCGTCGTGTCGTTCGTCCATCTGACCTGGTTGTGGCCCGAACCCTTGCCGGCCGGTTATGCCGGACCGTTCTTGATGGCGGTGTGCGGATTGCTGTTTCCGGTGGATGCCGCTTTCAAGGAATGGGTCAACAAATATACGTTTTTATCTCGGTTCAGCTTCGTCCTTTATGGGCTCTCGGTCGCGGCGGTGGCGATAGCCAGTCAGTCGACGACGCCGCTGTTGCTCGCGCTGGCCTTGGGCGCGCTGCTGTACGGCTGGATGACGTGGCGCTATCGGACCTTGCCGCCGCTGTATCTTTTGTTCATCTGTCTTGCGGGGCTCTACGGCTTCGGGTTATTGCAGGCGTTGCCGCCGGCATGGCGCGGGTTGGCCAGCCAGCCGGGGTTGCTGGCGTTGTTGGGGTGCGGGCATTGGGCGGCTTCGCGATCGCGCGCCATCGCCGTGCAATGCCTGTCGGTGTTCGCGCTGCTGCTGATCGGCTCGACCGTTTGGAGTCTGAGCTGGACCGCGCCCGGCTGGCTGGGTTTTATGACGGCCGCGACGGCGGCTTTGCTGGCTTACGTCGCGATGCGGGCGGCGCTGGCGTTGCCGGAGGCGGACCCGCGCTGGGTTCGGGCCGGTTACGGGATCATGGTGTTGGCGGCGGCGGCGGTCGCTTATCTGCCGGAGGGGTTCGGTTGGGGTTGGGGCATCCAAACCGCCTACGGCTGGCTGGCGCTCGCGGCGTTGTGGGCCGTATTGGGTTTGCGCGCTTCCCCGCAAACGCCGGAGGACCGTCCGGTGTGGGTGAACGGCGCGCTGGCGAACATAGCGTTGGCGCTGGGGCTGGCTGGGGTGTCGCTGTGGCCGGCGCCGCTCGGCCGTCCGGATCTGATTCTATTGCTGATCTCGGCCGGCGCATTGCTGTTGTGGCTGAGTTTGGCCCTGCGCCGGCAGCCGTTGTTCTATGGGGCGCTGGCTTGCGCCGCCGGCGCGGGAATGTTGGTCAAGCACGGCTATTTTCCGGGTCCCGGCACTGGCGGGTTGGAGTTTGTCGGCGCGGCGGCGGTGTGGGTGGGGTTATGGCGTCTTAACTGGCGGCTTCGAGTTCGCAACGCCTTATCGAGCATAAGCCCGGATGAGCCGTCCGGCCCGGAACAGACGCCCGTTCCAGCGTCGCTGACCGAAGTGGTCCACCGGCCGCTGGAGCAGGTCATGGCCTTGCTGTGGACGGTGGGGCTGACGCAGCTCACCTTGCGATTTCTATCGGAGATAGTGCCGGCGAAATGGTCGGTCGCGGCCGGGCTCGGGGTGGTGACGGGTTTCTTGCTCATCGGTTATTTCCATCGGTTCCGGTGGGTGGCGCTGCCGGTTGCGTTGGGTCTGGTGGGCGGTTTGGTGGCCTTGGAGCAAATGGGATTCACGCTGCCTTGGCTGGCGGCGGCGGCGGTGCTTTATGCGCTGCTGGTTTGGCGGCTGGGGGTCGCTTTATTAGCGCATCCCTCAATGGGGCGGTGGGCGACGGTCCTGGGGTTTGCCGTGCCTGGCGGCGCGGGCGGCCGCCGTCTGGTTGAAGAAAGCGTGCTCGGATTCGCCATGCTGGTCGCGGTGGCGACCGTCGCGGCCAGACCGATGTGGGCGTTATTGGGTTTATCGACGCTGGAGTTGTTGCCGGCGCTGCTGCTCGCGCTGTTGTTACTCGTCTTGACAGCCTGGCATTACCGTTCGGAGCGATACGCCTATGTGGCGTTAGTCGCGCTGACGGTTGCGGTGTGGTCGCTCGTTGGCGAACGGACGGCCCCTGTCTGGTTCGGTCTCGGTCAGCCGCTGGCAAATGTGTTGTTGAGCGCTGGCATGGCGTTGGCGTGGCTGGGGTTGGAGGCGGAAAAGGCTGCCCCGTTGGCGTACTGGCGGACGCCGCTGCAATGGTCGAGCGGGCTGTTGTTTCTGCTGGCGCTGGCGGGCGCGCTGTTGGCCGGATTGGCGGGAGACGCGCGGTTGCCGGGCCTGTTGGCGCTGCTGTGCGTGGCGCTGTTTCCGGTGGCCAGACCGTGGCCGAATGCGTCGGCTTGGCGCGGCCTCGGTCTGGCGCTGCTGTCGAGCGCGCTGGCTTGGAGTTTGGCGGGTTGGGCGGATTTCAGGTGGGTGACGGAAGTTTGGATAATTGTCGCCTGGGGGTACGCGCTCTGGTTCGATGGCAATCTGCTGTTGCCACGCTGGAATGTTCGCCAGCCCGCTTGGGCGGTCGCGCCGGAATTTTGGCCGTTGCTGGGTTTGGCGTGCGTCTTGATTGGGGGATCGTTCGGAGTCTTAACGGGAATTTTTCCGCTCGCCGCCGCGTTGGCGGTACTGGCCCCCTATCTGTTCCTGCTGCTGCGCAATACCGCGTGGCCGGGCATGGCTTGGTCGGCGGTTGGAGCGCTGGTGGCCAGCGGTTTGTTGGCGGGCGTCCCGGCGGCGGGGTGGCCTATCGCGGCGGACGCTCGTGAGGTGGCTACGGTTTTGGAGGATTGCGCCACCGCGCTGGTTTGGCTGAATGGCGTGTTGTTGCTAGGTCCGCTATGGCGTAGGCATGGCCAGGCGTTGGCGCAAAGGCTTGACTGGCGGCAACAAGGTTTGGCGGAGCCGCTGTATTGGCTGCCGTTTGCGGCGATGCTGGCGGTTCTGGCGCGGTTGTGGTGGCTGGAGTTTGAACTGTTTGGGTTGGGATCGGTGTCCGAATCGGCTGCTTGGCGATTGATCGCCGTGGCGGCGTTACTCGTCGCGACCGCCGGTCATGGCTTGTGGCTCCGCCGACAGCAGGTTCAGGCGCACGGATTGCTGCTGGCCCTGTTCGCGTTGGCCGGCGCGGTTTTTATCCGACTGGGGCTGTCGTCGGTCTGGCTACCCCTGGCGGCCGCGCTGGCGGACGGCGCGCTGGTGTTGGCCTGGAGGTACGGGCCGCGCCGCTCAACCGTTTGGCGTCAGGCGCTGGAATTTTGGTTGACGGCGCTGCCTGCCGTTATTCTCACCTTGCTGTTCGTTGTGACTGGATTCGATTGGCGGGTGATTGCCGCGACGCTGCTGGCGCTGGCGGCGGTGGTGCTGGCCCAGGGATGGTGGCAGGGTGAGGCGGCTCGTTTGAAACTGGGCGTGCTGCTGGCGCTGGCCGGTAGTTATACCGTTTGGCTGATCGGCGCGGTCGGGGTTTCAACGCTGTCGCTGATCGGCTTGGCGACTCCCTGGTACGCCTTGCAGACAGTGGTGGTGGTGTTGGGGCTGACGGCGGCTCGGCCACGGCTGGCGGCGGGGTTAAAGGCGCTGGCGGGCGGAGCCGATGAAGGACTGGCCGGTCGGATTTTTGAGCTGGAGCAGGCCCTAGAGACGTTGCGGCCCTGGCTGTTGGCGTCGGGTCTGCTGTGGCTGGGCTGGCACGCTTACGCCGTGCTGGGCTATCAGACAGGCTGGGGGCCGCCGCCGTGGCGGTTCGGCGCAACCGTCGATCCGTGGGCGGCGGGAATGTCGCTGCTGCTGCTGGCCGGATGGGCCGGCCAGCGGGCATGGCGGCAGCCGCAAGCCTCGGGGTGGATTTACGCCTCAGCCGTAGGCTTGGGCTTGTTGGCCGCTTATATCCGACTGGTGGTGCTGGGAGCGACCCCGTTTGCGATGGGCGACACCGCCGCGCTGATGGTCGCTGCCTACGCTGTTTTTCTGCTGCATCAATTCACTGCCGCGCGGCCGTTCTATCACCTCGCCTTGGTGTTGCCGCTGTTGGCCTTGGCCACCGCACCCTGGCAGCTGGCTTCGACCTGGACCGGCGGGACATTGCTAGCCACCGCCGTTTTGTATTTATCGCTGGCCGGAACGCTGCGCAATCCGCTGCCTTTTTATCTGGGTGTGATTGCGTTGAACGGAGCGGTTTATCTGTGGGCGCCCTTATGGGCGAACCGCTATGGCTTATGGCAGTTCTACATCGTCCCGGCCGCAGTGTCGGTGCTGGCGCTGTTACAGCTGCACCGGCGGGAGCTGCGGCCGAGCGTTTTGAGCGCCGCGCGGTTGGCGGCTTTAAGCGCGCTGTATGCCGGAGCGGGATTGGATGTCTTTCTGCGGCCGGAATTATGGGTGTTTGTACTGGCGCTGGCGCTGGCGTTGGCCGGAGTGGCGCTCGGCGTCGCTTTGCGCGTGCGCGCTTTTCTCTACGCCGGCGTGGCGTTTCTGGTGCTCAACGTGCTCGGGCAGTTGGTCCGCTTCTACCCGGATCAGGGATTGAGCCGGGCGCTGATTTTAATCGGCTTGGGAGCGAGCATCACGGTCGGGATGGTCTGGTTCAACCTCAAGCGGGAGGCCATTATGCAGCGGATACGGATCGCGCGCGCCGATCTGGCGGCCTGGGAGTGAGCGTGTTTCGCGCGGTGATTCACGAAAACTCGGCGAAATGCTACCGGCGCTTAGTGGTAGAACTAAAAAATTTTGCTAAAGTCAAACCAAGCGCAGTAAGGATCACGCAACGCTATGATCTCTGGCTTGATGGCCTCTGGCTTGTTAAGGGTTGATACGGATGGATGCGCCACGACGCCATTGATGGCGACCTCGGAATCGGTTCTGTTCAGGGGCTGTTCAAGTTGGAACAACGTGGGAGAGTGATTGATGAAGCAGATTCTTAAGCTCGAACGTTGGATGCAGGGTCGAATACTGCCGCCTTTGATCCTATGGCTCTTGGGCGTGCCGGGGATTGTTGTAATCCTGCTTTGGCTGTTCTTCTTCAGAGGCTAGGCTTGCTTCAGTTGTTGGAAATACAGATTCTGAGGCTTGAATCGCCGGTGCCTGGAAACGAGGGACCGGCGGCTTGATCTGTTAAAAAACTATATCGATGTTAAATTAACTTGTTTTTGGCCAGCCTAGCTGCCATTTTGAATTTTTCCGCCTTTCATATCTTGTCTGGTCACCTGTAACAAGGGTTTGATCGGAAAACCACGGTACCCGGCGAGAGCCTTTTCCTGTAAAGCAGGAACTTTAATTCTGGTGTTTTAGTCAAGGGGCTGTTGTGTGGTCTGGCGTCGCCTTGGCGCTTTTGTGCGTTCGTTTTAGCGACCGACTAAACCAAGTGGTGGCGCAAGCCGGAATCCCCGTGTCTAACTCATTCTCTACCAAGGAAATTGACGTATGACCGATAAGACCAATAAGCCTGTCAAAGCCGACAAGTCCACCCAATCCGCCAAGACTGAAAAAACCGAGAAAGCCGCCAAGACTGAAAAAACCGAGAAAGCCGCCAAGACTGAAAAAACCGAAAAGGCGGAGAAGGCTAAAAAAGCCGCCAAAACCGAAGGCGGCAAAGCGGTTCAAATTCACGCCGGAATGGGCGCCATTATCCATGCGGGCGGCGTCGCCTTCAGGGTTTGGGCGCCCCACGCCAACCAAGTTTTCGTCAAGGGCGATTTCAACGGCTGGTCTGACACCGCGAATCCCTTAAATTCGGAAAGCAACGGCTATTGGTATGCCGATGTGGCTGGGGCCAAGTCGGGCGATCAATATAAGTACCTGGTTGTCAACGGTGACATGCGGATGGATCGGATCGATCCCTACGCCCGTCAAGTGACCAACTCGGTCGGCAACGGCGTCATCTACGATCCGGCCAGTTACGACTGGGAAGGGGATAACTTTCAGCTTCCCCCGCATAACGAATTGGTCATTTATGAACTGCATATCGGCTCTTTTTTCGTCAAGAGCGGCGACAAGCCGGGCGATTTTGAAGTAGCGCTGGAGAAGTTGGACTACTTGAAGCGGCTCGGCATCAACGTGATTCAAATAATGCCGATCGCGGAGTTCGCCGGCGATTATTCCTGGGGTTATAACCCCGCCCATATTTTCGCGGTGGAAAGCGCTTACGGTGGACCGGCCGCGTTCAAAAATTTCATCAAGGAATCGCACCGCCGGGGCATGGCGGTGGTGTTGGATGTGGTTTTCAACCATTTTGGACCCAGCGATCTCGATATCTGGCGCTTCGACGGCTGGCACGAGAATGAGAAAGGCGGCATCTATTTTTATAACGACCACCGCTCCCAAACTCCGTGGGGCGACACCCGCCCCGATTACGGTCGGGAAGAGGTGCGCCGCTACATTCACGACAATGCGCTGATGTGGCTGCGGGATTACCGCGTGGATGGCCTGCGCTACGATATGACCCTTTATATCCGCAGCATTCACGGCAGCGGCGGCGACGATATTCCCGAAGGCTGGGGTCTGATGCAATGGATCAACAGCGATGTTCGCAGCCAATTTCCCGGCCGCATCACGATCGCCGAGGATCTTCGAGGCAATGAGTGGCTGACCAAATCGCCCGGCGAGGGCGGCGCGGGCTTCCATAGCCAGTGGGACGCTCATTTCGTCCATCCGATCCGCGAAGTGGTGATCGTTTCGGAGGATCAATGGCGCTCGATGGACGCGGTGCGGGAAGCCATCGCCTTCAATTACAGCGGCGATGCGTTCCGCCGCGTGGTCTACAGCGAATCGCACGATGAGGTCGCCAACGGCAAGGCCCGCGTGCCCCAGGAAGTCAACCCCGGTGATCCCAAGGGCTGGTACGCTCAAAAACGCTCCACCTTGGCGGCGGGCTTAGTCTTTACCTCACCGGGCGTCCCGATGATCTTTCAGGGCCAGGAGTTCCTGCAAGGCGATTGGTTTAGGGACGACGTTCCCCTGGATTGGGACTTGAACGATTCTTTCCAGGGCATTGTCCGTTTGTATCGAGATTTGGCGCGGCTGCGCTTGAACCGGGCGGGGATCAGCCGGGGTCTGTGCGGCCAGTTCGTCAATATCTATCACGTTAACAACGCTGACAACGTGATCGCCTTCCAGCGCTGGGACCAGCACGGAGCGGGCGACGATGTGGTGGTGGTGGTGAATTTGAGCCACCATCCCAAGGAAGGTTATTACATCGGGATGCCGAACGCCGGGCGGTGGCGGTTGCGCTTCAACAGCGACGCGCCGGTCTACAGCAAGGATTTCGCTGGTTTTCACAGCAGCGATGTCGACGCTTGGGAAGGGCCGCGCGACGGTTTGGACGCTCACACCATCATCGGCATCGGCTCCTACAGCGTGCTGATCTATAGCATGGATCGCTGATCGGATCGGGGCGGCCGTCCGGCTGTCCTGGCAGCCGGACGGAATTCGCGTCCGTCCGGCGCGAGGCATCGGGTCCCATCAAACGCTAAAACTCTCCCCGCAGCCGCACATCTCCTTGGCGTTGGGGTTGTTGAAACGGAAGCCTTCGTTGA
>ERZ761607.1637-NODE-1637-length-26957-cov-393.389376_pt1 | contig 26957 bp, 22 predicted proteins | sample MGYA00511164_ERZ761607 | MGnify/ENA primary metagenome ERZ761607 (study PRJEB28899, sample SAMN02445080) | bioreactor sludge metagenome | biome: EBPR sludge | place: Australia: Brisbane, Thorneside Wastewater Treatment Plant | collected 2011-06-22 ... | reverse complement strand
ATGAGGCGCTGCTCGCAGCCGCCCACCTCGAGAAGCCGCTGCGACTGCAGTCCTGTCCGGTGTGCCGCGGTGTCAGCGGACAGGCCGCGTCAGGCTGCCCCAGTTCGAACCGCGTGTAGACCGAGGAAGGCTCGTGTTTGCGGGCGTTCAGGCAGAGCGCCGGAGTCGAGGCAGACAACACAGCCGCACGACACGGGATGGCCAATCCTTCGCCTGGCACGGACGACGGACGCAGGAGGCAAAGCTGTCAGGCGCAAGAGATCGCCTGCCCTTCGGCAGTCGCAGGAAGTCACGCGTACCGGACTCGGGGCCCGGGCGACACGCCGCGTTACCGATCAGCGAGGACCGACGGCCGCGGAACCGACCGTTCCGGCCGCACGCGGTACCCAGGGTCGCTCCGATGGCAGGTCGGCCGCGGTGATGCGCGAACCGTCACCGGCACTGTAGGTATCGGTGAAGGCCCCTGGCGAGACGGAACGTACCTCGCGCTCCCGGCTTTCGCGATTCCCGGAGACCAGCAGGAAGACGCCACCTTCCGCACCGAGATGCAGGTCACCGACGCGTGCCGGCCCGGGCACGAAGACGGCGGACACCGTCTCGCTGGCACGCAGGTGAAGACCGAAGCCGGGTACGCCGGTCGCCGTATCCGCCACCACCGTCAGCGATCGCGCGGCATAGGTGCGCGTGGAATCATAACGGTCATCAAGACCGATCTGCTGCGCGCGCTCGAGCACGAGCAGCACTCGTTCGACCGAGTCCAGCGCTGCAGGACCGCCCATGCCCGCCACGAAGCGCTGCAGCTCGCACGCCTGCTCGGGCGTCGGACGGTTGAAGATGACGATTCCGTCACCGCCACTGCCGACACCCTGAAAGGTCGCGTCCTCGTAGTTGAAGAAGACGACGCCGCTCGGCACCGATCCGTCCGGTCCGACGATCGGCCGTCCACGCCAGTCTTCGAGCGGACGCCCGGCCTTCGGATGTGGCAGCGCCGCCAAGGGATGCCGCGACCCGTCCCGCCGCCGCATGTCGGCCGGATAGCGCACCGGATAGCGCAAGTCCTCACCGGGAAAGGCGGGTAGCGGCACCACCAAGCGCAAGGCCTTGCGCAGGTCACGGCTGGGCAGCACCAACGCCGCCGGATTGAAGCGGATCGCGTCGATGGAAAAACACGGCACGGCGGCGCTGGTACTCACTGGAATCGGTCTCCCTGTTGTCCCCGCTGAACGGTCACGATGGCTCGGCAGGGTCAGCTGCCTCACTGGCATAAAGCTCGTGTATCCGGATGTAGTCCGCCACCTTCGGCGACAGCCCGGGGGCGGGGCGACCGGCACGCAGCGCCTGGCGAATCGCCGTCGCTGACAGGCCGCGATCGAGGTCGCTGATGGCGTGCACCGGCAGTCCGTCGACCAGCGACGGAAGCGGTGGTCCGTCATGCCGGTCGTTCACCAGGATCTCGACGCCCAGCGGCCGCACGCCCGGCGGCAAGCCGGCGTACCAGCGCAGGGCATCGCTGCCCAGCATGACGAACACCAGCGCCCCGGGATGAATCTTCCGGACGCCTGCAAGCAGCTCCCACAACTCGCCGCCAACGAAGCGGTCGTCCGCTTCCGCTTGCAGCACACGGACGTGCTCGTCACCCTTGAACAGAAGTCGGGTCATCGCCGCCCGGTGCTCGAGCGACTGCATGCGCTTGTAGCGCTGGCAGGCATCCGGGACAACGTACACCAGGTCCAGACCGAAGCGATCCCGCATGCGCAGCACCAGTTCGCGGTGGCCGAGATGCGGCGGATCGAAGGAACCGGCGAAGAGCGCGACGCGCTGCAGACCTGGCACCCGCGCGGCGGTGGTCGCGCCAGCGGCAGCGCTCCTGCCACGGTGCCGACGAGCCGCCACCAAATCGTGCAAGGTGTCAAGGACACGCCATTGGCGCTCGGCTTCAGGCAACCTGTCGGCAGCCTGCGCCGAGGCCCCGCCATCACCGACGGCGTCGGCTGAGCGGCGAACCAGAAAATGCAGGATGCCGAGTTGCACGGCGTGCACGATGCCCTCGTTGACGATGCTGCCGCCACCCACGAACACCGCATAGCCGCCATGGGCCTCGGCGACGGTCAGCGCGGCCAGCAGGGGCGCCGACCAGTCCTGATGCACTCCGGCGAACGCCACCGTATCGACCAGGTCGATCTCGCCGGCAATCGCACCCTGCTGGATGAAACCGACGACTTCGTATCCCTTTTCGCGGGCCACGCGGTGGACGGCAAGCTCGAAGCCGTGGTCGGTGCCACCGGTGATCAGGATCTCCCGCTGGGGCGACGCCATCTGCGCGACCAGAGCGCGTGCTTCGTCCTCGACACGTGCTTCGGCGAACGGCGAATGGCCAAACTTCGAGAATCCGGACACGACGACAGGCCTGCGGTCCCCGATCAGCGTCTCGACGGCATCGAGCGTCAGGATGCGCTTGCCCTTGCGATGCAACTCGGCGACGAGCAGGTCGAAGTGCCGCCGCGGATCCTCGAGTTCCGAGCGTGCAACCGCTGGCTCGGGCCGCATGTTGGCAAGCGTTGCACGATCGACGAGCTGGTCACGGATATCGTAGCCATCGAAATACTTGGTGATGAGGAATCGCGTGGCGCCGCCGATCCGCGTCCTGCCGATGACCGTGTAGCTGTCCTGCCGCGTGACCATGCCGATCGGCGGTGGGCTGTTCGCCGAGACGCGGCAGGCGGTCGCGATGCCGCGCGAGGTCACCCCCCTGACCCGGATGCCACCGTGGACGTCGATGCTGATCGTCGAACGGACACCGGCGCGTCGATGCGAGGTATCCGCCATCAGCCTCAGGAAGCCGTCTGCCTTGAGCGGTCCCGGCAAGTCGCCGAAGGGCGAATGGCCAACGATTTCGGTGTCGATCCCGGCATCACGCAGATAGGCGATCGCCACCTCGTCGGGCACGCGAAAATTGCCGTGCTCACGCTGCCGGAAGGGGTAGATCAGGCTCACGTCGTTCATGAACAGCGCCCCGGAGCCGGCCCGCGCGGTCGCGTCCCAGATGGCATCGGCATAGCGGATGAAGCCGTCGGGAAAGCATGCCTGCCGACCCTGCGAACGGACGGCCCGCTCGACAAGAGCGATTTGCTGGCGCCCATAGGCGTTCAGCGCCATGATCCATTGACGCGCGTCCGCGACCCGGCCGGTGGCCCCCGGAACGAAGCCGATGTTCGACCGCGAGACGCCGCCATGGTCGATGAGCACATTGCCATGCACGATGGCGATCTGTCCCAGACGCAGGAACTCGAACATCGTCCCCCCCGGCTGCAGCCGCGCGATGTAGTCATCGGCAGCCTCCTGACGCGACACGGGATGGCCGCGCATTTCAGCGAGCTCGCGCTGGTGGAACTCGAAGGCCTGCGAAGAGCCCTGCCGGGTCAGCCAGTAAGCGATGCGGCGGTCGAGACTGTCGCGCTCGCCCCGCTGGCACCCGCCACTCTCACCGCCCAGGGGCACCCCGGCCACGGCCGTGGTGTCCGCCGTGTCCGGCTGGCTGCGCAGCCAGGCTTCGTAATCCGGCGTCCCCAGCGCGAGACCCGGCAGATCACGCAGCAATGCGAGATTCTTGAGGTCCAGGTTGCCGTAGGCCCAGGCAACGCGATCGGGATGCCGCCGTTTGAGCGCGAGCAGCATCTCGACCAGGCGGATCGTGAACGGCCCCCGGTCCGTCACATCGCCAGCGAAGTACAGCCTGTCGTTCGGGTCGACGAAGTCCAGGGCACCACCGACGCAGCTCAGCCTGCCGGCATCGACCAGATCATCGATCGCGTCACGCCGGCCCTCGAGGTCGGTGACCACATGGGCGAACCGGCATCGGGCGTCGGGCGCCGACGGGCATGGGGACGGGTTGCTTGACGCGCACCCCGGTAGAGCGGCCGGGTAAATAATGTCCAGAGCTTGGCTGAGTCGGGTCGGGTTGCACGCGGATACGGATGCGTCCGACAAGGATAACAGGCGCAACCAGACTCCACCAGACGAACGAGCCGTGATCCCACAGCTGAAGTCGGCGATGGCGGCCAGTCAGCCGCAGGAGGCGATGTTCTCGAGTCCTGCGAAGGCAGTGCGAGGACGCCATGGAAAGCCGGCATCCGCGCCGCACGCGGCGCTACACCTGCCGGCGAAAATGCGCTACCTTGCACGGCTTTCGCAACCGACCGGCAGCCGCAGCGGCCGCCCGGTGAGGCTGAGAGGGCATGAGGACAGAAGCGAAGCGACGCCGAGCGACGATCATCGTTGAGGTCGATGGCAGCATCCTGCTGGTCGAGAACCGCGGCGGACTCGTCCTGCTGCCGGGCGGCGGGGTGCACGCCGGCGAATCCCGGCTGCAGGCGGCGGCGCGCGAGCTGGCCGAAGAGACCGGCCTCGTCGCGCAGTCGGTGCTCTTCCTCTTCGACCACGAGTCGGCGACCAATCGCCATTCGGTCTTCTGGGCCGATGCGTCGGGAACAGCGCTCGCCGACGACGATGCGACCGCGCTGCATCTCTTCACTGCCGACGAACCGGCGCTGCGCGAGCGCATGTCGGCGGCGAGCCGGCAGATCGTCGAGCGCTTCCTCGACCTGCCACGCGGCGCCACCGGCGTTCCCTGGCCGCCGGCAAGCGCGCTCGAATGAGGCGGCAGGTACGCCCGCCGAGCAGCCACAGGGAGACCGGGATGATGCCGACGACGACGACCCGCCGCGCCCTGCTCGTGCTCGCCTGCCTGCTGCCTGCTGCCTGCAGCACCACAAGCCCGGCTGAAGCCCGCGACGAACTCGCCAACACCGCCTGGCGGCTGGCGTCGCCTGCCGACGTTCCGGCTGCCGGCACGCGGGTCGCGAGTTTGCGTTTCGACCATGGCAGGGTCTCCGGATCCGCCGGCTGCAACCTGTACAGCGCAACCTACGCGAGTTCCGCGCAGGACATCCGTATCGGCCCGGCAGGCGCGACACGACGCAGGTGCAGCGCGCCGCAAGGGATCATGGAGCAGGAAGCGCGCTTCCTCGACGCGCTCGCCAGCGCCGCCACCTGGCGGCTCGACGGTGACCGGCTCGAACTGCGCAGCGCCACTGGCGCGCTGGCGCTCAGCCTGACGGCAGCCGCCGAAGCGGCCACGGCGACGCTTGGCGCAGCGGGTGACGGGAGCCGGATCTATCGTTGCGGCGAGCAGAGCGTGCGCCTGAGCGCCGGCGGCGACCGCCTGCAGCTCCTGCCGGATGGCCCGGGCTTCGCGCTGCAAGCGGCGGTCGCCGCCTCCGGGGCACGCTACGTCGCGCGCGACGACGAGCGGACGAGCTTCTGGTCGAAGGGCGATCGCGCGACGCTGATCGTCGGCGGCAGGACGTACCCGGAATGCCTGCTGCAGCACCCGACCGGCGCCGGCGGCGCGGCGGGCGAGCTGCCCGGCTGCGGGGCAAAGGCCGCCGTTTCCAGCGGCGGCGGCTGACCGTCGCGCGGCAGCCGCTGCGCCGGGCGGGCCGAGCAACGGCGCCTCCGTCTGCAATGAACCGGTGGCGGCAGCCACGAAACGGCGGCTGCCGCCGCCGATACGCAAAGCAGCGGGCGACCGCCAGGAACTGCGCGACGCAACTCGCCCGGCTGCTGATGCCGTGGCGGAATCGGCGCGGCAAGCGGGTGACCCGCCCTCTCGCTCGCTTCCCGGCCAGCACGACTGCTATCATCGCCGCATGAACGCGATCTCGCCGCCCACGTCGGACGACACCCCAGCCACAGCGGCACCGGGCTGGCTGCCGATGCTGCATGCGGCGATGCTGCAGCTCGCGGCGGCGCTGTCGCCCTCGGTCTACACGCCGGAGGTCCGCCATGCCGTCGCCAGCAGAATCTGCAGCGCCGCGGCCCAGGCTGCGCCGCGCTTTCTGCTCCTGACCGGGCTGCTCAGCCAGGTGATCGTCCATATCGTCGTCGTCACCGCGCAGAGCTACGGGCTGTCGCAGTTCGCCCTGTCGATGGTCATTCGCGTCCTCGTTGTCGAACTGCTGCCGCTGGCCGCTGCGCTCTTCGTCGCCCTGCGCCTCGGCGCCGACACCGCCGACGCGAGCGTCGGGCAGTACCGGGACGGCCTGGCCGGCGTCGTCAGCCGTTTCGTCCTCGTCATCGTGCTCGCCACCGGCAGCGGCGCCATCGCGCTCGTCATCGGCTACCTCAGCGTCTATGGCGTCACGCCGTGGGGATTCGACGCCTTCACGCGCACCGTCGGCCAAGTCTTCGATCCGCTCGTCCTGATGGCGCTGGCGCTGAAAACGTTGCTCTTCGCGGCAAGCGTCGCCACGCTGTCGGGTACGACACGCCTGTTCGCGCTGCTGATCGCCGTCGAAAGCCTGCTGCTCGTCGCCGAGTTCTTCTGAGACAGCAGCGATGGACCAGCAGACCGCTCCCGTCCGCAACGCCGAAACGAAGGCTCTGGCGCTGATCGCGCTCACTGTCGTGCTGATCGTCGCCTTCATCCTCTACGTCATGACCGCACGTGGCCTCTTCGAGCCGACGCAGCGACTGGTGCTCGTCGGCGACAATTCGGAAGGGGTGCGTCCGGGAATGGATCTCGGCTTCTCCGGCTTTCCGATCGGCCGCGTCAACCGCGTCGAACTGGCCGACGACGGCAGCGTCCGTATCCTGATCGACGTGCCGAGCCGCGACGCGCGCTGGCTGCGGACTTCGAGCGTCTTCACCCTCGAGCGCAGCCTCGTCGGTGACGCCCGCCTGCGCGCCTTCTCGGCGATTCCCGACGATCCGCCGCTGCCGCCCGACGCCGAGCGCCCCGTGCTGCGGGGTGACGCCAGCGAGCAGATCCCGCAAGTGCTCGCCAGTGCCCGCTCGTTGCTGGCGAACCTCGAGCGGCTGACCGCGGAAGACTCGCCACTCAGCGCCACCCTCGGCCACGTCGAATCGGTGACCGGCCGCATGCGCGGGCGGCACGGCGCGCTCTCCGGCGTCCTCGGCAGCGAGGACAACGCGCGCAAGCTGATCAGCGCGCTCGACCGCACCAACAGCCTGCTGGCGAAGACCGACGCACGCGTCTTTGGTGAAGGCGGCATGCTGGCCGAGTCACAGGCGGCCGTCGTGCAACTGAAGGGACTGCTGCGAGAAGCGCGCGACAGCCTGCGGCAGGTCGACGCGATTCTCGCCGATGCGCAGATCATCACCGGCAACACGCGCAGCGCCTCGGCCGATCTGCAGGCGCTGCGCAGCGAGGTCGAGACCAGTCTGCGCAAGGCCGGCCAGTTGATCGACGAGATCAACAACAAGTGGCCCTTCGCACGCGACACGGAGATTCGCCTGCCATGAACGCGGCGTGGCGTCGGTCGCTGCTGCAGGTGCTCGCGGCCACCGTCGCGGCGACGGCACTCGCCGCCTGCGTCAGCGCACCCGCAGCCCCCGACTGGCAGACGAGCGCCCACGGCGCCCTGGCCGGCTACAGCGAAGCCTACCTCGCCGGCAACACTCGCTTGGCCGACGGCGAGTTCGCCCGCGCCCACCGCGAGCTTGCGCGTACCGGCCGGCCGGATCTGCTCGCCCGCGCCGAACTGACCCGCTGCGCACTGCGCGTCGCCTGCCTCGATGTCGGGCCCGGCGACGTCTGCCCGGGATTCTCGGCGCTGATCGAGGGTGCCACCGCCGACGAGAGAGCCTACGCCGATTTCCTCGCCGGTCGCCCTGCCGATCCCGCGCTGCTGCCGGCAAGCTATCGCAAGCTCGTTGTCAGCGACGGACGATCGCTGGCGGCGATCGAGTCGCCAGTGTCGCGCCTGATCGCTGCCGGCGTCCTGCTGCAGCAGGGAAAGCTGTCGCTGCCGGACGTCGACCTCGCGGTAGACACGGCCTCGGCACAGGGCTGGCGTCGCCCCCTGCTCGCCTGGCTCGACCTGCAGGCCACCCTGGCCGAGAAGCGGGGAGACTCCGCCGTCGCCAGGAATGCCAGATGGCGGATCGAGCTGGTCAGCGGGCAGCCGTAGCAACAGCGAGGGGATCAACGCCGTCACCCTGATGGAACTGGCCGGTCCGCCCGACCAGCAGCGCGTCGAACTGCTGTCGGTCGTCACCGGCGCGGTCCGGCGCCGCCCGGCGAAGGGCACGCCGGACTGCTCGGAGCAAGCGACGCTGCTCGAACTGGCCGTGCTCGCAGACAACGAAGCGGCCGCCATCGAAGTGGCGAGCACCGCCTTGGCGCTGGTGTGCGAGAACCGGGAGCCCGAAGCCACCGCCCGCAACCGTCGCGCCTGACCGCGCCAGGGTCCCCCCGGCGGGTATAATGCGAAGCTCTTTGATCAGCGAGCGACGCCACCATGGAAGCCGAACAACTCAACAGCATCGAAAACCGCATCGCCGACATCGCCGGCCGCGCCGGCGAGCTGCGGAGGTATCTTTGACTACGATCAGAAGGCTGATCAGTTAAAGGCCGTCGCGCGCGAACTCGAAGATCCGAAGGTCTGGGACAACGCCGAACGCGCGCAGGAACTCGGGCGTCAGAAGCGCTCGCTGGAGAATGTCGTGCTGACGCTCGACAGCGTCGCCGATGGCCTGCGTGACGCCGACGAACTCTTTGCCATGGCGCGCGACGAGGACGACGACGAGACGCTACAGGCGGTGGTCAGCGACATCGACGGCATCGAGAAGGAAATCGCTGGCCTCGAGTTCCGGCGCATGTTCAACAACCCGGCCGACCCGCTCAACTGCTTCCTCGACATCCAGGCCGGCGCCGGCGGCACCGAGGCGCAGGACTGGGCGGCGATGCTCCTGCGCATGTACCTGCGCTACGCCGAGCGCAAGGGTTACGCGGTCGAGGTGCTCGATGAATCCGAAGGCGAGGTCGCCGGCATCAAGACGGCGAGCATCCGCATCTCCGGCGACTACGCCTACGGCATGCTGCGCTCGGAGACCGGCATCCACCGCCTGGTGCGCAAGTCGCCGTTCGACTCGAACGCCCGCCGCCATACCAGCTTCTGCTCGGTTTCCGCCTATCCCGAGATCGACGACTCCTTCGAGGTCGAGATCAACCCGGCCGACCTGCGGATCGACACCTACCGCGCCTCCGGCGCCGGCGGCCAGCACATCAACAAGACCGATTCGGCGGTGCGCATCACGCACCTGCCGACGAACATCGTCGTCCAGTGCCAGAACGACCGCTCGCAGCACCGCAACCGTGCCGAAGCGATGGCGATGCTCAAGTCGCGCATCTACGAAGCAGAGATGCGCAAGCGGCAGGCCGAGCAGCAGAAGCTCGAGGACGCCAAGTCCGACATCGGCTGGGGCCACCAGATCCGCTCCTACGTCCTCGACCAGTCGCGGATCAAGGATCTGCGCACCAATGTCGAGGTCGGCAACACGCAGGGCGTGCTCGACGGCGACCTCGACCAGTTCATCGAGGCCAGCCTCAAGCAGGGAGTCTGAGCCGTGCCACCCGGTCTGCCGCGACGAGCCGGCAGCGCTGGCGCGGCGACCTGTACCGTATTCCACTGATCGCGAGAAAGCCGCACACCATGCCCCAGCTCGACCAGCCGCAGCACAACCCGCCCACAGTCCCGGCGCAGGACGAAAACCACATCATCGCCGAACGCCGCGCCAAGCTCGCCGAACTGCGCCAGCTCGGCCAGGCCTACCCGAACGATTTCGCGCGCGAGAACACCGCCGGCAAGATCAACGAGTTCTACGACGGCAAGCGCAGCGAGGAGCTGGCAGAAACGCCGGTCGAGGTACGCGTCGCCGGCCGCATCATGCTCAAGCGGGTGATGGGCAAGGCGTCGTTCGTCACGCTGCAGGATCTCTCCGGCCGCATCCAGGCCTACGTCAGCCGTGACGACATCGGCGAGGAGACCTACTCGGCGTTCAAGCGCTGGGACATGGGTGACATCGTCGGCGTCGTCGGCACGCTGTTTCGCACGCGCACCGGCGAACTGACCATCCGCTGCTCGGCGATTCGCCTGCTGACAAAGTCGCTGCGGCCGCTGCCGGAGAAGTTCCACGGCCTCACCGACCAGGAACAGAAGTACCGCATGCGCTACGTCGACCTGATCACCAGCGAACAGTCGCGCTTCACCTTCGCCGTGCGCAGCCGCATCGTGCAGTCGATCCGCAGCTACATGGTGCACCACGGCTTCCTCGAGGTGGAAACGCCGATGATGCACCCGATTCCCGGTGGCGCGACGGCACGGCCATTCCAGACGCACCACAACACGCTCGACATGGATCTCTTCCTGCGCATCGCGCCCGAGCTCTATCTCAAGCGACTGGTCGTCGGTGGCCTGGAGCGGGTTTTCGAGATCAACCGCAACTTCCGCAACGAGGGCATCAGCCCGCGCCACAACCCCGAGTTCACGATGATGGAGTTCTACGAGGCGTACTCGGAGTACCGGCAACTGATGGACTTCACCGAAGGGCTGTTGCGCCAGAGCGCGCGCGAGGCACTCGGCGGCGAAGTCTTCGAATACCAGGGCCGCACACTCGATTTCGCGCGCCCCTTCGCCCGCCTGACGATCGTCGACGCGATCCGCCAGAGCCATCCCGGCTTCAGCGTCGAGCAACTGGGCGACGCCGCCTGGCTGCGCGACCGACTGCGCGCGATGCAGGTCGACTGTGCGCCCACTGCCGGCCTCGGCGCGCTGCAACTGCAACTCTTCGAGGAGACGACCGAAGCCGACCTCTGGCAGCCGACGTTCATCATCGACTACCCGGCGGAAGTCAGCCCGCTGGCGCGCCGCAGCGACCGCAACCCGGAGATCGCCGAACGCTTCGAGTTGTTCATCGCCGGACGCGAGATCGCCAACGGCTTCTCCGAACTCAACGACCCGGAAGACCAGGCGGCGCGCTTCCTCGAGCAGGCTCGGGCGAAGGAGGCCGGCGACGAGGAGGCGATGTACTACGACGCCGATTACGTGCGGGCGCTCGAGTACGGTCTGCCGCCGACTGCCGGCTGCGGCGTCGGCATCGACCGCCTGGTGATGCTGCTCACCGACGCGGCGAACATCCGCGACGTCATCCTCTTCCCGCAGATGCGCCCGGAGTAGGAGCGCGGCGGGCAGGCAGCCACGCGACAACCGATGGACCGCCACGCGATCGTCATCGGCGCCGGCCTCGCCGGCAGCAGCGCCGCCGAACGGCTGGCGGCGCGCGGCTGGCGGATCAGCCTGATCGAGCGCGCGGCGGTGCCCGGCGACGGCGCCTCGGGCAATCGCGCCGGCGTCCTGCGGCCGCTGCCCTCGCTTGACGACAACCGCCTGGCGCGACTGACGCGCGCCGCTTTCGAACACGCCCTCACCCACCTGCAGGCGCTCTCGACTGCCGGCCTGCCGCTGCGCTGGCGGCAGAGCGGCGTCCTCCACCTGGCACGCGACGAGCGCCATGCTGCCACGCAGCAGCGCGTCGTTGCCGAGCAGAGCCCGGCCGCCGGCTTCCTGCGCTGGGTCGGCCCTGAGACCGCGAGCGAACTCGCCGGCTGGCCGGTGGCCGCTGGCGGCTGGTGGTTTCCCGGCGGCGGCTGGGTCGATCCGGCTTCGCTGTGCCGCGCCAACCTGGCGCGGCACAGCGCCGCGGTCCGGCCGCACTACCTGCGCCAGGTCGAGCGCATCGCCTACCAGGAGGGCTGCTGGCGAAGCTTCGATGCCGCCGGCGAGATGATCGCCGCAGCGCCGGTCCTGGTCCTCGCCAACGCCGGCGACGCCCGCCGCTTCGCTGCCGCCAGCCACCTGCCGCTGCGCACGGCGCGCGGGCAGGTGTCGCACCTGCCGGCCACCACCGGCACGGCACCGGACATCGTCGTCTGCCGCCTCGGCTACGTGACGCCGGCGATCGACGGCCTGCGCTGCGCCGGCGCCACCTTCGCGGTGGATGACGACGAACCCGGGCTGCGCGCCGCCGATCACGCCGAGAATCTGGCGCGGCTCGAATTCATCCTGCCTGGCTACAGCCGGCACATCGACGCCGGGCAACTCGGCGGCCGCGTCGGCTTCCGCCCGCTGTCGCCCGATCGCCTGCCGATCATCGGCGCCGTTGCCGACGCGGCAACGATCGACGCCGGTGGACCTGCCGCCACCCTCGCCGGCCTGCGGCGCGTGCCGGGGCTGTTCGTGATCAATGGCTTCGGCGCCCGCGGCATCGTCTGGTCGGCACTCGCCGGCGAACTGCTGGCCTGCCTGGTCGACGGCTGCCCACCGCCGCTCGCCGCCGACCTCGTCGCTGCCGTTGACCCCGGACGTTTCCTGCTGCGCGGCCGGCAGCAGCGGGGCGCAGCCGGGATCCAGCGATGACTGAGCGACGGCACGCCCAGCCCACCATGAGCTTCAGCTTCCACTACAGCGAGAGCGAGGATCGCATCGCCCTGCAGGTGCCGGCGGATGCCGAAGCGACGGTGCTCTGGCTGACGCGCCGGATGACTGCCGGCCTGCTGTCAGCGATCGCGACGCTGCTCGCCCGCAGCAGCCCGAACGCCCTGCGCGCGCCCGAACACGCCGCCGAGATCCTCGGCTTCGAGCACCAGAACGCGGTCGCCGTCGCCACCGGCGGCCAGGAACTCAGGCTGCAGTCCAGCCGGCTGCCGAAGAAGCTGCCGCTGCGTCTCGTCGAGCAGGTCCAGCTGACGGCGCTGACGAACGGTTGCGGACGGATCACCCTCGCCGCCGGCGACAACGGCGCCATTCTCGAACTGACACGCGACAACCTGCACCTGCTCTACGATCAGCTGCTGGGCCTGGCGAAACACGCTCGCTGGCATCTCGAACTCGGCGAGCCTTGGCAGGCATCGCCCGCAACCGGCGACGGCCTGCCGCGCGTCACGCACTGAGGGAGAAGAGGCCGGCCCGCGCGTTCTCGCTGACCGCCCGCGCAGCGGGATGGGTCAGCCGCCGCTCGGCGGAAATGAGGAAGAAGCGCTCGCGAATCTCTTCCGTTTCGCCCAGCTTGGCGACCTGGTAGTGTGCTGTCACTTCCGGCACGCTGGCCGCCGGCGTCGGGAAGACCCCGGCGCCAGCTTCGCCGAAAGCCTTCATCAAGGCGCTGTCGTCGAACTCGCCAACGATGCGCACACGCATCCCCTGCCGTTGCAGCCAGCGCGGCAGAGTTCCGTGCAGCGTGCTGTCGCGCCCCGGCAGCAGCAGCGGCGCGCCATCCAGGCACTCCGGGAAACCGCCCGTCAGTCGTGCAGCGAGCTTGGGCGCAGCCATGAAAGCCACCCCCGATTCGCCGAGCGGATGGCTGTAGCCCTTGATCTCGGTTCCCGGCGGCATCGGGCGGTCGGCCAGCAGCATGTCGAGGCGGTGGATCGCCAGGTCGGCCAGCAGACGTTCCAGCCGGTCCTCGTGACAGATCAGGCGCACCGCTGCCGGCAGTTCCAGCACCGGCGCCAGGAGGCGATGGGCGATGAACTTCGGCACGACGTCGGCGATGCCGACGCGGAAGGTGATGAAGCGCGCGTCGCTGCCGTTCTTCAGCAGGTCCTCCAGCTCGGCCCCGGTCTGAAAGATCTCTTCGGCGTAGGAGAGCGCCAGCTTGCCCGTTTCGGTCAGTTCCAGCCGGCGCCCGACACGCCGAAACAGCGCCACGCCGAGCCGCTCCTCGAACTGGGAGAGCTGCCCGGAGAGCGTCTGTGGCGTCAGATGCAGGCGCTCCGCGGCGCGCGTGACGCCACCCGAGCGGGCGACACTGACGAAATAGTGTAGATGCTTGTAGTTGATCACGCGCCCTCCTTGTGTTCGTAGTTTTCGATGATAACCGATGCTTATATCTGTTTGTTCCGAATATTGACGTCGTGCACAATCGCGTCTGCTGCTTCCCAACCGACAGAGGAATGCCATGAACCTGAGGATCCAAGCGCACGACTTCCGCCTGACCGACGGGCTGCGCCAGCATGTGGAGACGCGCCTCGCCTGCGCGCTGAATCATGGCCAGGAAGTCGTCACCGGCGTCGTCGTACGTCTTTCCGATGTCAATGGCCCGCGCGGCGGAGCAGACAAGTCCTGCAGCATCGAAGTGCGCCTCAAGGGCGTCCCTGCCTTGATCGTCGAGGACACGCAGAGCGATCTCTACGTCGCCATCGACCGCGCCGCCGAGCGCATCGGCCGCACGCTCGACCGCCACTTGGCTCGGCGGCGCGATATCCCGGTGCTTTCCGGGACCCGGCAACAGAACTTCCCCGAGGAAACCCCATGACCGGTCCGGTCGGCAACCGCAGCCGGACACCATGCGCTGCAGCTTGCAGCAGCACGGAAACCGCGGCATGACCACAGCCATCGACAGTTTTGCCAGCGGCCCGATGTGGGCCGGCTTCATCGCCTTCGTGCTCGCCATGCTGGCGCTCGACCTGTTCGTCTTCGGCGGCAGCAAGGCACACCGTGTGTCGGTCAGGGAGGCGCTGGCCTGGGTGATCGCCTGGGTCTGCCTCGCACTGTCCTTTGCCGGCCTGCTCTGGTGGTACCTCAACGGTGCGCACGGCGCCGAAGTGGCACAGCGCAAGACGCTCGAGTTCCTCGCCGGCTACCTGATCGAACAATCGCTGTCGGTCGACAACATGTTCGTCTTCGTCATGATCTTCAGCTACTTTGCGGTGCCGCCGGAACTGCAACGGCGCGTTCTGCTGTACGGCGTTCTCGGCGCCATCGTCATGCGTGCCGGCATGATCCTCGCCGGGGTATGGCTGGTATCGGAATTCGCCTGGGTGCTGTATGTGTTCGGCGCCTTCCTGGTGATCACCGGCATCAAGATGCTGATCTTCGCCGATCATGAGCCCGACCTCGAGAAGAACCCGCTGCTGCGCTGGCTGCGCGGGCATCTGCGCATCACGCCGGGCTTCCACGGCGAATCCTTCTTCGTCCGCCAGAACGGCATCCTGTGGGCGACGCCGATGTTTCTCGTGCTGATCCTGATCGAGGCCAGCGACCTGGTGTTCGCGGTCGACAGCATCCCGGCGATCTTCGCCGTCACCACCGACCCCTTCATCGTCTTCACTTCCAACATCTTCGCCATCATGGGCCTGCGCGCGCTGTACTTCCTCCTCGCCGACATGGCGGACCGCTTCCACCTGCTGAAGTACGGACTCGCCATCGTGCTGGTCTTCATCGGCGGCAAGATGCTGGCGGCGCCGTGGTTCCACATGCCGATCCAGTGGTCACTGGCGATCGTTGCCGGCACCATCCTGATTTCGGTGGTCGCCAGCCTGGCCCTGTCGAAAACCAGGAAGGTCGCCACGGGAGAAGTCACATGAGCCAGCCGATCGACCTTCCCACCCCCGCGAGTTGCCAGCGCGATGCCGCTGGCCGTCTCGTCGGCGTGGTGATCGATAGTACGCCAGCGCTTCCGGCACCCGCCGCGAATCCCTGGCTGGTCGCCGTCGACAGCTCGGACAACGCGCTGCGCGCCGTTGCCCATGCCGCCGCTCAGGCCGGCACGGTGACCGCCTGCGCGCTGCATCTGGTCAGCGTCCAGCCCTGGCTCAGCCGGGAAGCCGCGGAAACGGAACTCGCGCAGCGGGCCTGGCTCGCCACCGCGGAGGCACGCAGGCTGCTTGACGCGCGCGGCCAGCCATGGCGGCTGCACGTGGCGATGGGCGAGACGGTCGAGCAGATCATTGCGCTGGCCAGCCGCCTCGGTTGTTCCCGCATCGTCGTCGGCAGCCGCCGACTGAGCGTGCCGGAGAGCCTGCTGTTGGGCTCGGTGACCGACAAGCTCCTGCACCTGTGCCCGCATCCGGTCACTGTCGTGCCCTGACAACAGTGTCCCGCCGGAGCCGACTCTTGCACGCACCACTCTCAACCACCGGAGACTGAAATGAACACGCCAAGAACCCAAGCCATCGCCCTGCCGCAGCACGGCGCGGAAGGAATCCTTTCGAGCAACAAGGTGATCCGCAACACCTACATGCTGCTGTCGATGACGCTGCTGTTTGCCGCCGTCACCGCCGCCACCGCAGTGGCGCTGAAACTGCCACATCCCGGACTGATCATTACCCTGGTCGGCTATTTCGGTCTGCTGTTCGCCACCTACAAGCTGCAGAACAGCGGCTGGGCGCTGCTCTCGGTGTTCGCGCTCACCGGCTTCATGGGGTACACGCTCGGCCCGATCGTCAGCCACTACCTCGGTCTGCCCAACGGCGGCCAGACCGTGATGATGGCCATGGCCGGAACCGCGGCGATCTTCCTCGGCCTGTCCGGCTACGCGCTGACCACCCGAAAGGATTTCAGCTTCATGGGCGGCTTTCTCATGGTCGGCATCCTGCTCGCCTTCCTCGCCGGACTGGTCGCGATCTTCTTCGAGATCCCGGCGCTGTCGCTGACGGTATCCGCCGCCTTTGTCCTGCTGATGTCGGGCCTCATCCTCTATGAAACCAGCAACATCATCCACGGCGGCGAAACCAACTACGTGATGGCCACCGTGACCCTCTTCGTTTCCATCTTCAACCTTTTCACCAGCTTGCTGCACTTGCTGGGTTTCATGAACAGCAATGAGTAGCCCCGCGGCTTCGGCGGTGATCTTGATGCGGCGAACACCACACAACGCGCGATCAGGACCCTGAGTTCCTTGAACCATTTTTCGGAGATGAATTGTCATGAGTGAAGTGAACGTGGGTTTCCAGATCCCACTGTCGGTGCAGCAAATTCTCGAAGCATGCCCGAAATATACCGTCGCCAGTACCTGGCAACAGTTGTACGAACTGGCGACGCGCGACGCCGTGAATGGCGTCCATGAGGTGGCTTACGATGTGCCTGGCCGGGGCCGGGTGCTTGAGGCCAACGTGTGCCGGGTCAAGAACGGCATCTCGGCCAACTACGTCGAACCCTACATGCGCCGTCGCGATCCCGATTGCATGGTCATCGCCGACGAACTGCCGACCGACAAGCCCCGCTTCGAGGAGCGGTACGGCGAGTCTTTCGAGCCCCTGCGCGCCGAAACCTTCGCCTGGCTCAAGACCCAGGAACTGGCGCTGTTTCCCTTTATCGCCGGGGTTCAGGGCATGGGTATGGATGCCTTGGTGGTGGCTCCGGCCAACGCCGGCTTCTTCGCCCTCGGGCTGGCCCTGCTGCAGGGGATCATGGACGAAAAGGCCTTGTCGCCGGACTTCGACCCCAAGGCCGTGATCTTCGTTGCCCCGCCATTCCGTCATACCCATTTCAAGGGCAAGCAGATGGTGGTACACAACCGCCGTCCCGGCCGGCACGAATTGTTCAGCTACAACCTCTATCCCGGCCCGAGTGCCAAGAAAGGCATCTACGGCGTACTGCTCGCCCTCGGCGAACGCGAACACTGGCTGACCGCGCACTGCGCGACGGTGCAGGTCATTACCCCCTATGCGACCAAGCTGTGCATCATGCACGAGGGCGCCAGCGGCGGTGGCAAGAGCGAAATCCTGGAGCAGGTGCATCGCCAGAGGGACGGCGCGCTGCTGCTTGGTACCAACGTGCTGTCGGGCGAACGCCGCACCCTGGTGCTGCCGCACAACTGCGAGCTGCGCGCGGTGACCGACGACATGGCCTTGTGCCATCCTTCGCTCGGCAAGAACGATGGGCGCCTGGCGCTGATCGATGCCGAACAGGGCTGGTTCGTGCGCGTCAATCACATTACGCGCTACGGGACCGACCCCAACCTCGAGAAGATGACCATCCATCCCACCGAGCCAATGTTGTTTCTCAACATCGATGCCCACCCTGACGGCACCGCGCTGATCTGGGAACACATCGAGGATGAGCCCGGCAAGCGGTGCCCGAACCCGCGCGTCGTCATACCGCGCAAAGCTGTTCCCGGCGTCTATAAAGGCGCAGTCAGCGTTGACGTTCGCAGCTTCGGCGTGCGTTGTCCGCCAAACACGATGGAGCAACCGACCTACGGCATCGTCGGCCTGTTCCATCTGCTGCCGCCCGCGCTGGCCTGGTTGTGGCGGCTGGTCGCACCGCGTGGCCATGCCAATCCCAGCATCGTGGCCACCGAAGGCATGAGTTCCGAAGGCGTTGGCTCGTACTGGCCTTTCGCGACCGGGCGCATGGTCGACCAGGCCAACCTGCTGCTCGATCAGATCGTCGCCACGCCGCGAATGAAGTACATCCTGTGCCCGAATCAGCACGTCGGCGCGTGGGAGACCGGTTTCATGCCGCAATGGATCGCCCGCGAGTATCTCGCTCGTCGCGGTGGCGCCCATTTCTCGCAAGAGCAGGTCACTCCGTCGCGCTGCCCGCTGCTCGGCTTTGCGATGAAGAGCGTGGTGGTCGAGGGACAAACCATTCCCGGAATCCTGCTGCGGGTGGAAAAGCAGCCGGAGGTCGGCGACCAGGCCTATGACATCGGTGCCAAGCAACTGACCGAGTTCTTCCACAAGGAGTTGACGCAGTTCCTGCAGGCCGACCTGAATCCCTTGGGCCGCACGATCATCGAGTGTTGCCTGGCGGGCGGTTCGGTGGACGACTACGTCGCCCTCCTCCCGATCAGGGTGCTGGAAGAGGACGACTGAGACAGAAATCCCGATCCACGATCCACATGACCTCGTCCCCGCCGGGATGCCGGCCAACTGGCTTGGGCCTATGGCTCTGAGCCAAGTACCGCGCGAGTGGCTGAAGCTATGTCGGTGTCCCGGTCATCCAGGGCGCGGCCGGCGTCGAGAGATTCTGTGAAATCGAGCTGAATTCCGATGAGAAGGCAAGGTGTGATCACTTGGTCAAGTCCGTCAGGGAACTGGTCAAGATTGCCAAGCAGTTCTCATACACCCTATCGCACCGGCTGGGCACTGGGCGCTGGGCCGACCGATTCCGATCGGCTGCCCGGACCAACGTCCGGCGTTCAGCAGCCGGTCGGATTGCCGGCAGGCAGGTGCACTCATTACTCGTTCGCCGTATCGTGGCGCGGCGTTCGATGTCCGGCACGTCGCCACCAGCATGCGTCCACTTATGGAAGGACTCCAGTATGAGATATCTGCCTGAACTGTTTGCTGCCAATACCCGCTGGGCTGAGGACATGCGAGCAGCTGACCCCAATTTCTTTGCCGGTCTGGCCGGCTTGCAGGACCCTGACTACCTGTGGATAGGGTGTTCGGACAGTCGGGTGCCGGCCAATCAGATCACCGGCCTCAAGCCGGGCGAAGTGTTCGTGCATCGGAATATCGCCAACGTCGTGGTGCATACGGACCTCAACTGCCTGTCAGTGATGCAGTACGCCATCGATGCGCTCAAGGTCCGCCACATCATCGTTTGCGGTCACTACGGCTGCGGCGGTGTCCGGGCGGCTCTGGAAGGGCCCTCCCTGGGATTGATCGACAACTGGTTGCGCCACATCCAGGATGTGCGAGATCGGCACGTGGACTTCCTGGCGGCGCTGCCGGACAACACGACCCGCTGGCGCGCCCTGTGCGAACTGAACGTGATCGAGCAGGTGCGCAATGTCGCCCGCACCACACTCGTCGGCGACGCCTGGAAGCGAGGCCAGCCACTGATGTTGCATGCCTGGATCTATGGCCTGGAAGACGGTCGCCTGCAAGACCTGCAGGGTTCTTTCAGCGAGGAAGAGGAAGTCGATTCGGTCATCGCCCAGGCGGTGGCCGCGGTCCATTCGCGTTACACCACCAATCGAACCGCCCGCGAATAGCCGCAGGCTGAACGAGCAACTGCCCAACTCCCATGCCGACCAGCATCTACCTGGTGCGCCACGGTGCCACCGATCTCACCGCCGAAGACCGATTCGCCGGGTCCTCTGATGTGCCCCTCTCCGACGAAGGCCGCAGACAGGTGGCCTGCCTGGCGGAGCGGCTGAAACCCGAGAAGCTGGATGCCGTCTACGCCAGTCCGCTACGACGCACCATGGAGACAGCGCGCACCCTGGCGCTTCCCCACGGTCTGGAGCCGATAGCCGAGCCGGGGCTGCGCGAAATCGATTATGGCCACTGGGAGGGGCTGCCACGAGCGGAGGTCGCAGGTACATTCCAGGCCGAGTACGCCATCTGGCAGGAAGATCCGTTCGTCATCGCTCCCCTGGGTGGAGAATCCGGTGTCAATGTGCTCAACCGCGCATTGCCCGCAATGCGCGGGATCGTCGAGCGGCATCGCCACGGCACGGTGCTGTTGGTATCCCACAAGGGAACCAACCGACTGCTGATCAGCAGCCTTCTCGGCTTCGACATGCGGACCTATCGCGACCGCCTGGATCAACGCCCCGCAGCACTGAACATTCTCGACTTCATGAGCGAGGTACGCGCCCGCTTGCGCTTGTTCAACGACATCTCGCATTACGCAGGCGGATAGGAAACCCAACCGCACCATCGCCGGCGCGACCTTCACCTTCACCGGACTAACGGTCATGACTGTCGAGACACCCCGGATGACGAGAGTCATGACCGTTTCCCTCATCCCCGACCCTTCTCCCGCGCACGGGAGAAGGGAGATTCGCGAGTCGCAGACGCGACTTGCAAATTGAGTCCGGCCGGACGGTACCTCCCCGCTTTCGCGGGGATGACCGCTGTCGCTTGGCGGTATCTCGATCTCTGGAAACCGTGTAGGTGGCTGGATCATTACGCTCGAACGAGTTGACCCATTTCGCAAACAAGGCAGATGACATGGCAGATTTTGAGAAAAGCATTCCCCTATTGATGGTCGCGCTGCACGAACGCGGTGCCCGCAATGAAGCCATCGCCGAAGCCGTCGGCAACATTCGCACGCACATGGTCGAGCTTCACTATTCGAATGAGGCGGATAAAGAATGGGTTGTTCTGGATGTCTTCGCCCTTGCGCGCACAAAAGCCTTCTTGCAGAGCTTCCTGGGCACCGATACGCTGTTCGATGAACAGCAGATCATCATCCAGCGAAGCATCCACGAAATCGATGCGCACTTCCGCATGCATAATTGGCCCACAGATGTTTCCGATGAGGATCCGGTATTGCTGAAGCAGCTTTGGCGCCAACAGAATGTCAGCCTGTCCGCTGCCGGACGGCTCACTGACGACGCCATCCGCACAGCCCGCATCTCGGCTGTGACCAGCGAGAAAGACCGGATTCTCCGAAGGATTCTCAAGCTTTCCGACTCGCTATCCGCTCAAAGCGAATTCGCGCCAGTACCCGTTCCGGATCTCGCCGCGGCATTTCACCGGACAACCGACAAGTCCGTCAGAGCCGTGATCGAAGAGGAACTCGAGGCGCGTTTTCCTGCAGCTTACGACCTGCTTGAAGCGCTCCACGGCAGTAGGCCAGTCGCCCGACTCCACAGGCTGCTCGACCTGAAGAAAATGAGCAGTCAAGGCTTCTCACGGTCGATGGTGAAAAGCCCGGGAGCGCTGACCGACCTGATCAGCAATCTTGCAATCGCGCGTCGTGCGCTTGGCGCGCAGCGCTTCATGGGCATCGCCAAATTCTGGGATCGACTGAACAAGTTGCGGTTGATCGCCGTCCTCGATCTGCACGACTCCGGAGTCAATCTGGGCGGATATCATTTGGCCTACCCGGTGGAGCATGGCAGGGCGCAAATACCGCCGTGGATCGATGATAATGGTATGGGCAAGCTCCACAGCGAAGGCCCCGCCGACGCCGGATGCTACCTGTTGCTTTGCGACCTTGACAAGGACCCGTCCTTCAGCCCCGACGCCAGGCACCAACTCCGCGCGTGTTACCTCAATATCCGCAACAACTTGGTCAAGCCCAACTACGAGGCTCTACAACTGATTGTCGCCCATGCCGACGCAATGACCAAATTGACCGCGGTCACCATCGTTTCCCTGCTTGAGCAAATGGTCGAAGCGTATCGGCAGCTTGCCTATCCGGCAGATGCCGATGCTGCCCTCGCCTTCTACAACAACCTGGTGCACGACCTGGAAAGTTCGTGGAGTGACCTTTCGCAGCACGATAAATTGCCCCCCGAGTTGCGACAAAAGATCACGCGGCTCGCGGATTCCGCAGATTCCCCAGCCGCCGAGCCCGCCAGCGTGCATACGCTGATACGCTTCTTGCATGAGAGGGGCAATAGAGCGCTCGAACAGCGGATGACTGCCGCCCGCGCGGACATGAGCTTCACCCTCGGCCGTATCGGAGGCGACAAGACCGAGGACCTGCGCATAGCGAGACTGGATGACACACCGATCATTGTGAACGGATTGATCCGTCATCGCGGCCTGGCAACGATTGTGCGGGCAGCCCAGAGGCTGGCGGCGCCCTGTCCTGGTACTTTCGTGCTGATAGGCAATCTCATTACCTACAGCATGAGGCTGGGAGAGCATCGGGTCGAATTATTCGCCAATATTGCCGACCCGGACGACGAGGGACTTATCCGGCTGCAAAGTTACCAGGGCGGGGCGGAACTGCAGCAGGCGCTGCGCGCCGAATTTACCGCCAAGGTCTTGAAAGAAGCGGGGCTCAGCGTAACGGTGGACCAGAGCAGCCTCGTCGAAATCCTGGTAACCGGCCATCTGGACAAAGATCATGGAGCACGGACCGAAAGCCAGATTGAGCGCGCCCTTGTTGTGGTCTTGCGGCTCATATGGTCTTTACGGGATCTGGACTACGCCAAGATGTATATTTTCCTGTCAACCGTTCCATCGGCGGCACTAGCGTACAAAACAAGTCCTGAAAAAATCACCGAATTCACCACCACGATTGCACGGATGTTTCTGGTTGAGGGAATGATCCCCTTCCCCTATAGCGGCGATGGCATGCCATTCGAAACGTACTGTGAGTTTAGCGGCCCCAGAACGCTGCGCGCGTTCAATTCCTATGTTTCCGAAGAACGGCAGATGGTCCGCCACCGCCTGTATTTTGCGCTCAACGCGCTGCTGCGAAGCTTCGATATGGCGGTCATTCAGCCGGGGACAGGTGGGGTTGGGCAGGAGGTTATTGACCGGCACTTTAATACTCCCTGCCGCCGAGCGCTCGGTCGCGGAGAATTGCGGCTCGACAGGCGAGGGTTCCTGGAGCGGAATCCGGCCTACCAGCCGTTGCAGGAGATTATCCGCAGAGTGCTGGTTTGCGAGCACGAAGCATTGCGTACCGCCGTGCTGCTGAAGAAGACCGACTTACATCTGGATTTTGCTACGATCGGAAGCATCGACCAGCTTACCGTGGAGCGGGCTCAGCAAGAGATAGCCCCCAACGAATGGTTGGTGATCTATGGCTTGGCCGAGAATCAGAATCGTTCGGTCTTGTTGTATGCTTTTGGCCATCACTTGACGCCAACCAACGGCGGCAAATGGCTGTCCATTGCCGGCCTGAGGAGAATACTGCGCAAGAGCGCCTACAAAGTCCCCGCCAAAATCCAGGTTCCTGCGTTTCGCAAGCTTGTTTCGCGTCGCTTGCTGGTCGAACAAGCACGCGCGCCCGGTGGATTCAGTGGTCAGACTGTCCGGGGTCTGCTGGCTTCGGTGGGCGATGGATCCGTCCGCATCGGGCGCATCACGTTTGATCGTGACTATTATTTGAATCCGCAGAGTCGTGAAGGGCGTGTTCTGCTGGTTCCGTTCACCACACCCGAAGACATCGAAGCCATTCGCGCCGCCGAAGCGGTCCTGGTAACCAGTGGTGGACTCCTTAGCCACGCCGGGGTCACGACCCGGGAATTCGGCATCCCATCGTTGATTTTGCCACACGCCCAGTGGCTGCAATCATCGGAAGGCGCCCTCGTCCGCAGCGAAGAAAGACATCCCGGGAAGGCCACCCTGACTGGCGAAGGTCTCTGGGTCAGTGAGTCGATGGTTTCTGAAACAGTCGATATTTTCGAGGGAAGTGTCGTGATGGTCTGGGCATCACAGGGGATCGTCTCGATCCTGCCGATGGCCGGGATCCATTTTGAGCCACTGCACAAATTGATTCATCAAGTTGTTGCGGGAGAAAAATCCCCTGCCGATCTGGACGCCTGGGTGGCAGCCGTACCGTTGTGTACTGGTGCTGGTGCTGGGGATACCCACGAGAGGATCGTTTCCGACGGCCTGGCCTTGATATTGGCGGAAGCACTGTGGAACAAGCGGGTCAATCCCGCCGTGCGAAAGCAGTTGATCGATATCGTGCGCAGTGTGCGCCGCGGGATTACCGCGGAAGCGACGACAACGGCCCTCGCGAAAGGCAAGACTGACAATCTCGCTATGCTGATCGAGACGGTTTCCGGGAACGCGCTCGCCGAACTCGAAGTATTGCTGTCGGAGGTCGAGCGCAGCATTGCTGCGGTGACAGTGCTCTGGAGAGCGCTGAACACCATTGCGCTGGTCGATCGTCTGTGGACACAGGTCACGATGTTGGCGGAAAGTCTCGATCTGTGCGATGCGCGACTGAAGGAATTTCAAATTCGAATCCAGGCATTGCGACGGCTGCCACATATCGCCTTGCTGAGAGCCGCGGCACTGCAAGAAGTTGAAGCCATGACAAAGTGCAATTTGACCGAAGCGGATCTGCCTGCGATACGCAAGGCGCTGCGTCGTCTCGGACACAGCATCAGGGAAACCAGACCCCAGAAGGTCTTGCTGATATGTACCGCGAATATCGACCGCAGCCCTATGGCCAAGCGCTTGTTGATGAAGATGCTGGTTGCCGAGGGAATCGCTGGTGTCAAGGTATTTTCCCGTGGTGTCGCAGCACTTGAGGACAGGCAGATGTCCGATACCAGCCAGGCGCTGCTGCTCTCCGAAGACGGCATCATTGCTGCAAATCACCGAAGCAGAAGGCTTGCGGAAGCCGATATTCGCGAGGCGGATCTGATCCTGGCGATGGAGAGATCGCATGTCCGATTCGTCGCTGACCACTATCCGGACGCCGATGGAAAACTCTTTCTGCTGAGCCACTATGCCAAGGTGAAGGAATTCGTCGACATAGAAGACCCCGCCGGCCAAATGGAAGATGCGTATTACAGGATGAAGCGAGAAGTACAGGTGGCGCTGAACGGAGCGCTCAAGCGCATGCGCGCGGAAGGTCTTGTGGCAAAGGCAATGGTCGCTCACCTGCAAGGCAAGGCGGACGAACTGACGCAAGCGAAGAAAAATCGGATTGCGCAATCTCGGCGCGCCGTCTTGTTGCTGGAAGAGGTTGATGCCGATTATGTCGAACTGGTTGGCGGGAAAGGGGCGAATCTTGGAGAAATTGCAAAAATCGTCAAGCGTTGTGGTGCGCAGGTGCCGCCAGCGTTCATGGTGACGGCCTTTGCCTTCGACCGGTTTCTTGAGGAAAACGGCATTCTCGCGGCGTATTTGCAGCTGACATCGGGAATCGAAGCGATGCTTGCGACGCAAGAAATGTCATACGAAGACACGCGAATGAAGATTACCGACGCCTCCGAGAGAATTCGGGACTTGATACGCCGAGGGCATCTGGATAGTGCGACCGGGGTAGGTCGGGAAATCATGGAGGCGGTCGATTCGACCGGTTTGCGCAACAGTTTCTTGAGCGTGCGCTCTTCTGGCAGCCTGGAAGACACGGAAGAAGCGGCTTTTGCCGGCGCGGCAGAGACGTATCTATACGTCAGTCCCGCGGAGCTACTGTATTGGATAAAGGAAGTATGGACGTCGTTCTGGCTGACCAGGGGAATGCTCTACCGGAGCGAGCGCATTGTTCGGCAAGGGTCGTCGGTTAAGTTGGCGATAGTGGTGCAGCAGATGTTCGAGTCGCAGGTTTCCGGGGTCATGTTTACTACGGATCCGGTTAGCGGAAGAGACGTCATCGTGATTGAAGCGGCGTATGGACTTGGCGAGGGGGTGGTTTCCGGAGTGGTCGATGTGGACCGTTACTATGTGGAGAAATTTGACTGTTCGGTTTCACGTGTTCACGTCGGGAAGAAAGCGTTCATGGTCAAGCAGCATCCCTCCGGTAAGGGGACATCAATCGTACCGGTCGAAAGCGATCTGCGCGACGTCCCATGCCTGCAGAAAAGTGACATCCGGGCGACCATCGCCATGGCCCTTGAAGAGCACTATGCGTTGCCGCAGGATATCGAGTTCGGGATTGCCAATGGCAAACTCAGTATTCTGCAGACACGGCCCGTCACAACAGCCATCCTCACGACTTAGGACTCTGGGATTGCCCCCGTGATCCCCGAGCAGTTGCCCCGGTAAAGGGCATCGCCGTACCCGGTGGCACGGTGCGATCGGCCAGCACCATGTCAAGATCTTGGTTCGCCAGATCAGCCAGTAGGCGTTCTAGCCCGTTCTTCGAACTGGGATAGTTGCCCAGAGAGCGTCTGTGGCGTCAGATGCAGACGCTCCGCCGCGCGGATGACGCCACCCGAGCGGGCGATGCTGAGGGAGGAGTGCAGATGCTCATAGTTGATCACGCCGCCCCCTGTTGTTCGTATATCTCGATCACAACCTATCCATTTATCTGTTTGCATCGAACGATCACCGTCTCCATAATCGGGTGCGTTCCCGTCATTCCAGCCCTGACAGACGGATGCCATGAACCTGCAAATCCAAGCGCAAAACTTCACCCTGAGCGACGGGCTGCGCGAGCACGTCAGCACGCGCCTCGCCTACAGACTGAATCACGACCGGGGCGTCGTCACGCGCATTGTCGTGCGACTGTCCGATGTGAACGGCCCACGCGGCGGAGAAGACAAGTGTTGCGGCATCGAGGTGCGCCTCAAGGACTCGCCCGCCCTGGTCGTCGAGGATACCCAGACCGATCTTTACGTCGCCATCGATCGCGCGGCCGAACGTATGGGCCGCACGCTCGATCGCCACTTGGACGGCGACACGAATTCGCCACCGTCAGCGTGCTGGAAGAGGACGACTGAGAGAGAAATCCCGATCCACGATCCACATGACGTCGTCCCCGCCGGGAGGCCGGCCAACTGGCTTGGGGCCTATGGCCCTGAGCCAGCCACTGGGCGCGTGGAGGTATGTTTCCCTCTTCAACCTGTTCAGGCACTGGCTGCACCGGCTGGGGTGCATACTTAGCAATCGTCGTGCGGCGAACAGGGCTGATCAGCAAGGACGAGCAACATGACAATCGCTAGCCCGAGTAACATGACGGCAGGCCAACTCCTTCCCGGCGGCGACGTCG
>ERZ761607.1635-NODE-1635-length-26962-cov-4.318356_pt1 | contig 26962 bp, 19 predicted proteins | sample MGYA00511164_ERZ761607 | MGnify/ENA primary metagenome ERZ761607 (study PRJEB28899, sample SAMN02445080) | bioreactor sludge metagenome | biome: EBPR sludge | place: Australia: Brisbane, Thorneside Wastewater Treatment Plant | collected 2011-06-22 ... | reverse complement strand
CGCGCTTCCAGGCCATGTCGGTGATGTGCAGCAGGCCGTCGATGCCGCCCAGGTCGACGAACGCGCCGTAGTCGGTCAGGTTCTTGACCACGCCCTTCAGCACCACGCCTTCCTGCAGCTTGTCCATCAACTGCTCGCGCTCTTCCGAGTGCTCGCTCTCGACCACCGCGCGGCGGGAGACGACCACGTTGTTGCGCTTGCGGTCCAGCTTGATGAGCTTGAACTCCAGCTCCTTGCCTTCCAGGTAGCCCGGGTCGCGCACGGGGCGCACGTCGACCAGCGAGCCCGGCAGGAACGCGCGGACGTCCTTGATGTCGACGGTGAAACCACCCTTGACCTTGCCGCTGATGCGGCCGGTGATGGTCTCGTTCTTCTCCAGCGCCTGCTCCAGCTCGTCCCACACCATGGCGCGCTTGGCCTTCTCGCGCGAGAGGACGGTTTCGCCGAAGCCGTTCTCGATCGAGTCGAGCGCCACCTTCACTTCGTCGCCCACGCCCACGTCGATCTCGCCGGCGTCGTTCCGGAACTGTTCGATCGGCACGATGCCTTCGGACTTCAGGCCGGCGTTGATCACCACCACGTCGTTGCGGACTTCCACGACGACGCCGGTGACGATGGCGCCCGGCTTCAGCTTGGCCAGTTGGGTCTGGCTCTGTTCAAACAGTTCGGCAAATGATTCGGTCATTGTTGATTAGCTCGGTTGGACACACGGACAGGCGTCTCGCCGGATGAGGCGATCCCCCTGTCCACCCTTTCGGCACGGAAGTGCCGTGTGTTGGAAGTGGAAAAAACCGCCGCGCGGACCATTCCGCGGGGCGGGCCTTGCTGCTGCATCGCGATCCGCCGCCCGCGCGGCGCGGGCCGTGCGGAGCCGGTTACGGCTTCACCAGCGCCAGCACGCGCTCGACGACCTGCTCGATGCCCTGGCCGGTGGTGTCGATGAGGACGGCGTCTTCGGCCGGCCGCAGCGGCGCCACCATGCGTTGGGCGTCACGGGCGTCGCGGGCGAGGATCTCGCGCAGCAGACCGTCGATTGTGACTGAAACTCCTTTGTCTTTCAACTGCTTATATCGCCTTTCGGCGCGCTCCTCGGCGCTGGCGGTCAGGAACACCTTGTAGGGGGCGTCCGGGAAGATGACCGTACCCATGTCGCGGCCGTCCGCCACCAGCCCCGGCGGCTGCCGGAAGGCGCGCTGGCGCTCCTTCAGCGCGGAGCGGACCTCCGGGATGGCGGCGATGGCCGAGGCCAGCGCGCCGGTGGTCTCCAGGCGCAGTTCGTCGGTGGCGTCCACGTCGTCCACGATCACCCGCAGCCCCTGCCCGGTCTCGCGGAAGCCGATGCTCGTGTCGAAGGCGCAGCGCACCAGCGCCGCCGGGTCGGACACGTCCAGGTCGGCCCAACTGGCCGCCACGCCGACCGCCCGGTAGAGTGCGCCGGAATCCAGGTAGTGCCATCCCAGCCGCGCCGCTGCGATCCGGCTGACCGTGCCCTTGCCGGCGCCGGAAGGGCCGTCGATGGTCAGAACAGGGGCGGTTTCGGTCATGGCGGCTCCTCGTCGGGGGCGCCATTATGCCGCCGCCGGCGCACCTGCCGGCCATGCCCGCGGCCGGGTCGCGGCGGCGGCCTGCGCAACCGCTTGATATGCCAGCGGAATCACCGCTAGAATAGCGGGCTTCGTGTCACCCCATAACAATACGCCGAGGTTTCAACTCATGAAGGTCCTGTCCTCCCTGAAGTCGGCGAAGGCCCGTCACCGCGACTGCAAGGTGGTCCGCCGCCGCGGCAAGGTCTTCGTGATCTGCAAGTCCAACCCGCGTTTCAAGGCGCGCCAGCGCTGAGGAACCGTGGCGCCGGCCCGGCCGGCACCGCGCAGAAAGCCGCCTCCGGGCGGTTTTTTGTTGCCGGCCTTTTGCTATAAAGGCGCGTCACCTAGGGGAACCTCTCCATGAACCGTCGTGCCCTCGCCCTTCCCTTGACCGCCCTGCTGGCCGTGGCCGGTTCCGCCGGCGCCGACACCCTGCTGATCGACCGCGCGCAGGAAAAGCCCGCCGCCGCGATGCCGGTGCGCGGCCAGACCGCCGCCGACGTCGAGACCCGCTTCGGCGCGCCCCAGCAGAAGCTGGAGCCGCGCGGCGGCCAGAAGCGCCAGTGGCCGGTGATCCAGCGCTGGGTGTACCCCGCCTTCACCGTCTATTTCGAAAAGAACCGCGTGATCGACGTGGTGGCCAACAAGGCCGGCCCCGAGGAAATCGGGCCCAAGCCCGCCATCCGCTGACGCGCGGCCCGCACCGCCGAAGACAAGCCCTGCAATGACCGATGCCTTTCGCTTCCCCGCGGAGTGGGAACCCCAGTCCGCGATCCTGATCGCGTGGCCGCACGCCGATACCGACTGGGCCGAACGCCTGGCCGACGTCGAGGAGACCTACGTGGCCCTGGTCGCGGCGATCGCCCGCTTCCAGGACGTGGTGGTCTGCGTGGCCGACGACGACCTGCAGACCTACGCCGAGGCGCGCCTCCGCTCGGCCCGGGTGGACATGACGCGCGTGCGCTTCGTCCCGGCCGAGTACGACGACACCTGGCTGCGCGATTCCGGCCCGATCACCCTGCGCGACGGCGACCGCTTCAAGCTGCTGGACTTCCGCTTCACCGGCTGGGGCGGCAAGTACGAGTCCAGCCGCGACGACCGCCTGGTGGGCGAGCTGTCCGGCATGCAGGTATTTCACAACTATTTCGTGCAAAGCATTGATTTTGCGCTGGAAGGCGGCGCCATCGAGACCGACGGCGAAGGCACCCTGCTGACCACTTGGCAATGCCTGCACGAGCGCCATCCCGAAGCCTCGCGCGAGGAACTGGCCGAAAAACTGGCGCGCTGGCTGAAGCAGGACCGGGTGCTGTGGTTGGACCACGGCTACCTGGAAGGCGACGACACCGACGCCCACATCGACACCCTCGCCCGCTTCGCGCCCGGCGACGCCATCGTGTTCCAGGCATGCGACGACCCGGCCGATTCGCACCATGCCGAACTGCAGGCCATGGCCGCCGACATCGCCGCGCTGCGCACGCGCGACGGCCGGCCCTACCGGCCGTTCCCGCTGCCCTGGGCGCGCCCCATCCTCGATGGCGGCCGCAGGCTGGCCGCGTCGTACGCCAACTACCTGATCCTCAACGGCGCAGTGCTGATGCCGGCCTACGGCGACCCGGCCGATGACCGCGCCGCCGCCGTGCTGGCCGAAGCCTATCCGGGCCGCGAGATCGTGCAGGTGCCCTGCCGTGCGCTGATCTGGCAGAACGGCAGCCTGCACTGCATCACCATGCAACTGCCCTCCGGCCTGCTGGGCTGATCCCGTCCTTCCCGTCCAGGCGGCACCGCCCCCGACCATGACGATGGTTGGGGGCGGATTGAACGCTTCGTTCACACACCGCCCGCCGCGATCCCGCATAACCGCCGTTCCCCTCGCACGAAGGAGACGGCCATGTACTCGCGACGCAGGTTCCTGAAGACCTCCGCCATTGCCGCCGCCGGACTGGGCCTGGCCGCCTGCCGCGACACCGCCCGGGCCGGCGCCGCGGACAGTCCCCGTGCCGCCGCACCGGCCGGGACCGGGGCAGTCGAAACGGCCCTGGCCGGGCCGCTCAACACCCGCGTCATCCCCTCCACCGGCGAACGGCTGCCAGTGATCGGCATGGGCACGTCCGGCAGCTTCGAAGTCGATGCGGGCGCGGCCGAACGCGACCCGCTGCGCGAAGTGCTCAAGCGCTTCTTCGCCGCCGGCGCCAACGTCATCGACACCGCGCCCACCTACGGCACGGCCGAGGAGGTGATGGGCGCGCTGCTGGCCGAGCAGGATCTGACCAGCCGCGCCTGGCTGGCGACCAAGCTGTCCGGCGTGAACGGGCGCGAGGCCGGCCTGGCCCAGTTCGAGGACAGCCTGCGCCGGCTCGGGACCGACAAGGTGGCCTTGCTCCAGGTCCACAACCTGCGCGACCTGAAGACGCAACTGGCACTGGCGCGCGAACTGAAGGCGCAGGGCAAGGTGCGCTACGTCGGCGTCACCCACTACGTGGAAAGCGCGCACGACGAACTGGCCGGCGTGGTGCGGGCGGAGAGGCCCGACTTCCTGCAGATCAACTATTCCGTCGCCAGCCGCGGCGCGGAGAAGCGCGTGCTGCCACTGGCGCAGGACCTGGGCGTGGCGGTGCTGGTCAACCGCGCCTTCGAGGACGGCAGGCTGTTCGCGCGGGTGGCGGACAAGCCGCTGCCCGGCGCGCTGGCCGAGGCCGGCGTGACGTCTTGGGCGCAGGCGTTCCTGAAGTTCGCGCTCAGCCATCCGGCGGTGACCGCGGTCATCCCGGCCACCGGCAAGCCGGACCGTCAGAGCGACAACCTGAAGGCCGGCACCGGACCGGACCTGAGCGCCGCCCAGCGCGACGCGCTGATCGCCGCCGTGGCCTGACGCCGATGTCCGCCACGCCTCCCGCCGCGCCTCTGCCGCGCTTCCTGGCGCGCGTCTTCAACGTCGCGCCCCACGAGGCGCCGGCCGTCGCGGCGGGGCTGGCGATGTTCTTCCTGTTGTTCGCCGGCTATTTCATGCTGCGGCCGATCCGCGAGACCATGGGCGTGACCGGCGGCGTGGACAACCTGCAATGGCTGTTCACCGCCACCTTCGTCGCCACCGTGGCGGTGCTGCCGCTGTTCGGCTGGATCGCCTCCAGGGTGCCGCGGCGGCGGATCGTGCCCTGGGTGTTCGGCTTCGTGGTCGCCAGCCTGCTGGGCTTCGGCCTGGCCATGCTGGTGCGCCCCGGCGACGTGTGGCTGGCGCGCGCGTTCTACGTCTGGGTGTCGGTGATCAACCTGCTGATGATCTCGCTGGCCTGGAGCGTGCTGGCAGACGTCTTCGTCAGCGCCGAGGCCAAGCGGCTGTTCGCGCTGATCGCCGGCGGCGCCAGCCTGGGCGGCCTGACCGGTCCGCTGCTGACCACCGTGCTGGTGGAACCGCTGGGCCACGGTGGCCTGATGCTGCTGTCGGCCGTGCTGATCGTCGCCAGCGCCGCCACCGCCACCTGGATGCACCGCTGGCGCGACCGCCACCCGCTGCCGGCCGGCGCCGGTTCCAGCGAGCAGCGCCGCCGGCCGCTGGGCGGCAATCCCTTCGCCGGCGCCACCGAGGTCTTCCGCTCGCCCTTCCTGCTGGGCATCGCGCTGTTCGTGCTGCTGCTGTCCACGGTGACCACCTTCCTCTATTTCGAACAGGCGGCGCTGGTCGCCGAGCGCTTCCCGGACAAGGCCCGGCAGACGCAGGTGTTCGGTTTGATCGATACCGTGGTGCAGGCGCTGGCGATCCTCAGCCAGGTGTTCGTCACCGGCCGCGTCGCGCAGCGGCTGGGCGTGGGTGTGCTGCTGGTCGGCGTGCCGCTGGCGATGGCGGCGGGCTTCCTGTGGCTGGCGCTGGCGCCCACCTTCGCCGTGTTCGTGGTGGTGATGGTGGTGCGGCGCGCGGGCGAATACGCTTTCGTGCGCCCCGGCCGCGAGATGCTCTACACCGTGGTCGAGCCCGGGCAGAAGTACAAGGCCAAGAACTTCGTCGACACCGTGGTCTACCGCGGCGGCGACGCGCTCAGCGGTTGGGTCAAGCGCGCGCTGGACGTGATGGCCGAGCATCCCGCCGCGGCCATGCTGATCGGCGCCGGCATCGCGCTGGCCTGGGCGATCACCGGCGGCGCGCTCGGACGGCAGCAGCGGGCGCGCGAATCCGCCGCGCCGGCGGCGGACTAGCGCCTTCATTCCCGGAGCAAGCGGCACCGCACCCGTGCGCGTCCGCAACCTGCAAGGACGAGGACGCGGAACGATCCGCACGCGGGCACCGACGTGGTTGCGATTGCGGCCGCGCAACGCGACCGGCAACCGGGGCATCGAACGGCAAGCGCCGGCCCGTTCACGCCGCATGCGCCTGCCGCCGCGCCCGACGCGGTACCATGCGCTCCCCTCCCGTTTCCCGCGTCCCGCCCGATGAGCCGCCGCACCACCCTGCCCGTTGCCCTGATCCAGGAACAGAACCACGGCGACGCCGACGCCAACCTGGCGGTGATCGAGGCGCGCGTGGCCGAAGCGGCCCGGCAGGGCGCCGAACTGGTGCTGCTGCAGGAACTGCACAACGGCGCCTACTTCTGCCAGCACGAGGCGGTGTGCGAGTTCGACCTGGCCGAGCCGATCCCCGGCCCCAGCACCGAGCGCCTGGGCAGGCTGGCGAAGCAGTGCGGCGTGGTGCTGGTGTCCTCGCTGTTCGAGCGCCGCGCCGCCGGGCTGTACCACAACACCGCCGTCGTCTACGAGAAGGACGGCGGCATCGCCGGCAAGTACCGCAAGATGCACATCCCGGACGACCCGGGTTTCTACGAGAAGTTCTACTTCACCCCCGGCGACCTCGGCTTCAAGCCCGTCGAGACCTCGGTCGGCCGCCTCGGCGTGCTGGTCTGCTGGGACCAGTGGTACCCGGAAGCCGCGCGCCTGATGGCGCTGGCCGGCGCCGAACTGCTGCTGTATCCCACCGCCATCGGCTGGGACCCGGCCGACGCGCAGGACGAGAAGAACCGCCAGCGCGATGCCTGGGTGTTGAGCCACCGCGGCCACGCCGTGGCCAACGGCCTGCCGGTGCTGAGCTGCAACCGGGTGGGCTTCGAGGCCGCGCCGAATGCGACCGGCCTGGACCTGCAAGGCGGCGTGACCTTCACCGACGCGGAAGGTGCGCGCACGGAATGGAAGCGTCCGGAGCCCGGCATCCAGTTCTGGGGCAACAGCCACGTGCTCGGCCCGCAGGGCGAATTCATCGCCGAAGCGGGCACCGGCGCGACCATCCTGACCGCGGAAGTGGACATGGCGCGCAGCGAGCACGTGCGCCGCATCTGGCCGTTCCTGCGCGACCGCCGCATCGACGCCTACGGCGACCTGCTCAAGCGCTACATCGACTGAGGCCCCGACCGCGTGCCGCCGATCATCCGCGACGCCACTCCGGCCGACGTGCCGGCCATCACCGCGATCTACGCCGCCGAAGTCCGCGACCACGTCAACACCTATGAGTACGACGTGCCGGACGAGGCGGAAATGGCGCGTCGCATGCGCGGCGTGCTGGAGGCCGGCTATCCCTACCTGGTGGCCGAGCAGGACGGCGCGCTGGCCGGCTACGCCTACGCCAGCAGCTACCGCGCCCGCATCGGCTACCGGCTGACGGTGGAGAATTCGGTCTACGTGGCGCCCGGCCTGCAGGGCCGCGGCATCGGCGCTGCCCTGATGCAGGCGCTGATCGCCGCCTGCGAGGCCCGCGGCTACCGGCAGATGATCGCGGTCATCGGCGAGCCCACCAACACCGCCTCCATCAAGCTGCACGAACGCTTCGGCTTCCGCATGATCGGCATCTTCCGCGGCATCGCCTGGAAGCACGGCCGCTGGCTGGACACCGTGCAGATGCAACGCGCCCTGGGCGACGGCGACGCCGTGCCGCCCCACGACGAATGACACGATGAACGACACTTCCCCGCTTTCCCCGGCCGAGGCCGCCCTGGCCGGCCAGCCGGTCGAGACCGTCGACCGCGACGGCGTGCGCTTCACCCTGCTGGGCACCGCGCACGTCTCGCGCGCCAGCGTGGACGCGGTGCGCGCGGCCATCGCCAGCGGCGGCTTCGACGCGGTCGCGGTGGAACTGGACGCCGGCCGCCTGCAATCGCTGACCGACCCGGACGCGCTGGCGCGGCTGGACCTGGTCAAGGTGGTCCGCGAAGGCAAGACCCACCTGTTCGCCGCCAACCTGGCGCTGGCCGCCTACCAGCGGCGCTTGGCCGAACAACTGGGCGTGGAGCCCGGCGCCGAACTCAAGGCCGGCGCGCTGGACGCGCAGGCGCGCGGCCTGCCGGTGCACCTGATCGACCGCGAGGTCGGCCTGACCTTCAAGCGTGCGCTGCAATCGCTGGGCTGGTGGGAGCGCACCAAGGTGGGCGCCGGCATCCTGGCCAGCATGTTCGCCGACGAGGAAGTCGGCGACGACGAGATCGAGAAGCTCAAGCAGGGCGACATGCTGGAATCCAGCTTCGGCGAATTCGCCGAGCAGAGCCCGGCGCTCTACCGCAGCATCATCGCCGAGCGCGACGAATACATGGCCTCGCGCCTGCGCCAGGTCGCCGCCGGCACGCCTGCGCCGGCCGCGGCTGGCGAACCCTACCGCGTGCTGGCCGTGGTCGGCGCGGGCCACCTGCCCGGCCTCGCCCGCCACCTCGCCGACGACGGTGGCGAGCCGGCGGAACGCCTGCGCGCGCTGGAGACGGTCAAGGCGAAATCGCGCGTGCCGTGGCTGGAACTGATCATCGGCGCCTTCCTGATCGGTGGCTTCGCATGGGGCTTCTGGCGCGGCGGCGTGGACGTGGGCTCGGACCTGATCGTGCAATGGGTGCTCGCCACCGGCGTGCTAGGCGCGATCGGCTGCGCCATCGCCGGCGGCCATCCGCTGAGCATCCTGGCCGCCTTCGTCGCCTCGCCGCTGACGCCGCTGCACCCCGCCCTGGCCTCCGGCACCGTCAGCGCCTTCGTCGAGGCCACGCTGCGCAAGCCCACCTACGCCGACTTCATGGCCCTGCGCGACGACGTGCAGACCGTGCGCGGCTGGTGGAAGAACCGGGTGGCGCGCGTGCTGCTCAACTTCTTCCTCACCAGCCTGGGTACCGGCATCGGCGTGTGGACCGGCGAGCTGTTCGGCAAGCTGTTCGGCTGACCGCTGGCGGTTTGCGCCCTACAAGGCAGCGATGCCGGCGAGCGACCGGAAACCGGCGAACGGCGACCCTGGGCGGACATCGATTCCGCCCACCACCATGGGCAGGCGGACATGGCGCCGAGGGTCCATCCGGATCGCCCGGCGCCAGCACGATGGCGAACACGTCGAATACGCAGCCTGCACAGCCCGATACCCAGCAGCACGTCCAACATCCGCGGGCTCATTCGGCGTTCTGAATACCCGCCAGCCCTGCGGCAACAACCACGCCCCCAGAGTCGCCAGTCGCCGCCGCCAGCAGCGCATGACCGCAGGCATTCAGCGCCGGCAATACGGCCACCGGGCGCTGCTGTGGATCGAGCGCGGCCCCACCTGTCGTCGGCGGGGCCGCGCTTTTCGTGCCGCACTTCAGTCCACGTGCATGGCCGTGATGCTGGCCGCCGCCGGCGCGGCCTCGCCGCGGCGTCGCCTGGCGCGCGCGATGAGGCGCGTCGTACCGCTACGCAGGTCGTCCAGGATGGCGTAGATGGTCGGCAGGAACAGCAGGCTGACCACCGTGGAGAACGCCAGCCCGCCGGCGATGGCGCGCGCCATCGGGGCATAGGCCGGGCCGTCGCCCGCCATCTGCGTGTTCGCCATCGCGATCGGCACCATCGCCAGGATCGCCGTGCCCATCGTCATCAGGATGGGACGCAGGCGTTCCCGACTGCCTTCGACCAGTGCATCGGTGCGCGACAGGCCCCGTCGCCGCAGGTTGTTGATGTGCTCGACCATCACGATGCCGTTGTTCACCACCACGCCCATCAGCACCAGGATGCCGATGAAGGACATGATGCCGAACGTGGTGCCGGTCAGCGCGAACAGCCAGAACACGCCGAACACCGAGAACACCACGCCGCTCATGATCGCCGACGGGAACAGCAGCGACTCGAACACCGCCGCCATGATGACGTAGATCATCACAAGGGCCAGGCAGGTCTTGAACAGCATCTCCTGCATCGCTTCGTCGTCTTCCTGGAACGCGCTGCCGTCGAAGGAATAACTATAGCCCGGCGGGAACGTCATGCCCGCCAACGTCTCTTCCAGCGCCTTGCGCGCTTCCGGCACCGTGACCTTCTCTGCCAGGTTCGCCTGCACGGTCACCGTCGTCTGGCGGTTGGTGCGCTGGATCTGCGTGGCCGACGGCAACACGGCCACATCCACCAGACTCAGCAACGGCACGGTACGGCCGTCGGGCGCGCGCACCATGAAGCCTGCCAGATCCTCGGTGCCGTAGTCCTCCGCACCGGCGAAGCGGACCCAGACCGGCACTTCCGTCTCGCCACGACGGAACTCGCGCAACGGCGCGCCACGCAATGCGAGGCTGACGAATCGGGCCACTTCCTGGGCGCTGAAGCCGAACGCCGCCGCGCGTTCGCGGTCCACGCGCACGGTCAGCTCGCTATTCTGGTCGCCGACGTCCACGCGCACGTCACGCAGTTCCTTGCGCTTGGCGAGGATGGGGATCAGGTCGTTCGCGATCTCGGAGAGGGTCTGCGTCGAATCGCCCACCACCTGGAAGGACACGCTCTGTCCCGGTTGGCCACCGCCGCCCTGTCCACCGCCCTCCCCGCGGATGCCGATGTTGGCACGCGCCGACTTCGGCATGTCCTTGCGAAGTTGTTCGACCAACGGCTTGGTTTCGCTGGCCTTGTCGGTGTCGAACTTCACCTGCGTGCCGCCCCAGCCCTGCTCGCTGAAGTACGAATACACCTGGGTGATGTGGTACTTCTCGCGATTGGCCTGCAGGAACTGCTCGATCTTCAGGACTTCGTCGGACATCTGCTCCTTGGTGTAGGCGCCTTTCCACTGGTAGTACAGCTCGGCTTCGCCGCCGCCGTCCCCGCCGAACATGTCGAACTTGGTGAACTTGATCGGCACGAAGCTCACCACCACAATCAGCAAGATGCCCAGCACGCTCCAGCCGCGGTGCTCCAGCGTCCAGCGCAGCAGCCCCGCATAGCGCTTCTGCATGCGCGGGATGATGCCCGTCTCGGTCCGCACCAGCGGCGGCGTCTTCAACCGCGCCGAGATCATCGGGATCAAGCTGACCGCCACCAGCCACGAGGCCAGCAGCGAGACCGAGATGGTGATCGCGATCTGTCCCAGGTAGATACTGAGGAAGTTGCGCTCGCCGAACAGGTTCGGCAAGAACACGATGCAATGGCACAGCGTACCGGCGGACAACGCGATCGCCACATGGCGGGTACCGACGATCGACGCCCAGATCGGGTTGTCCGGATACTTCTCCCGCTCCTGGTAGATGCTCTCGACGACGACCACGGCGTTGTCGACCAGCATGCCGATGGCCAGCAGCAGGCCCATCATCGACAGGATGTTGAGCGTCACGCCGGCGAAGTACATGAAGCCCAGCGTCATCACGAAGCAGATCGGGATGGCCAGCGTCACCATCGACACCGACGGCCAATGGCGCAGGAAGAACCACAGCACCACGATCGACAGCACCAGGCCGATCACGCCGGCTTCGGCCAGTTCCAGCAGCGACGAGGTGACGTTCTCGCCCTGGTTCTCGATGATCTTGACCTGCACGTCGCTGAGCGAGGGCTGGGAACGGATCGCCTCCACTTCCTTCAGCGCGTTGCTGGACACCTCCACCAGGTTGGCGTTGCGCTCCTTGAAGATGTCCAGGCCCACTGCCGGCTGGCCGTCCAGGCGGCGGCCATAGTCCATGCGCGCCGGCTTCAGGCGGACATCGGCGATGTCGCCGAGCCGCACGTTGCCGCTGCCGACCACGAGGTCGCGCAACTGCTGCAGATCGGTCAGCTCGCCGACCGGCTGCACGCGCAGGCGCTGCGGGCCATCGCTGATCACGCCGGCGGAAATGGAGAAGTTGACCGCCTGCAACCGCGAGGTGAGGTCGTTCAGGCTCAGGCCGTGCGCGGTCAGGCGGTCCTGGTTGATCGCGATCTCGACCTCGTTCGGCGGCGCGCCCGACACTTCGACGCGCGCCACGCCGGGAATGCGTTCGATGCGCCGCTTGAACTCGCGCTCGATCATGTCGTACGCGCCGGTCAGGTCGGTCTTGCTGGCCAGGCGCACCCGCAGCACCGGCTGGTCGGTGGTGGAGAACTTGAAGACGAAGTAGCGCTGCAGGTCCTCCGGCAGGTCGTCGCGGATCGCATCCAGCCGCTCGCGCGCCTCGGAGGCGGCGATCGCCACGTCCCGATCCCAGTCCGAGAACTGGATGAAGATCTGCGCGCCCTCGGACTTGGCGTTCGACTCCATCCGCTTGATGCCGGCCATGGTCGACAACGCTTCCTCGGCCGGGCGCAGCACCGTGCGTTCGACCTCTTCCGGCGTCGAACCGGTGTACGGCAGCGACACGAAGATGAAGGGCGGCGAGACCTCCGGGAACGCCTCCAGCGGCAGCCGGATCGCCGCGATCAGGCCGATCACGAACAGCGAGATGAAGAACATCACCGCCGTGACCGGCCTCCGGATGCTGAACTCCGCGACGCTCATGCGGGCTCGCCCTCGCCGTCGACCGGCATCTCGGCGGCCTTGTGGCGCGTGCGGCGACCGCGCTCCAGGTAGTACCCGTCGGCGCGGCGGTCCAGCAGGTCGTACACCACCGGGATCACCACCAGGGTCAGCAGCGTGGACACCAGCAGGCCACCGATCACCGTGATCGCCATCGGCGAACGGACCTCGGCGCCGGGGCTGCCGAACAACGGCGCGATGGCCAGCGGCAGGAAGCCGAACAGCGTGCACAGCGTGGTCATGATGATCGGCCGCAGGCGCGAGCGCGCGCCCTCGACCAGCGCCTCGCGCTTGGCCACGCCGGCCTCGCGCAACTGGTTGACCTTGTCGATCAGGATGATCGCGTTCTTGGTCACCAGGCCCACCAGCAGGATCAGGCCGATGAACACCACCACCGACACCGGCGAGCGGGTCATGAACAGCGCCATCACCGCGCCGACCAGCGCCAGCGGGATGGTGAACAGGATGACGAACGGGTGCAGCAGCGATTCAAACTGCGAGGCCATCACCAGGTACACCAGGAACACCGCCAGGCCGAAGGCGAACAGCAGCGAGTTGACCGATTCGGCCAGTTCCTCGCCCTGTCCGCCGATGTGCATGCCGACGCCGGCGCCCAGCGGGTCCTTGGCGACCATGGCCTGCACTTCCTGCACCGCGCTACCCAGGTCGATGTCGCGCAGGTTGGCCGAGACGATCGCCACGCGCACCTGGTCGGCGCGGTGGATCTCGCTGGGGCCGGTGGTGGCCACCACGTCGGCGACCGCGGACAGGGTGACCGGCCGCGCGCTGCCCGGGTTGACGATCAGGCGGCGGATGCTCTCCACCGAAGCGCGGTCGTTCTCCTGCGCGCGCACCAGCACGTCGATCTTGCGGTCGCGGAAGCTGTAGCGCGTGGCGACTTCGCCGCGCACCTTCTTCACCACCACGTCGGCGATCTGCCGCGTGGTCAGCCCCAGCGCGCCGGCGCGCTCCTGATCGAAGCGGATCTGGATCTCCGGGAAGCCCTGCTCCACCGTCGACTTGACGTCGGCGTAGTGCGGGTTGGACCGCAGCATCGCCGCCAGCTTCTGCCCGGCGCGCTCGATGTCGGCCAAGTCCTGGCCGCGCAGTTCGACTTCCAGCGGCGTGGAGAAGCTGAAGAGCTCGGGACGGCTGAAATCCACCTGCGCGCCGGGATGCTTCTTCATCGACTCGCGCAGCGCCTCGGTCTCGCGCGTCTCGATGGCCTCGCTGCCGCCGTTGGCCATCACCACCGTCAACTTGCCGATGTTCTCGCCGCTCTCGGTGGGATTGGCGTCCAGCCGGGTGCCGCTGCCGCTGACGCCGTACAGCGCCTGCACGCCGTCGTCCTTGGCGTGCGCAACCTGCAGTTCGCGCACCAGTGCGTCGGTCCTGGCCAGCGGCGTGCCGGGAGGTAGCTTCACCGTCATCTCGAAGCGGTCCTGCGCCAGCTGCGGGATCAGGTCGACGCCGAGCAGCGGCACGGTCGCCAGCGCCGCCGCGAACGCCGCCGCGGCGAAGCCCAGCACCAGCCACGGACGCCCCAGCGACGCCGGCAGCAACCTCATGTAACCGCTTTCGGCATAGTGGTACGGCGCCATGGCCAGGTCGCTGGCCTTGCGCATCACCGGGCCGACCAGCGCGCCCAGGACGCGCCACGCGCGGATCACGAACCAGGTCACGCCGAACGAGACAGGCTTGAGGAACCAGAAGGCCAGCGCCACCAGCACGGCGGGGATCGCGCCCCAGTAGCCGATCTTGCCCTTGGCGATGAAGAAGACCGCCACCAGGACAAGCAGCGCCAGCACGATGCGCAGCACCTTCAGCGGCGTGTCGGTGGTGGGCGCGGCCTCGTCCGGGAACGCCAGCGGCGGGCGTCCCTTCAGCGAGCTCAGCATGGGGATCAGCGTCATCGACACCACCAGCGAGATCGCGATGGCGATGGCGACGGTCAGCGCCTGGTCGCGGAACAACTGCCCGGCGATGCCCTGCACGAACACCAGCGGCAGGAACACCGCGATGGTGGTCAGGGTGGACGCCACCACCGCCATGCTCACTTCGCGGGTGCCGGCGATGGCCGCCTGCAGGATGCCCAGGCCGCGCTCGCGCGCCTTGGCGATGCTCTCCAGCACCACGATGGAGTCGTCCACCACCAGGCCCGTGGCCAGCGCCAGGCCGCCCAGCGACATCACGTTGAGGCTGAGGTTCAACTGGTCCATGAAGAAGAACGTGGACACGATCGACACCGGCAGCGACAGGCTGATGACGAAGGTGCTCCAGCCGTCGCGCAGGAACAGGAAGATGATCAGGATGGCCAGCACGCCGCCGATCACCGCATCCTTTTTGACGTCGGCGATGGCGTGTTCGATGAACAGCGACTGGTCATCGATGATGGTCAGTTCGACGTCCGGCGGCACCTGCTGTTTCAACTGCTCCAGCTTGGCCTTCAGCGCCTGCGCGGTGGACACCGTGTTGGCATCGCCTTCCTTGTAGATGGCCAGTTCCACCGCCTCGCGGCCGGCCAGGCGGATGATCGCCTCGCGCTCCTTGTAGCCCTGGCGCACGTCGGCCACGTCCTTCAGGCGCACCGGCACGCCGCCGGCCACTTGGCTGGAGGACGAGGAGGACGCGTTCTGCACCGAGGCCGCCGCCGCCAGCACGCTGGCGTTGCCGGACGCGGCCGCGATGGCCGCCATCTGCTGCGCCGCCGAAGCCGCGGCGTTGTCTCCACCGCTCTGCGTGGTGACCAGCATCTCGCGGATCTCGTTGACCGTGGCGAACTGGTTGACCGTGCGCACCAAGTAGCGCTGCGAGCCTTCCTCCAGGCGGCCGCCGGAGATGTTGATGTTCTCCTGCTGCAGGCGCTGGATGACGGTGTCGATGGGCAGGTTGAGCTGGGCCAGCTTCTGCTGGTCGATGTCGACCTGGATCTCGTCCTCAAGGCCGCCGCCGACCTTGACCGCGGCCACGCCGGCGACCGGCTCGAGCTTCTTCTTCAGGTCCTCGTCGGCGTAGCGGCGCAGCTCGGTCAGCATGCGCACGCCGTCGGCCTCGCTGGCGGGCTCGCGCTTGGTGGCCAGGGCCAGGCGCAGGATCGGCTCGGTGGAGGGGTTGAAGCGCAGCAGCACCGGCGCCTTGGCCTCCAGCGGGAGTTGCAGCACTTCCATCTTGTCGCGGACTTCCAGGCTGGCCTGGTCCATGTCCGTGCCCCAGGCGAATTCCAGCACCACGTCGCTCTGGCCGGTACGCGAGACCGACTTCAGCTTGCGCAGGTTCTTCACCACGCCGACGGCTTCCTCCACCGGCTCGCTGATCAGCGTCTCGATCTCGGAAGGCGCGGCGCCGGTGTACTCGGTGCGCACGGTCAGGGTGGGATAGCTCAGGTCCGGCAGCAGGTTCACCTTCAGCGCGGTGAACAGCGCGATGCAACCGAACAGGAACATCGTGATCCAGAACATCGCGACGGTCACGCGCCGGCGGATGGAGAAATCGACCAGTCCACCCCCGCCCGTCGCGCCGCCCTCGCCTGCCGCGTCGTGCGGCGCGTGTCCGGGCGCGCTCATTGCTTGGTTCCGGCGTTCTTGGCGGTGTCGGCGGCAGCGGCGACCTTGGCCGGCTCGGCGCCGATGACCTGCACGGCGCTGCCTTCGCGCAGGGCGACCTTGCCGGCGGTGACCACGGCGTCGCCGGCCTTCAGGCCGTCACGTATCTCGATCCATTCGCCGTCCACGTAGCCCACCTTGACCGCCGTGCGCACGGCCTTGCCGTCGCGGACCACGTAGACCGCCGGGTCGCCGTCGTCCAGCAGGGCGATGCGCGGCACCACCAGCGCATCGGCGCGCTGGTCGTAGTCGATGCGGATGCGGCCGAACATGCCCGGCTGCAGCAGGCCGTCGCTGGCGAAGGAGCAGACCACGCGGAAGGTGCCGCTGCCGGCGTCCACCACCGGTGCGATGCGGTCCACCACGCCGGTGAACGGCTTGCCCGGCAGCGCGTCCACCGCCAGCGCGACCGGCTGCCCGGCCTTGAGCGTGGACAGTTCGCGCTCGGGCACGTTGAGCGTGGCTTCCAGCCGCGACTCGTCGACGATCCGGATCACCGGCGTGTTGATCTGCACGAAGTTGCCCGGCTTGATCGAACGCGAGGCGACCACGCCGGAGATCGGCGCGGTGACGGTGGTGTAGGACAGTTCCAGCGAGGCCATGCGGTACAGGGCGCGGGCGTTCTCCAGGTCGTACTTGATCTGGTCCACGTCGTTGGCGCTGATCATCTGCTGTTCGACCAGTTGCTGGGCGCGACGGTAGTTGTTCTCCAGCTTGCGCATCTGCGCCTCGGCCTGCGCCAGTTGCAGGCGCGGGCGGTCGGGGTCGAGCCGGATCAGCGGCTGGCCGGCACGCACTACCTGTCCTTCCTCCACCAGCACGGCCAGGGCCACGCCGGAGGTCTTGGCGACTACCTGCGATTCGCCCAGCGCTTCCAGCGCCGCCGTGCCACTGTAGCTGGCGGCCACCGGCCGCTGGGTGGCCTTGGCCACTTCCACCGGGACCGCGTCGACTTCCTTCGCGGACTCGCCGTTCTTGGCCTGGGCCTCGGGCGTGGGGCCGCCCCCCTTGCAGGCGGCCAGGGCCAGCGCACCGCAGAGGACGGGCACCAGGGCCAGGCGCAGGAGGGGGCGGCCGGGAGACGGGGCGGGTCGGGACATGGGAGGGGTACCGTGGTGGTGTTGTTTAGGTGTTGTATGAAGGTATATCACCCCGGAATGACTTCCATGCGCCGAAGGTCATGGTGACTTGCGTCGTCGGGGGAACACGCCTGGGATGCGCCGGCGGGTTCGAAGGTTGCGCCGGCCTCCCCCTGCATCGCGCATCCGTGCCGCGGCAGGCCACGGCGGCGATCGTTCCTTGCCATGCCGGGACGGCGAGCGGGATACCGTTGCGCGGACACCATGCGCACTTCCGATGCACGGTCGAAGCATGCGGCGGGGCGCCTTCACCCGCCTCGTCCGCGCATGGCGGGCGGTGCCTGTGCGCGGCATTCGGTCGCAGGCTATACTTGCGTTCAGCCAAGCGCCGCGGTCGTACGCGGCGCGCGCAACCTGAGAGTTTCCGACGACATGATGCGACCGCTGCCGCTCGCCGCCTGCCTTGCCTTGGCCGCCCTTCCGCTTGCCGCCTTCACCGCCCAACAGGAAACGCCGGCCCTGGCCCCCGCGCCGGCGGAAGCCGCGCCCGCCGCCCCGGCGGCCAAGCCGCCGGTCGGCAACGCCGAGACCGGCCGCACCCTGACCTACACCTGCCAGGGCTGCCACGGCATCGTCGGCTACAAGAACGCCTATCCGAATTTCCACGTGCCGCGGATCGGCGGACAGTCGGCCGAGTACCTGACCAACGCGCTGACCGAATACCGCAACGGCAACCGCAAGCACCCCACGATGCAGGCCCAGTCGCAGAGCTTCTCCGACCAGGACATCGCTGACATCGCGGCCTTCCTCTCCACCGTCAAGTAATCCGTCATGCCCAACGCCAAGCACGCCCAGCGTCTAGCCATCGCCCTGTTCGCTGCCCTCGCCATGGCGGCATGCTCCAAGGTGGAAACCACCGAAACCGCCGCCACCGACCCCGGCCACGCCAGTGGCGAGCACGGTTCCAGCTCGTCCGCCGGCCTGCCCGCGGGCCGCATCGCCTCCGGCGAAGCGCTGGCCAAGGCCAAGGGCCAGGCCACCGGCCAGAGCTGCGTGGGCTGCCACGGTGCCGAAGGCAATGCCCCCGAAGACGGCACCTACCCCAAGCTGGGCGGCCAGTACGCCGATTACCTGGCGCACGCCTTGCAGGCCTACCGCGGCGGCGACCGCCAGCACGCACTGATGAGCCCGCAGGCCGCCAGCCTGAGCGACCAGGACATCTCCGACCTGGCCGCCTATTTCGGTTCGCGCCCCAGCCAGTTGCGCGACCTGCACGGCGCGCACTGACGAACGACCGCAACAAGTGCACGACCGGAACGGAGCCGCAAGGCTCCGTTTTCGTTTTCGGCGGGACTGCGGAGCAGTCATGCGGAAGTGGAGGCGTGCATCGCGGCGACAAGGCCGCGCGGAGGGCGCAGGACCGGTAAATCCCTGACGAGGCGGCAGCCACAATCGGGGAGGCCGACGGACCTTCGCGGCTTGAAGGCCACACCGCACACGGTCTGCACGGACCATGGGTGGAAACGGAAACGGAGCCCTGCGGCTCCGTTAACACGCGCATGCGGAGATCGCGCGTTGTCGGCCGTCAGCTATCGGTCGGGATCGGCGTGCGCTTGACCGGGATCTCCGGCGGCGGGCGCGCCACCGGCGGTTCTGGGAACAGGCTGCCCAGTCCACAGCCGCCGCCGAGTTGCAGCACGGAGATCGTGCATTTCAGTTTCAGGTTGGTGCCGGGGATGGAGATCTCCATCTCGCGCACGTTGCGGCGCACCCATTCGGCCAGCAGCGATTCGTTGGGCACCCAGTACTTGTCGAAGCTGGTCGGCTCGTAGTCATAGGGCGGCCGTTGCAGCCAAGTGCCGGCCTCGGCCAGGCGCTCGCGCGTCCACTGGTCGTTCTGGCCGCCCGGTGCGCCGCGTTCCGCCGCGCGCTCGCCCGCACCCTCGGGCACGCGCAGGCTGCCGTCGGCGTTGTAGAGGCCCGGCTTGTCCTTGCCGTCGGCCAGGCTGTCGCCTTCGGCATTGCGGTCGGACGCGCCCCAGTCGTCGCCCCGCTTCGGCGTCGCCCAGCCTCCTGGACGCGGCGCGGTCGAGGGGCCCGCCGCCGTCGACGCGGGTGCCTGCGCGCCGCGGGTGCTGCTGGTATTCGCTGCGCGCGCCGAAGAAGGCGACGGCGCCGATGCAGCATTCGCCGTAGACGAAGAAGAGGACGTAGACGCAGATGGCGCGGGTGCGGCCGCGGTCCGCGCGGCCGGCGTGGGAATCTCCGCCTGCCGCAGGTTCTGTTCGCGCGGCGTGACCGCGCGGGGCGCCATCTCGCGCGCCGGCACCTGCACGCTGCGGACCTGCGGCGCAGGCGCCATCACTTCGCGCTCGCGCACCTGCACGTCGCGGGCGGGCACCGGCGGCGCATCGACCGGCCGTGCCTGCACCTGGCGCTGGACCGGTGGCGCGCGCACCGGGTCCGGCACGTCACGCACCGGCACGCCAGCTTCGCGGATCGCCGGCACCGGCGCATCCGGCAGGCGCGGCGTCGGTGGCGGCAAGACGTAGGCGCGGGTCGGCTCGGGCACTTCGGTGACCTGCAACGGTTGTTCGGCGGGCTCGGGCAGCGGCACGTCGCGCGCGGGCAGCCGGGGCGTACGCACCGCCACCTCGGGAAGCGGTTCTTGCGGCGGCTGCACCGGCGCGGCGGCCGTGTCCGCGGGCTGCGCCTGTGGCCGCGAGGCCAGCGCAGAAGCCGTGGCAGAAGTGACCGGCGCCGGCTGCGCTGCGGCGGGAGGACCGCCTCCGGCGTCTTCCGGCGTGCCATCGCCCCGGAATTCCACCCGCACGCGACTGCTGTCGCCGGCGTCCTCGGCCGGCGGCGGCAGCCGCACCAGTGCCACCCACAACAGGAACACGAAGAACAACAGATGGATCAGGCCGCTGGTGGCCGCTGCCAGCCAGCGCAACGGACGCTCCTCGCGCGGCGGCGGGCCCCAGCCCTGGTAGAACAGCGAACGGAAGGCGCCCCAGCGCCCCAGTGCCGGCGCGACCGGTTCCGGCGCGGGCAACGGACGCGCCGCCATCAGCGCGACCAGTCCCTCCGCCCTGTCGCGCGCGATGTGCCCCAGCTTCCCGGGCAGCGAACGCAGCCATAGGCCCCAGCCGAATGGCAGGCCAGTATGGCGGTCCACGATGGTCGCCGCCTTGCGCGGCAGCAGGTGGGCGATGACGTCGGCGGCGTTCGTCACCGGCGCGGCGGTCCGTCAGGCGGCGTTGCCGCGGGGAATGTACGGTGCCGACCCGGTATCGTGCTCGGTGGCGTCGCGCACGGCGGTGACGCCGGGCACGCGCGCCATCAGCGTCTTCTCGATGCCCTGCTTGAGGGTCACGTCGGCCATCCCGCAGCCGTGGCAGCCGCCGCCGAAGCGCAGCCACACCACGCCGTCGCCGCCGACTTCCTGCACCGCCACGCGGCCCTTGTGCGCCGCCAGTTGCGGGTTGATTTCGTTGTCCACCACCCAGCGCACGCGCTCGACCAGCGAGGCCGAATCGCCCGGCGCCTCACCCTTGATGCGCGGCGCCTTGATGGTGAGCTGGGTGCCCGCGCCTTTCATCACGTAGTCGATCTCGGCGCCGTCCAGCCAGTGCACGCTGGCGGCATCTACGTAGAGGGTGAAGCCTTCGCAGTCCACCGCCCATTCGTCGCCGGCCAGGTCGCGCGGCTCGGCGAACTCCAGTCGCGCATCGGCCTGCGCGGTGCCCGGATGCACGGCGCTCAGGCGCACGCCCAGGCCCGGCAGGGCTTCGCGTTCGATCAGCTTGCGGAAGTGCGCCTGCGCGCTGTCGGAAATCTGGATCATGCGGGTATTCTAGCCCCCTGCCTGACAGCCGCTCACCTTCACCGGCCAGTCGTCGGTCTCCATTCAGACTGGCCGTCACGACGGAGACCCACCCCATGTCCGACCTGATTCCCCTGGCCCAGGCCCGCTGCGTGCCGCTGCGCGGCAGCGAGCACCGCCTGCCCCCCGCCCGCATCGCCGAACTGCTGCCGCAGGTGCCCGGCTGGGAACTGGTGGAGGACGGCCACGCGATCAGCCGCACGTTTCCCTTCGCCGACTACTACGAAACGGTGGCCTTCGTGAACGCGCTGGCCTTCATCGCCCACGCCGAGGATCACCATCCGGACCTGGGCGTGCACTACGACCGCGCCGTCGTGCGCTATTCCACCCACGATGTCGGCGGCCTGAGCGAAAACGACTTCATCTGCGCGGCCAAGGCCAGCGCGCTGCTGGGAGAACGTTGATGACCACCCTCCGCCTTTCCGCCCTGCCCGCCTTCGCAGCCGTGCTGCTGCTCGCTGCCTGCGGCGGCCGCTCCGAACAGACCGGCCCGGTGATCGCTCCCACCGAACTCGCCGCGATCGACACCCCGCCGCCGGCCTATCCGCAGGCCGCCGAGTGCAGCGGCGAAGGCGGCACCACCGTGCTGCGCGTGACCGTCGAGCGCGACGGCGTGCCGGCCAAGGTCCTGCAAGCGCAGAGCAGCGGCAACGCGATCCTGGACCAGGCCGCGCTGGACGCCGTGCAGACGTGGAAGTTCCGCGCCGCCACCCGCAACGGCCAGCCGGTCACCCACACCATCACCGTGCCGGTGACCTTCCCGGCCGTGCTGGAGAAGCCGACGCGCTGCTTTGCCCAGGGTGCGGGCTGAGCGGTTCCGGGAACGAGCGGGTTTATCGAGGATTCTGCGGCCGGATTCCGGCCGCCTTGGTACGAATGCCTTGGCTTCTGGGGCCTGCTCCCGGACTGTGTTCCATCCGTCCCTCCATTACGCACAGACAAAGCCGGTAACCCGCGTTTGATTGCTGGCCGGGCTACCGGGCACTTGCGGCAAGGTCGGCGCGCGGCTCACGCCCGGGCTACTGGATGCGTCCATTCAAACATTCAACCCGCCATGCAGGGCAGCCATCGTTGGAACGCCAGCAAGGAAACGCCAGCAACCAGATGCGCAACGCATACGAGCGAAAAGCGGCGAAACCGACTTGGCGCACGCAATCCGCATACGCAACCAGTCAATGCCATTCCTTGCCGCGGAAGGCCGGATGATCGTCAGTTGGACGCCATCGATCAGTCCGGGCCGCACCGGGTGCGAGGGAATGACCGTTCCACTCCACGGCAACCCTCCAGCCACCGCTGCCGCAACGCCGGTCAGCCCAGCCTGTCCAGCACTCCGGCCAGTTCCTCCGCCAGCGGTGCATTGAACACGTAGGGCGTGCGGCCGCCGTCCAGGGCGAACTGCAACGAGGCAGCGTGCAGGAACAGGCGCTTCAGCCCGGCCTGCTCGCGCAGGCGCTTGTTGACCGCCGCATCGCCGTACTTGTCGTCGCCGGCGACCGGGTGGCCAATGTGGCGGGCGTGCACACGGATCTGGTGGGTGCGGCCGGTCTCGATACGCACTTCGCAATAGGAATGCCCGCCACGGCGCTCCAATACCCGGAAATGGCTGAGCGAAGGCTTGCCGTCGCGGTGCACCTGCACGTGGCGCTCGCCGCCCTGGCGCAGGCCGACGTGCAGCGGCGCGTCCACGCTCATCACCCCGTCCGGCATGCGCCCCACCAGCAGGGTCAGGTAGCGCTTCTCGATGCCGCGGACCCCATCCTCGCTGTCCTCGCGCAGCAGGGCCTGCAGTTCGGACAGGGCCGAGCGCTTCTTCGCCATGACCAGCAGGCCGGAGGTGTCGCGGTCCAGCCGGTGCACCAGTTCCAGCGTCTGGTTCGGCCGCAGCGCGCGCATGGTCTCGATGGCACCGTGGCTGATCCCGCTGCCGCCGTGGCTGGCCACGCCGGAGGGCTTGTTGATGACCAGCAGCCGCTCGTCCTCGAACACGATGGCCGCCTCCATCCGCTTCAGGAAGCCGGCCGGCGGCCCGGCCTTTTCTCCGACCTCGGCGAGACTGACCGGGGGGATGCGCACCTCGTCGCCGCCTTCCAGCTTGCGCTCGGCCTTGGCCCGGCCCCCGTTCACTCGCACCTGGCCGCTGCGCACCAGCTTGTAGACCAGGCTGCGCGGGGCGCCCTTCAACTGGCCCAGCAGGAAGTTGTCAAGCCGCTGTCCGCCCCGGTCCGCCGGCACCACCACGGTGCGCACGGCGCTCTTGGCCGCAGCGCCGGGCTTGTCGGACGGAGGACTAGGGTTCATGGAGTTCATTCTGTTACACTCGGGCGGCGAGGTAAGGGTTTGATTTCGCAGGGAGTTGCTGTTGGGCCAGAAGCCCGTCTCCCCGCGGCATCCGGCAAGTGCGCGGCCACCGCCCCAGGGGCGGCCATGTTAGCGGCTCACCGGCAGGCCCCGATACCGCCAGGAGCGTGACGGCCCCTGAAGCTGAACATGTCCCGCGCGGCGCCACCTTTCGAGGGAAGCTGCCGCCGGCCCGCAACACCCTAATAGAACAAGCGCTCCCGCGGCCTGCCGTGGTGTCGTAGCGCTGGAAACCCGACCTGCCCCGCTGCGCGTGCGCAAGGGGCAGTGCACCGTTCCAGAGGCGAAACGCCATGGCGTTCCGCGCGGTAGCTGCGCGCGAGGAACGCAACAATGAAACGTATGTTGATCAATGCCACGCAGGCGGAAGAACTGCGCGTGGCCATCGTCGACGGCCAGACCCTGTACGACATCGATATCGAGCAGCCGTCCAAGGAACAGAAGAAGTCCAACATCTACAAGGGCCGGATCACCCGGCTGGAACCCTCCCTCGAAGCCGCCTTCGTCGACTACGGCGCCGAGCGCCACGGCTTCCTGCCGCTGAAGGAGATCTCCCGCGACTACTTCCAGGCGGGCGTGGACCACAACAAGGCCGGCATCCGCGAACTGCTGAAGGAAGGCCAGGAAGTCGTCGTCCAGGTGGACAAGGACGAGCGCGGCAACAAGGGCGCGGCCCTGACCACGTTCATCTCCCTGGCCGGCCGCTACATGGTGCTGATGCCCAACTCGCCGACCGCCGGCGGCGTCTCCCGCCGCATCGAGGGCGACGATCGCGCCGCCCTCAAGGAGGCGATGGACAAGCTCAACATCCCCGACGACATGGGGGTGATCATCCGCACTGCCGGCGTCGGCCGCGATGCCGAAGAACTGCAGTGGGACCTGGACTACCTGCTGAGCGTCTGGAAGGCGATCGCCGAGGCGGCGCTGACCAAGCCCGCACCGTTCCTGATCTACCAGGAAAGCCGCCTGATCGTGCGCGCCCTGCGCGACTACCTGCGCAGCGACGTCGGCGAGATCCTGGTGGACACCGAGGAACTGCACGAGACCGCGCGCGAGTTCATGCAGCAGGTGATGCCGCACAACCTGCGCAAGCTCAAGCACTACAAGGACGACATTCCGCTGTTCAACCGCTTCCAGATCGAGTCGCAGATCGAGGGCGCCTACGAACGCAACGTCCGCCTGCCCTCCGGCGGCTCCATCGTGGTGGACCAGACCGAGGCGCTGACCGCCATCGACGTCAACTCGGCGCGCGCCACCAAGGGCGGCGACATCGAGGAAACCGCGTTCCACACCAACCTGGAGGCCGCCGAGGAAGTGGCCCGCCAGTTGCGCCTGCGCGACCTGGGCGGCCTGGTGGTGATCGACTTCATCGACATGTCGTCGAACAAGCACCAGCGCGAGGTCGAGAACAAGCTGCAGAACGCGCTGAAGTACGACCGCGCGCGCGTGCAGATCGGCCGCATCTCGCGCTTCGGCCTGCTGGAGATGTCCCGCCAGCGCCTGCGCCCCAGCCTCGGCGAATCCAGCCAGACGGTGTGCCCGCGCTGCGCCGGACACGGTCGCATGCGCAGCGTCGACTCGCTGAGCCTGTCGATCCTGCGCCTGATCGAAGAGCAGGCGATGAAGGACAACACCGGCCAGGTGCTGGTGCAGGCCCCGCACGAGATCGCCAACTTCCTCTTGAACGAGAAGCGCCGCGGCCTGCTCGAGATCGAGCAGCGCCACGACGTGCCGGTGGTGATCGTCGCCGACAACCAGCTTGAGACGCCGCACTTCAACGTGCAGCGCATCCGCGAGGGCGAGCTCGGCGAGGAAACCTCGAAGCCCAGCTACTACCGCACCTCGCCGCGCAAGCAGGAAGTGCACGCGCTGACCCGCGCCAATCTCAACATCCCGCCGGCGCCGGCGGTGAAGGCCGTCAAACCGGCCAGCCCGGCACCGATCCGCGAGGACCGCGAAGACGAAGAACCCCGCGTGAAGCCGGCGCCGCAGCCGCAGAAGCCGCAGCAGGTTGCCTCGCAGCCGCGCCCGCAAGCGCAGCCTGCGCCGAGCGCGAAGAAGCCCGGCCTGTGGTCGCGCCTGCTGGGCATGCTGGGCATCGGCGCCGCCGAGGCGCCGGCCGCGCCGGCCGCCCGCGAAGGCAAGCGCGAGGGCCGCGACGGGCGTCGTGACCGCGACCAGCGCCGCGAGGAACGACGCAACGAGCGTGGCGAGCGTAACGAGCAGCGCGGCGACAACCGCAATGAGTCGCGCGGCGGCCAGGACGGCCGCGGCAACAAGCCGCAGAAGGGCCAGCAGGCCCAGGGCGGCAAGCCGCAGGGCGAGGAGCGCGGCCCGCGACCGAACCCGGAGGAACGCAGCGAGAACCGCGGCAAGCAGGGCAAGCCGCAGGAGGCGCAGCGCCCCGACAAGCCCGAGCGCGGCGAGCGCCCCGAGCGTGGCGAGAAGGGCGAAGCGCGCCGCGAACGTGGCGGCAGCGAAGCCAATGCGGAGACGCGCGCAGCGCGCAACGATGAGCGTCGCGAAGCAAAGGCGGCCGAGGCCGGCAAGCCTGCGGAGGCGGTCGAAGCGCTGGCTGCCGTGGCCGCGGCCTCTGCGGCGGTGGCAGTGAGCGTCAGCGAGAACACCGAGTCCGCGCCCGACGCTGGTACCGATGCCGCTGCGACAGCCGAGGGCGGCCGCCGTCGCCGCGGTCGCCGCGGTGGCCGGCGTCGCCGTCGCGAAGCGGGTGCGGCGGGCGAAGCCAATGGCAGCGATCAGGCTCTGGGGCTCGATGACGAGGACGGTGACGAGACCCGCGAACTGCAGCTCTTGTCGCAAGAGTGGGAGACGATCACCGCGATCTGCACCCCCGGTCAGCTGATGTTCAACGACATCTTGCCCTACCCGATGAAGCACTCGGACAAGTTCCTCCAAACCGAACTTGGAAAGAAGGCCATTGCCGAGGTCATCATCAGCTGCCACAAGCTCGTCGGAGTCGATGGCACCATCCGCCTTCTGGACGACATGAAGGATCTGGGCTTCCGCTGGGCCACCAAGTACGGACTCAGCATCGCCCTGACCGACATGGATCCGCCCGAGCGACGCGAGGAAATCCTCGCCGAAGCCGACAGCCGATCAACCCGGATCAGCGAACAGTTCCGCCGAGGACTGCTTACCTTTAACGAGATGCAGCAGAACCTCATTAAGCTCTGGACCGAAACCTACGACCAGATCGGTAAGGAAATCGTGGCCGGGATGGAGCAGATGAATCCGCTGTCGATCATCACCGTCTCCGGTGCGCGCGGTTCGGTCAAGCAGCTCGCTCAGCTCAGCGGGATGCGCGGACTGATGTTCAACCAGTTCAACGAAGTTATCTATGAGCTTCCGGTCAAGAACTCCTTCCACAAGGGTCTTTCGATGCTCGAGTACTTCGTGACTACCCACGGAGCCCGTAAGGGTCTGGCCGACACCGCTCTGCGAACGGCTGACGCGGGATATCTGACCCGACGTCTCTGCGACGTAGCCCAAGATGTGATCATCAAGCGCCACGACTGCGGAACGACCGAGGGAATCCTTGCCCACCGAATCGTGGACGAAGGGGACGCCATCGAGGGTCTTGGTGAGCGCATCAACGGACGAGCCGCGTTGACGACCATTGCTGACCCCGAGACGGGCGAGGTCTTGGCCACTTACGGAGAACTCATCCAGCCCGAGGGCGCGAACCGAGTCAATAAGCTCGAACTCGCCTACGTCAGCGAGAT
>ERZ761607.1634-NODE-1634-length-26974-cov-6.433486_pt1 | contig 26974 bp, 24 predicted proteins | sample MGYA00511164_ERZ761607 | MGnify/ENA primary metagenome ERZ761607 (study PRJEB28899, sample SAMN02445080) | bioreactor sludge metagenome | biome: EBPR sludge | place: Australia: Brisbane, Thorneside Wastewater Treatment Plant | collected 2011-06-22 ... | reverse complement strand
CTACTTCTTTGATGACCTTCTTTTGCGCAACCAAAGTCCGCAGGCGCTCGATGTTAGCTTGCGAATATTTCGCTTTCGGCTTGCGCGGCGAAAATCGCTGAACGGTATGCTCGTCGTCTAAACTCTTGATAATGGAGTCGATCCAGCCGAAGCACAGAGCTTGTTCCACGGCGTCGTTGTATTCGATGCGCGGCTTGCCAGTCGCTTTTTTGGGGTAGACCAGCCAGATCTCGGCTTCGGTTTTGTGATGCTGCTTGAGCCACTTGCGCCAGTCTTTGGGGTTGGTCAGGTAGAGAGTGTTTGAGATTTTCATACTTGTTCCATTGTAAGAATTCATTATGATACATATTCTGCAACTTGACCATGTCAATTACCGTACATGGGGTATATCATGCCCATGATGGGTATACTTTTGCAATCAGAAAGGAAATTTTATGTCCACTCGTTATAAAATCCGTCAAAACCTGATCTCCATCGGAGATGATTTCTGGATCGAGAATGCAGCCGGTCAGAGAGTCTTCAAAGTAGATGGCAAGGTTCTGCGCATCCGCAAAACGCTGGTGTTTGAAGATTTAAAAGGAAAGAAGCTCGCTCAAATTCAAGAACGCTTGTTGACCATCAAAGATACCATGGCCATCGAAGATGCAGACGGCAAAGACATCGCCACAGTCAAAAAGGCTCTTATCGCGCCCTTCCGTGACCGCTGGGATGTAAAGGTCAAAAACGGACCCGACCTTGACGTACAGGGCAACATCCTCGACCATGAATACACCATCAAGCAGGGTCGCGAGAAGGTTGCTGAGATCTCAAAGAAATGGTTCCGCCTGACAGACACTTACGGGGTGGAGATCGAGCCCGGGCAGAATGACATCCTCATCCTGGCTGTTGCAGTTGCCATCGACATGATGGCGCATGGTGACGATGACGATAAAAAAGAACGGGATCGTAAAAAAGACCGCTAAACCCGCATAACTGGGAAAATCTTTACCAAAGGTCGCGAAGGGATACAAAGGTTTCAACTTTCTTCCTTTGCGATCCTTTGTGTTATATGTCAGGGAAGACTCTAACAAGAAGACTAATGCTCTTCCTTCGCCGCCTTCGCGCTGCCCACCGCGCTCAAAACGACGCCGCCCAGGACGACCAACCCGCCGATCAGGGCGAACTTCCCCATACTCTCGCCGTAAAATAAAAACACCCAAATGGGATTAAGCACCGGCTCCAGCGTGCCGATCAGATTCGCCTCCAGCGCCGGGATGTGTTTGATTCCCTTCGTAAAAAAGATGAACGCAAACCCGATCTGAAAGATGCCGAGGAAGGCAAGGATCAGCCAGCTATTCACCGTCCATGTTTCTTTGAGAATGAATGGAAAGCCGAACGATGCTGTAACGAGAAAGGCGATGAGGTTGCTCTCGGCGGGGTTGCCATTCTTTTGTGCGCGGAAGGAGACCATCATGATCGCCCCGGTCACACCACTCAGGATGGCGAGCAGGTTGCCGTAAAAACCGTCGGTGCTGAGTTCGTCGCCGAAGAAGAGCGTCAGCCCGATGAAGATGACCAGCATCGCGAACCAATCTGTCCGCGAAGGTTTTTCGCCGAGGAACCAATACGCCAGCAGGATGACGTAAATGGGACCCGTATATTGCAGGAAGATCGAGTTCGCGGCGGTCGTCAGCTTGGTGGAGGTGATGAACAGGAACTGGGTCAGGATGAACATCGCTGCTGCCAGCAACTGCCACAGCCCAAAACGAGTCGGGATGCGCCGCAGGTAGATCAGGAAAACGATCGCGGCGAAGAGACTGCGCCCAGCCAGGATCGCAACCGGCTGCCAATCCAATATTTTGACGAATAATCCGCTCGTGCTCCACAATACAGCGGTGATGATGAGATAAAAAATCGCCTTGCGGCGTTCAGAAAGAGAGTCCATCGGGTTCCTCACAAGAAATATGCGACAGATGCCGCGCAAGCCTCCATCGCAAATGGATTATACTGGTTGAAAGCCGGAAACAAAAAAATCTTCATATAATTCCTGGATCTCATGCGTTTAAAAGCCGACCTTACCCTCTTTGCCATTTCCATTATTTGGGGATCTGCCTTTGTCGCACAACGCGTCGCCGGGCAGGTGGGCAGTGTGTACATTTTCAATGGTGTGCGTTACCTGCTCGCTGCACTGGTCGTTTTTCCCTTTGCGTATCGCTCCTTTCGGGCGTCCGGTCCTGCGCAAAACATATCTTCGTCTCAATACAAGTGGATGATCATTGCCGGGTTCTTTCTGTTCATTGGCAGTGCCCTTCAGCAGGCGGGTGTGAAATATACGACCGCTGGTAATGCCGGTTTCATTACCAGTTTGTACGTTGTTTTCATCCCAATCCTGTTGTTCCTCTTCTATGGAGAAAAACCGCATTGGGTGTTTGTCCTTGCCGTCCTCATCGCCGGTGTGGGTGCTTTCCTTCTTTCGACGGGCGGCAGTTTTGAGGTCCGCTTTGGCGATCTGCTTGAAGTGATCGGCGCGTTCTTTTGGGCTTTCCACGTCATCATCCTTGGTAAATATGCCCACCAGTTCGAATCCATGACCTTCTCTGTCGGTCAGCTCGCTGTCTGTGGATTATTGAACCTGCTCCTCGGTCTGGTCGTCGAGCCAATGCCTCTGTTCGATGGCCGGCTTCTGTTTGCCATTGGCTATACAGCGTTATTGTCACTTGGTTTGTGTTACACCCTTCAAATATGGGCGCAGAAACATACTCCGCCCGCCGACGCCGCGCTCATCCTTGGGCTTGAGGCGGTCTTCGCGGTCATTTCGGGCTGGTTGATCCTCGGCGAAAGACTCGCAGCTCTTCAAGCACTCGGGGCGGTCATGATCTTTTCGGCTGTCATCCTCTCCCAATTCAAAGAATGGACATCGGGGAAAATCGATCCCGACCACCTGGTCGAGGGAAGATAATCGCCCATGAGTTTTCAACCCCCATCAAAATCGTTGACGACGCGCGATTATATTTTCATCGCCGTCATAACGACTGCGTTTCTTGCTGTGTCTGTCGGCTTGGTATATGCCAACTTGTCCCTTCCGGCAGGCGGCGGCGAATTCCTGCGGCATTGGTTCGGCGCCCGCGCATACCTGTTCGAACGCATCGACCCATACACGACCTACGCTCCCGAAAACGTTCAAGCATTGGTCTATGGGGAGTCAGCTTCAGCCGGGGATGAACCCTATATCCTGGATACCCCTTTTCACCTTCTCCTTCTCTATTTCCCGTTTGCGCTTCTTCCCGACCCGATGCTTGCCCGGGCGATATATACCATGGTCCTCGAGTGGGCTTTGTTCGCACTTGCCCTCCTTAGCCTGCGCCTGACCGAATGGAGCGCCCCGCGCTGGTTCGCGGTTTTGTTCCTCCTTTTCTGCCTGCTCAATTTCTATTCCTTTCAGGCATTGATGGATGCCACCCCGGCGCTTCTCTTGGGGCTGTTCTTTGCAGGCATCCTGCTTGCTTTGCAAACTGAAGCAGATGAACTTGCCGGTGCCTTGGCGGTTGCCTGCGCTTATTATTGGGAGGCGGGGTTTCCCTTCCTCTTTTTGATGGCTTGGTATTGCTATCGGACCCACCGTGTGCGCGTCCTGGCGGGTTTTGCCATGTTCGCATTCATTCTCTTCGCCGTATCATTCCTGCTTTACCCCGGCTGGATCATCCCCGCTATGCGAGCCGGGATGAATAACTTCCGCGCTGAGTATGGCTATTCCATCTTTACAGTCTTCCATCAACTCTTGCCTGCAAGCGGGAGTTTACCCGCCTGGGCGCTGATGCTTGCTTTCATTGTCTTGCTTGGGTATGAATGGAACGCAAGTCTGAACGCTGACTCGCGCCGTCTGTACTGGACAGCCTGCCTCACCCTTGCCGCGACTCCTCTTTTGGGCTTTCGTACTGGTCTTGAAAACCTTGCGCTTCTCATTCTTCCTCTCGCTCTGATCTTTGCCGTTGTCTACGATCGCTGGAGCCGAATTGGAGCGGTATTGATCCTGTTTCTTACCACCTTGCTTTTTGCTGTTCCGTGGGCGGTATATCTTTACCTCCCTTCACAATACCAAAACTTGACCGGTGAAATTTTGTATCTCTTCCTTCCGGTTTTCACTGTCGTTGGTTTATACTGGATTCGCTGGTGGGCGATCCGCCCTCCCCGAGTCTGGGCAGATACCATCTCCAAACGCCCTTAGCCAATTATTGCTCACCAATTACCAACTTACTAATTTGCTAACCTACTAATCCCCACGCCCCATGTCCCGCCGCTCATACCTCTTCCTTTTTCTCCTTGCCTTTATCCTTCAAATTGCCGTAAGCCGTCTGCAATCTGTTCCCGGCTACCTGGATGCAGACTACTATTACATGGGTGGCGTTCAATTGGCAAAAGGCGAAGGTTTCACCGAGCCATATCTTTGGAACTATCTCGACGACCCCGCGGGCGTTCCGCATCCCTCGCATGGCTATTGGTTCCCGCTGGCGTCAATCGTCTCTGCGCTTGGTATGTGGCTGACTGGCAGTATCAATTATGAAGCAGGTCGTTTATTCTTCATCCTGATCGCCGCCTTCATCCCGCCGCTTGCCGCGGCATTATCCTATCGATTCTTTCAAAACACCGCCTTTGCCTGGGTTTCAGGCTTGCTTGCGCTCTTCCCCGTCTTTCATCTTCCCTTCCTGCCTGTCCCGGATAATTACGGCATCTACATGCTCGCAGGGGGGCTTCTCTTTTATATCGCTGACCGTCCCCGCCCCTGGTTCTGGATGGGAATGCTTGCAGGCATTCTCTCGCTGGCAAGAAGTGACGGTTTGCTCTGGCTGGCGCTGACCTTTCTCTTCATCCTTTGGCGCGTCCGGGATGAAAAATTATCCTTCCTTGCGCTTGTCCAATTTGGCGTTATTGCATTTTGTGGTTTCATTCTCGTCATGGGTCCCTGGTATGCCCGCAACCTGAATGTGTTCGGCTCGATCATGTCACCCGCCGGCAGCCGTGCCTTTTGGCTGACCACCTACGATGAAACGTTTATCTACCCCGCATCCAAACTTACATTCGACTCGTGGCTGGCTAGCGGCTGGGAGGCGATTCTAAGAGTCCGCTGGTGGTCTTTTACAACCAATATCCAATCCGCGATTGCAGCGCAGGGACACCTCGTCCTTTTCCCCTTCATTGTGATCGGTATGATACAAATGAAAAAGGACCGCCGCGTGCAGCTGGGATTCACCGCATGGGCGATTCTTTTCCTGGTCATGACTTTGATCTTCCCATTCGCAGGCGCGCGCGGAAGTTTCTTCCATTCCGCCGCCGCGTTGCAGCCGCTTTTCTGGGCGCTGGCTCCATTTGGGCTTGAGCACGCAGTCGCTTGGGCAAGGAAAAGGAATAGATTCACTGAGCATGCCTATGTCGTGTTCCGAATCGCGCTAGTTCAGATCGTCGTCATACTTTCAGGGTGGGCTGTCTGGATACGCATCATCCAGGAAGGCTGGCAGGAGGGCGAGTTGGATTATCCCGCTGTTGAGCAGTTTCTCGTCGAGCACGGGGCGCAGGCGGACGAATCTGTCATTGCTTTGAATTCACCCGGCTTTACCATGATGACCGATCGTGAGGCGTATTCCCAGCCTTACGGCAACCTCGACACCCTGCTTGAAGTGGCGGAACGATACGATATCGAGTATTACATTTTCCAACCCGAGGGGCGCATCGAATCGTTGCGCAGTTTGTATGATAATCCCCAGGGCGATCCGCGTTTTCAATATTTGGGTGAAGTAAATGATATCCGCATTTTTCGGATTCCTTAAACCGCTAACTCGCCGCGATATGACGACCCTGGCCATTGCAACTGCGATGGGAGGGATTATCTTTCTTGTCGCCTGCACTATTGTCTTCCAGATCGGCTTTCCGCTCGACGACGCCTGGATCCACCTCACCTTTGCGCGCACCCTCGCAGAACATGGCGAGTGGGCGTTTCGTCCCGGCATCCCCTCGGCTGGCTCGACCTCTCCATTATGGTCCGCACTTCTCTCGATTGGTTTCCTTATCGGTCTTGCCCCTTATATCTGGACATACCTTCTCGGACTTCTAACTTTATTTGCATTGGGTGTTCTCTGCGAACTGACCGCGCGGCGCATGATTCCCTCATACGTTCCGCGCCTGCCATGGATCGGTATTTTTATCGTTCTCGAATGGCATCTTCTTTGGGCGGCAATGTCTGGGATGGAAACTCTGCTCCATGCCTTGATCGTCACTGGGGTCCTCTCTGCCTTGATGTTGGACTCGCGCCGCTTTCTCAGCCTGGGCTTGGTCGTTGGCATCAGCGTCTGGGTGCGCCCCGATGGTTTGACTCTGCTCGGTCCGCTCGTGTTGGCGATTCTGCTCTCTGAGGTCGATGCATCCTCCCGCGCACGCGGATTGACCCGCGCCTTCATCGGGTTCGGTGCGGTCTTTCTTTTCTACCTGCTCTTCAACCTGTTGATCGGTGATACGCCCATGCCGAACACCTTCTATGCCAAACAAGCCGAATACATCGGCTGGCAGCAACAGACGATCTTCAAACGCCTGGGCGACCTGGCTTTCCAATTGCTCTCAGGTCCATATCTGCTCCTTGTGATTGGCACCATCGTCTGGGCGGCCCGTTCTGTACGTGCCCGTGCCTGGGGTAATTTGTTAGCGTTGGTATGGGCGCTTGGATATATGTTCCTGTATATTCTTCGTCTCCCCGTCTATCAGCATGGGCGGTACGTGATGCCCGCCATGCCTCTCCTCTTCTTGATGGGGCTGCTTGCCATGACGGAATCTTCCAAGTCAAAGAGGTTTGGGCGTTATCAATGGTTTGTCAATACCCTCTGGCAGGCGGGTGTGGGCGTGTTAAGCATCTTGTTCCTGTTTCTCGGAGCCTATACCTATGCGCGGGATGTCGCTTTCATCGAACAAGAGATGGTCGTCTCTGCAAAGTGGGCGGCTGAAAATATTCCGGCGGGCGAGGTCATCGCTGCGCACGATATTGGCGCGCTCGGGTATTTCGATGAACATCCTTTGATTGACCTGGCCGGGTTGGTTTCACCTGAAGTCATTCCCTTCATGCGCGATCAGGCGCGATTAGAAGAATTTCTCGACTCTCAGGGCGCGGATTACCTGATCGCCTTCTCGGATTTATATGAAGAAATGGCGGCAGACAGGGAGATTCTCTTCACAGCTGGTGGTTTTGTGACCGATGAGGAGGATTTCGCTCCCATGACAATTTACCGTTGGAAGTGAGAGAATGGGTTAAAATAAGACCCATCGTTATGATAAAACCAAAGGAAAAGAGAGATCGGGACTGATATGAATCAGATCACCTTGTTAGTCGTTGACGACCACCCGCTCTTCCGCCAGGGTGTGGTGGATGCACTGTCATTGGAATCCGATATGAGGATCATAGCCCAGTCTGCCGCCGGGGACGAGGCGTTGGAATTAATTCGTTCCAAGAAACCGAATGTCGCCATTCTCGATGTCAACCTGCCGGTGATGAACGGACAACAGATCACTCATCAGGTTTCACAGGACAAGACAGGAACGCGGATAATACTCATGACCGGTTACGACGATGTCGAGCAGGCGATCCATGCCGCGTTGGCGGGAGCACATGGATATTGTTCCAAGGATATCGAACCTCAGAACCTTTCCCGTATTATCCGCGAAGTTGCGGAGGGGAAATACGTCTTTGCCAATAACGTTTTTACCCGCCGCGAACTTGAGTTGTGGGTGGAGGAAAGCATGGAAGGTGCGCGCCGCTCATACAGCGAACCCGGCACACCATTCCACCCGCTTTCCGACCGTGAAATGGAAGTCCTCGGCTGTGTTGTACGGGGGATGAGCAACAAAGAGATCGCGTCACTGCTGGGTATCAGCCATCAAACGGTTAAGAATCACGTCACAGCGATACTGCGTAAATTCGGGGTGGAGGATCGCACACAGGCGGTGGTGTACGCGCTGAAACGCGGCTGGGTCACTTTGAGGGATAGCGATATCCGCGCCTAGGAGATATTCATGCCCGAAGAGACTGTCGATTTCAAGAATGAATTGGACGAAACCCAGCGCGCCTTGCGCGAAGTTACCCTGATGATGGAACAGAGTCAGGGTGAGTTGTCCAAGTTGAGTCAGAGAAACACTGCGATCACGAGCCACCTGCAGCAGGTGGTCAAGCAGGGCGGTGTTGTGGAAGAGATCAAGATGGCGTACGACTCGGCACTTGACGCCCAGCAACGGCTGCTGGTCATGCGCGGTCAATTGGAAAAATTGCAGAACGACAAGTCCCATCTCGGGAAGTATAAAGTTGCGCTGGAAAAGTTGACATCCACTGGGAACGATCAGGGTGCGGGCACGGGTGCATCACCCAAAGAGGCAACGGGCGGCATCGAAATGATCGTCAACGCCCAGGAGGCGGAACGTCAGCGCCTTTCACGCCAGATGCACGATGGTCCTGCCCAGGCGCTTTCCAACTTCATTCTTCAGACCGAGATCGCCATGCGCCTGTTGGATGTGGACCCCGTTCAGGCGAAAGAGGAACTCGCGAACCTGAAAACTTCGGCGATGAGCACTTTTCAGAAGGTTCGGGGCTTCATATTTGAGCTGCGTCCGATGATGCTTGACGACTTGGGGCTGGTACCGACCCTGAGAAAATATGCAGATGCCTTCAAGGAGCAAAACGGTATGGATGTCAGCGTGACGGTCTCGGGCAACGAACGCCGCCTGGAACCTTACCTGGAGGTCATGATCTTCAGGGCAGTGCAGGAACTGCTCGGTAATGCCTCGCGTCACAGCCAGGCAACAATGGTCAAGATCCATCTCGATCTCGGAACCGATTTTTTGCGTGTCACGGTCGATGACAATGGACGAGGCTTTGACCCTGAATCCTTGGGCGAATCGAGCAACCTCGGGCTGAAATTGATCCGTGAGCGCTCTGAAATGCTGGGTGGGAAATTTGAGATAGACAGTGCAATGGGTTCCGGTGCCAAGATTTCATTTTCCGTGCAGGCAAGGATTTAAGCTGACTCGGTTAACAATCTTGTTAGGAGCATGGCGGTTTCCAGCCAATAGTCTCCTGCCGGTATTCTTTGGATATTTTTTCTTGTATAATTACGCGTTGTTGAGTTTCGCAAATCATGCGGAGCTCGCCGAGAGGAGATTCTTATGCGTCGTGCCCGCACACTGATTTTGGTGCTTTTGATCATCATCATCGCGGTTGTGGTCGGTTTTGTATTGTTACGCCAGCTTTTCACGCCTGATGTTGCTGCCGATCAGACCATATATGTCGATATTTATTTTGCAGCCCAGAACATTCCACAAGGAGGTCGGATCACGGAAGATGTGCTTTCGACTTTGAGAATCCCCCAGGAGAATGTTGTATCTGTCATGTATACGACAGATGAGTTACCCTTCCTTGTGGATAAATTTGCCAAGGTTCCCCTGGAACAGGGAGTAGTCATCACGGAAAGTATGGTCGGTGACTCGTCCGCGGCTGTCTCCATCCCTGGACCGGAATGGGCTGCTCTCATTCCGCCTGGCATGATTGCCATGTCGGTCCCGATCGACCGCCTCGGCACTTCGGGGTATGCCGTAAACAACGGTGCGCATGTCAACGTCAATGTCTGTCTGCTTTTCGTGGACGTGGACCCGTCGTATCAGACCATCCTTCCGAACCTGACGGCCATTCTAACTGGGACCGGCTTGGGCGGTATTCTTCAAGGTGCGGATGAAACCGGATTCTCGACCCAAGGATTGCCCATTCTTTCTCTCGGTGTTGTTTCCTCCGGTGCGGCTCAAGGACGCCTTGAACTGGACCCGTCCGTCCAACAGCCTTATTATCTAATCCCGTCTGAAGCTCAACGCCCTCGGACGGTTTGTCAGACCCTTCTTCAAGATGTGGTCGTTTTGCGATTGGGCGATTTCCCCTTGTCTGGTACAACAGTTGTGACGGAGGAAGCAGTCCAGGATCCCAATGCGCAGCAGGCGGCCCCTGCCAAGCCGGATCTTGTTACTTTGATCGTAACCCCTCAGGATTCGGTTACGCTTTCCTATCTGGTGTACACCAACGCCAAAATCTCGCTCGCGCTACGGAATCCGACCGACCAGTCAAGGCTTGCGACCGAGGCGTCGACCCTTCAGTTCCTGCTGAGTCAATATAACATCCCGGTTCCGGCGAAACTACCTTACAGTCTCCATCCTGCGCTGACAACGCTCGTTTCGCCCATTTTGCCGAACGATGTGGCTCCTCAACCTGAGCAATAAACATATTATCTTTCATGACCGAAAGTACCCGACATGGCTGCTAAGATACGCGTTCTTATTGTTGATGATATTGCCGAAACCCGCGAAAATGTCCGCAAACTTTTGCAGTTTGAATCGGATATAGAGGTGGTTGGCACGGCGCGAACCGGACGCGAAGGTATTCAGCTTTCCATGGAAGCGAACCCGGATGTGGTCCTGATGGATATTAACATGCCGGATATCGACGGGATCACTGCCACTGAAACGATCCGCGCTCAATCTCCGCATATCCAGGTAGTCATCCTCTCGGTCCAAAGCGACCAGAACTACATGCGCCGCGCCATGCTCGCTGGAGCACGTGATTTCCTGACAAAACCGCCCATGGGGGATGAGTTGATTTCCGCCATCAAAAGAGCTGGAGAGATGGCTCATGTTGAACGAGAGAAGGGCGCAAAACAACAGATGTCCATGGCTGCTGCGACAGGGCCGGGTGGTTTTGGCGGGCAGCAGGCTACACGCGGCAAGATCGTGCTGGTTTACAGCCCCAAGGGCGGGACGGGCTGTACGACGATTGCGGTCAATCTTGCGATCGCCTTGAACAACGAGGATACCCGCTCAGTCCTGATCGACGGCAACCTGCAGTTTGGCGATATTGCCATTTTTGTTAACGAACAGGGGAAGAATACCATTGTCGATATCGCACCTCGTGTGGATGATCTGGACGGCGAGATCGTGGATGATATTTTGATCAAGCATGAGGCTTCGGGTATTCGCATCCTGGCAGCACCTCAGCGCCCTGAAATGGCAGAAAAGGTCTCGCCCGACCAGTTCGTAAAAGTCTTGCAATTCATGCAGAAGATGTATTCCTATGTTGTCATCGATACGTCGTCCATCCTGACAGAGGTCATCCTTTCCGCGATCGATATGAGCGATGTTGTGGTGTTGATCACCACACAGGAGATCCCGGCCATTAAGAATTCCCGCCTGATCCTGGACCTGTTGACTACGATGGGAATCGGAAAAGAGCGTATCGTTTTTGCCATGAACCGGTATGACCGGCGTTTTGCCATCACCCCTGAACGGGTGGGCGAAAACCTGAAGCATGAAATTGCGGTGGCAATTCCATTGGATGAGAAAACGGCCATTAATGCGGTCAACCGTGGCGTTCCCTTTATGCTGGACAATAAATCCCAGCCGATTGGAAAGGGAATCTTCTCGCTTGCGGAAGCCGTTCGCGCACGCCTGATCTCCCTCGAAAACGAGAGCGAGACCTCAGCGGTAAGACGGTAAGGAGATAGAGCATGTCTTTATTGAGACGTATCGAACAGGGACAGGGTGGACAGCCTGCTCAGAATACCCCCGCACCCGCGGCGGCACCAAAGCCCGGGGGCGGCGACCAAGGCGCTTCCGGCGGAGGAGGCGGGGATTCCTCCCGTTTATCTTCGCTTCAAGCCCGGAGAGTCAGCGCGCCGATCACAACACCCCAGGCTGGTTCGTATTTTGACCTCAAGACCCGGGTGCAGAATAAACTTCTAGCCGAAATCGACCCGTCGATGGATGTCACCAGAACCGACGAGGTCCGGCGTACCATCCAAAATCTTTTCGAGCAGATTCTTACAGAAGAGAATATTGTCCTCTCGCGCCCCGAGCGCGCGAGGCTGTTCGAGCAGATCTCCGCGGAAATCCTTGGTTTTGGTCCGTTGCAGTCCCTGCTTGAGGACGATACCATTACAGAAATCATGGTGAATGGCCCGAAGAATGTCTATATCGAGCGCAAGGGTAAGGTGCACCGCGTACCGATTACGTTCGAGAATAACGATCATGTGATGCGTATTATCGACCGCATCGTTGCCCCGCTCGGTCGCCGTATCGACGAATCAAGCCCATATGTAGATGCCCGTCTTCCGGACGGTTCCCGTGTGAATGCCGTCATCCCGCCCATCTCTTTGGTGGGACCGGTGTTGACCATTCGTAAGTTCTCCAAAAACCCCATCACGGTCGACCAGATGATCCAGTTTGGTTCCGTCAGTTCTGAATCCGTCCAATTCTTGAAAGCTTGTGTCGAAGCGCGGCTGAATATTCTGATTTCCGGCGGTACAGGTTCCGGGAAAACAACTCTTTTGAACGTTCTTTCGAGTTTTATTCCCGGTGACGAGCGTATCATCACCATCGAAAATGCGGCGGAATTGCAATTGCGCCAGGAACATGTTGTCACTCTTGAATCCCGACCACCCAATATTGAAGGACGTGGTGAGATCACCATCCGCGACCTTGTTATCAATGCCCTGCGTATGCGCCCCGAGCGTATCATTGTGGGTGAGTGCCGCGGCGGTGAAACTCTCGACATGCTCCAGGCGATGAACACCGGTCACGACGGCTCGATGACCACCGCCCATGCCAACTCGCCCCGCGATGCGCTGGCTCGTATCGAAACCATGTGTTTGATGGCTGGCATGGACCTGCCTATCCGGGCGATCCGCGAACAGGTCGCCAGCGCGGTGGACGTAATTTGCCAGCAGGAACGTATGCGCGACGGCACCCGTAAGGTGACCACCATCGCCGAAGTAAGCGGCATGGAAGGCGATGTGATCACCATGACAGATATCTTCGTGTTCGAACAAACCGGGACGGAAAACGGACGGATTGTGGGACGCCTGCGCCCGACGGGTCTGCGTCCGAAGTTCATGGACAAGATCGAAGCGGCAGGCATTCATCTGCCGCCCTCCATCTTCGGCATCGGCGAACGAAGGCGGTACTAATCGCATGGTTTCGTGCTCCGTCCCTGAGGAAATAAATCAATGAACTGGGTAATTATCGGCGGTGGGATCTTCCTGATCGTTATTCTGGTTATTGGCCTGATCGCCTCCTTGAACAGCGAGCGAAACCTGGTCGAAGAGCGCCTCAGCCAATACCTTGAAGACGATGACCAGAAGGAAATCGACAGGGAAGCCCAGAAATATGTTATTACCAATTGGGTTTCCAAACGAGTTGAAAAAACCCCGTTTGGCGGGCGTATCGCCCGGGAGCTTGCCCGCGCTGATATTAAGTTCAAGGTTGCTGAATACATTGCGTTGATCGTGATCAGCATCGTGTTATTTGGGCTGGTGGCTTGGTTCCTTGGCAACCAGCACTGGATATCGGCGGTGATTGGGTTGGTGTTTGGTGCCATCGCACCGCGCATGTATGTCAAGTCGCAGCAAAAAAAACGCCTTCAAAAATTCAATGACCAGCTGCCAGATATGCTGAACCTGATGGTGAACGGCTTGCGTGCCGGGTATTCCACCATGCAGGCACTGGAAGCGATCAGCAAGGAGCTGCCCCCGCCCATTAACGATGAGTTTCGGCGCGTTGTCCAGGAGTTGCAGATCGGTATCACAATGGAAACTGCGCTCGACAATCTGCTTCGCCGCATCCCTAGTGACGACCTCGACTTCGTCATTACTGCCATCAACGTGCAGCGCGAGGTCGGCGGTAATCTCTCTGAAATTCTTGATAATATCTCATTTACCATTCGCGAACGCATCCGCATTAAGGGCGAAGTCCGCGTGTTGACCGCCCAGGTGCGTACTTCGGGTACGGTGCTCTCCATGATCCCTTTCGGGTTGACCCTGATCTTGTGGTTCCTCAACCCAGACTATCTTATGTCAATTACCGACCGTGGAAACCTATGCGCGGGGATCATTATCTGTATTGTCCTGGGTTTAATTTTTACCGGTTATTTCATTATGATGCGAATTGCGGATATCGAGGTGTAGTATGGAAAATCTGGGAACCATCATTGGAATTGTTGTCGTTGTTGCCATCGTTGGCGCGATCATTTTCGTCGTCGTGATCGGTGCGCGTCTCGCCCGTCAGGCGCAGGGGGATGAAGATGGCGACCCGGTTCTGGCACGCCTGGCTGAAGCGACACAGCGTGGCGAGAACGTTTCGCTTGAAGATATCGAACTTCAACAACCATTTATGCAGCGTGTTGTCATTCCGCTTGCCAAACGTGTCGGTGAATTTTCCGCCCGCTTTACGCCGGAAAAACTCCTTCAGGAAACGACCCTCAAACTTGAACTTGCAGGAAACCCCGGGCGGATCGACGCGTCCACCTTCCTTGCAACCCGTTTCGTTGGCGCGGGGCTATTTGGGGGGTTACTGGCGCTTATATCCAACCTGCCCCAGGTGACATGGCCTCTCGGGCGCATCATCCTTGTCGTGACCTTGTTCACCGTCCTCGGCTTTTTCTTCCCCCAAATGTGGCTCTCAGCCCGAATTACGCGCCGTCAGAATGAGGTGCGAAAGGCACTGCCAGACGCGCTCGACCTGCTGACGATCTGCGTTGAAGCCGGTTTGGGTTTCGAGGCGGCAATGTCGAAGGTGGCCGACAAATGGGAAAACGAACTTTCCATCATGTTCGGCAGATGTATCCGCGAGATCCAGCTTGGCAAGACCCAACGCGAGGCATTGAGAGATATGGCAGACCGGATCGGGCTGACCGAGTTAACGAGTTTCGTGGCGGCTGTGATCCAAAGTCAGCTGCTCGGTGTTAGCATGGCAAAGGTCTTACGTATCCAGTCTGACCAGATGCGAATGAAACGGCGGCAAAGGGCGGAGGAAGAGGCTCATAAGGCCCCGGTGAAGATGATCATCCCCATGGCTTTGTTGACCTTTCCTTCGATCATGATCATTCTCATGGCCCCCGCCGGATTCCAGATCGCGGACGCTTTCGCGCCGTTTATTGGGAATTAAGCGAGGATTTGAACCAATTTCGAACTAGGAGGGTTCAATGCAGAATTGGAGATACAAAGCCTATCGCTCTTTCTGGAGCGCGCTCGACCTGCTTTATCCGCCCGTGTGTGCTGGGTGCGGCGCTGCCGGATCGAGTTGGTGCCGGGAGTGTCAACAGCGGGTAAATATTTTGGATGGGAATTTGTGCGATGTGTGTGGTCTGCCGCAGGAAAAACCCGGCACGTGCGAAGGTTGTCTTACAGATCGTCCGCGGTATCGTTCCTTGAGAGCCTGGACGGTCTTCGAAGACCCGGTTCGATCCGCATTGCATAAATTGAAATACAGGCGCGATTTTTCCATGGGTGATGCCATTGCGGCGGCAATGCTGCCCTTTGCGAAAAAGCTGGCGTGGAATGCCGATCTGATTGTCCCGGTTCCGCTTGGGAAACATAGATTGCGTGAAAGAGGCTATAATCAAGTTGCCATGATTGCAAAACCGCTTGCCATGGGATTAGGGGTGAAATACTTTCCGAAGGCGCTGATGCGTCGAAAGGAAACGCGTTCACAGGTGGGTTTGAGCCGGGAGGAAAGAAAGCTAAATGTTCAGAGTGTGTTTCAGGCACACCCGGGGGTAAGAGGAAAGATTGTACTTATCATCGACGATGTTTCGACAACCGGTTCGACTTTATCATCCGGCGCGGAGGCTTTTTATGCCAGCGGCGCCAGGGATGTCTATGCTTTGACTGTCGCGCGTGCGTTGCCTCATCATGGACTGGCAATTGCCTGACGCGTATGTGTTTGTAACTAACAACCCAAAAAGGAGCTTTTCATGTCCAACAAAGTGGAAGTTCAGACACGTCACATTCGTATGACCGAACGGATCGAGGAGTATGTGACCAAAAAGGCGGGGAACCTCGACCATTACCTGCCAGCCATCGACGAAGCCCGTGTGGAGTTGTCGCATCATAAGGCTGCGCGGGACGCCAATGACCGTAATGTCGCCCAGGTTACTGTATTTGGCAAGGGGTTCACATTCCGCTCCGAAGAGCGCGCGGACGAGGCGCTTGCAGCGTTCGATAAGGCAATTGATAACCTCCAACGTCAGATCGAAAAATACAAAGGGAAGAAGTATCACGGGCGCGGCGATGGGCGGTCTGCCGCAGATGTTGCGGATGAAATCATCGATTACGAGACCGGTGAGCTTTCACCCCTTTTCGCCAAGCGTAAGAAATTTGTGCTGTATCCCATGACGGAGGACGAGGCGCTGGTTCAGATGAGGAACCTTGGACACGATAACTTCTTTGTGTTTTACAATGCGGAGACGAGCAAGATCAATGTCTTATACCGCAGGCGCAATGGGAGCTACGGGTTGATCGAACCCGAACTTGGATAATAGTATAGCAAATGCCAGGGGCTTGTACAGACTTCGAAACACGGGTTGATGGATACGTCAGCCCGTGTTTGATTCTGATCGCAGCCTGCCTTCGAGGAGGACGAAACAGAAGAATAGAGCGAGCCAGGCAAGGACTTGTTCGCCCCGGTATTGCTCGAACAGGATGGTGGCGTTTGCTTTGAAGGCTTGCAGGAGGAGTTGCGAGGCGGCAGTGAGTGCGGCAAAGGATAAAAAGGTAATGCCCGGGCGGGGATTCGCCCCGAAGCGCCAGACCAAACCAAAGACAAGAAACGAAGCGAGAACTTCGTAGAGTGAGACCGGGTGCTGCGCATCACCCTGGAACTCGATTCCCCAGGGAACGCTGGTCGGAGTCCCATGGATTGTTCCTTCGGCAAGATGACTTAATCCCAAACCGATGGCAAGGACGGCAAAGAAAGGGGTCAGGGCGTCCAGTGAATTCCAAAAACCGAGTTGTTTGCGTTGACCGATGATAACTGCGGCAAGGAAGGCGAATGCGAGAGCACCGAATGGGTCGAGGAGGTCGGGGTTGATTGAAATGACATCGAGCGGCTTTTTGGCAAAGATGGCGGGGTTTTGCAGGATGGACATCAGTCGCCCCCCAATGACGAAGGCGACCAAACCGTAGAAGGTAATATTGTTCAGGTCATCTTTGCTGATGCCGTAACGCTCGGAGCGGCGTTCGGCAAGTGTCAGCCCGAGCCACGCGGCAAGTACAAGAAACAACATATGGCGCGGCGGTGCAAAAAAATCTTGAAAGGCTTCGAGCATTATTTCAACGCCTCCTCGACGCGGATGCGGAGCAGTGACTCAGACATGGGTCCGCCGATGACAACGTCGCTGATAAAGCCATAGCGGTCGATGAAATAAGAGGACGGAAGGGAACGTACCTGATAAACACGGCGTATATCGCCAGTCTCGTCGAGCAGAACGGGGAAGGTAAGTTCATAGTCTTCGATGAAAGGCATTATGTCAAAGGGATCATCCTGATATGTTTGGTCCACCGCAAGCACGATAAAGCCTTGCTCTTTGTATTCGTTGTAGACTTTTTCGATGGCAGGCATTTCGGCTTTGCAGGGCGGGCACCAGGTTGCCCACATGTTGACGAGGACAGCGTTGCCCTTAAGATCAGAGAGGGTGTAGCTTTCGCCTTCGGGGGTTTTGAGTGTGAAATCGGGAGCGGGAAATCCGGCTTGGGGGGCGGGGTCATCGGCTGCGACAGGACCGGTTTGCGCGGAGATGGCGATCCACGCGGCTCCGGCAACCAGAGTGAGGACGTAGAAAATGATGCGCTGGGTTTTATCCATGGAATTTGGATGTAAAATAGGAACTGTTTCTTTCCTGTCCCTCCGCTTATCCTGGGGCAGTTTCCCTGATCTTACTATGCTTTTCAGCGACTCCGTCTTTGTTGGCATTGACCCGGCATCATCCCAAAAATCCTTTACCTATGCGGCTTTGGACAAGGGTTTGAACCTTGTCGCGCTGGCAGACGCGGAATTGGACGAAGTCGCCGCCTTTCTTGCGGGTCAGACTTCCGCAACTGTGGCGATCAATTCACCCTCGGGGTTAAACCGCGGATTGGTGCGCGATATCAAACCAGAAATGTTCAAGACATTGAGGTCGCGCGCCTCCGGTTTTCGTGTGGCTGAACTCGAATTGCGCGAGCGGGGAATTGCGGTTACAGGCACGCCTTCCTCTGTGGGGACTTGTCCGGCATGGATGCAGTCCGGCTTTGCCCTCTATCGAAAATTGGAAAAAATGGGTTTCAAAAGCTACCTGTCTGAAGAAACGCCCTACCTGATGATGGAAACTCAGCCGCAGGCGTGTTTTTGCGTACTGGCTGGCAGTTTGCCGCTGTCCCGAACGTCGCTCGAAGGAAAGTTACAGCGTCAACTGCTTCTCTACGAATGCGGCATCAGACTCAAAGATCCGATGGATTTTTTCGAGGAGGTCACACGTCACAAAATACTCAAAGGTATTTGGCCCCTCGAGTTGTTATATTCGGCTGAACAACTCGACACTCTGGCAGCAGCATATACTGCCTGGATCGCGATTCATAAGCCGGAACAAGTCACCAGCCTTGGAGATCCGCGTGAAGGCGTGATCGTTCTTCCGGGCATAAATTTGAAAGAAAAATACTAAGTGAATGGTAAAATTCCGCACATGACACACAACGACCTGCAAACCCGCGCAATCAATACACTCCGCTTTTTGTCCGCCGATGGCGTGCAGAAAGCCAACTCCGGGCACCCTGGCCTGCCGATGGGCGCCGCAGCAATGGCGTATACGATCTGGACGCGCCATCTGAGACACAACCCCCGTAACCCCAAGTGGATGGGAAGGGACCGCTTCATTCTTTCGGGCGGGCATGGATCGATGCTTTTGTATTCGCTCCTCCATTTGACCGGGTACGACCTATCTCTTGAACAACTGCAAAACTTTCGTCAATGGGGCAGCATTACACCGGGTCACCCAGAGTATGGCATGACCCCCGGTGTGGAACTTACTACCGGCCCACTGGGACAGGGGTTTTCCAGCGGGGTTGGAATGGCGATAGCCGCCGCCCATCTTGCGGCTGTATTCAACAAACCCGGTCATGACCTGATCGATTCCTATATTTATGCCATCGTCACGGACGGCGATCTGATGGAAGGCGTCGCCGCGGAGGCGGCATCGCTTGCAGGGCATCTCTCGCTCGGGCGTTTGATCTATCTCTACGACGATAACAAGATTTCCATCGACGGTTCAACGGATTTGGCGTTCACTGAAGATCGCGCCAAACGATTCGAAGCCTACGGCTGGCACATCCAACGCGTGGAGGATGGCAACGACGTGGAAGCCATTGATAAGGCTATTCAAGTTGCCAAAGCCGACCCGCGCCCGTCCTTGATCTTATGCCGTACCATTATCGGCTTTGGCGCTCCGAACCGGCAGGGTACCCAAAAAGCTCACGGTGAACCTCTCGGCGATGACGAACTCAACGCCGCCAAGGACAACCTCGGCTGGCCGAAAGAGCCGCGGTTTTTGATCCCTGAAGATGCACTGGCGGTTTACCGAAAAGCTGTCGATCGCGGACGCGAACTCGAAGCGGATTGGAAATTACGAGTCGAAGCCTTTACCCGGCTCTTCCCCGACCTCGGGGCTGAATTGACCCGTCGAATCAACGGTGAATTACCGAAGGACTGGGAGAACTCCCTGCCGAAATTCCCGGCTGATCCGAAAGGCATGGCAACCCGCGCCGCCTCTGGCAAGGTCATCAATACGCTTGCCCCGATACTCCCCGAGCTCATGGGCGGTTCTGCGGACCTTGCCCCATCGAATAATACGAAAATTGACGGCGTTCCAGCCTTTCAAAAAGATTCCCCTGCCGGGCGTAACTTTCACTTCGGCGTGCGCGAACATGCGATGGGCTCTGTGTTGAACGGCATGGCGGTTTATGGAGGGGTCATCCCTTATGGCGCGACCTTCCTTGTCTTTGCAGATTACATGCGTCCGGCAGTCCGTCTTGCGGCGCTTTCACACTACCCGTCCATTTTTATTTTTACACACGACTCTATTGGCTTGGGTGAAGATGGTCCCACGCACCAGCCGGTCGAACATTTAACTTCCCTGAGGCTGATTCCCAACCTTGTTGTGCTCCGTCCAGCAGATGCAAATGAGACAGCCCAGGCATGGAAAGTTGCCATTGCACGGCGTGACGGTCCCACCTTGCTGGCATTGACCCGCCAGAATGTGCCGACCCTTGACGCAGGACAGGTTTCCAATTTTTCCCGCGGTGCGTACGTATTGAAAGACTTCGGCAAGCCGGAGATCATTCTTATGGCGTCCGGCTCGGAAGTGAGCCTCATTCTCGAAGCGGCGCAAAAACTTGCGGATGAAGGTAAAGGTGTGCGTGTAGTATCCTTCCCCAGTTGGGAACTGTTCGAGAAGCAGGATGAAGCCTACCGTGAGTCCGTATTGCCGAAAAGTATTCAGAAGCGACTCGCCGTCGAAGCAGGATCAAGCCTCGGCTGGGAACGATACGCAACTTCCGTCATCGGCATCGACCGTTTCGGTGCATCCGCGCCGGCGAAGGTCATCTTCGAAAAGTTGGGCTTTACTACTGCCAATGTAGTTGCGAAGGCGAAGGAAATGTAGTGCGACTTAAGTCGGCATTACAGGAGCAATAATGAAAGTAGCAGTCGGTTGCGATCACGCTGGTTTTCCTCTTAAAGAATTTGTCATCGAATCGGTAAAGGGATTGGGGTACGAAGTTCTCGATGTCGGTACATACAGTACAGATTCGGTTGACTTCCCTGATTTCACAAAAAAGGTTGGCGAAAAAATCCAAAGCGGCGAGGCGGAGCGTGGAATTTTGATCTGCGGCTCGGGGATCGGCGCGTGTATTGCTGCAAATAAAATGAAGGGGATCTATGCCTCGATCTGCCATGATACGTATTCTGCAGCGCAGGGCGTGATGCATGATGCCATGAATGTGCTTTGCATGGGCGGGCGGGTGATCGGTCCGGAATTGGTAAAGGTCCTGGTGCCCGCCTTCTTGAATGCGGAATACCTGGGCGATAAAGCAGGCGGGGAAAGGTTGGCACGCAGGGTGGAGAAGATCAAGAAAATGGAAGAGAACCAGTAATTTGAGAGTAGAGATTGGAGAAGACAGTTTTCCAACCTCTACTCTTTTTATTTCAAGGAGCCTTGTTTCAAATGTCAGAATCCATCAAAAAGTTGACCGCCCTCGGTCAATCACTCTGGTACGACAATATCCAGCGTAAACTATTAGTGAACGGTGAGCTCAAAGCGATGATCGAGGATGGTGACATCCGCGGTGTGACCTCGAACCCAACCATCTTCCAGAACGCCATTGCAAAGACGAACGATTACGATGCGGCTTTGATGCCGCTGGCATGGGCGGGCTGGGATTCGGAAAAAATATTCTGGCAGTTGGCGGTCGAAGATATTCAGGAAGCCTGTGATCTTTTTCGTCCCTTGTACGACGAGACCGATGGCGGCGATGGCTTTGTCAGCATTGAGGTCAGCCCGTTGCTTGCACGTGATACTGAAGGGACCACCAGGCAGGCAGGAGAGCTTTGGGCGCGCGTAAACCGCCCGAACCTGATGGTGAAGATCCCTGCGACACAAGAGGGCATCCCCGCCATTCGCGCCAGTATTGCCGCCGGAATCAATGTAAATGTTACGCTCATCTTTTCGCTTTCACGATACGCCGAAGTGATGAATGCCTATCTTGAAGGCATTGAAGAACGGGTTGCCAAAAATCTGCCAGTGCAACGCGTGGCGTCGGTCGCTTCTTTCTTTGTCTCGCGTGTTGATTCCAAGATCGACCCCAAACTCCCCGAAGATTCTTTGCTGCGCGGCAAGGCGGCAGTTGCCAATGCCAAACTGGCTTACGAACAATTCGAATCGATTTTTACCTCGCCGCGTTTCGCGACACTTAAAGCGCGTTTTAGCGCGAGGGTGCAACGTCCCCTATGGGCATCTACTGGCACGAAGAATCCAAAATACCCCGACACACTTTATGTGGATGAACTCATCGGTCCCGATACCGTCAACACCGTTCCGCCCGCCACACTCGATGCCTTCCGCGATCATGGGACGGCGAATATGACCATCACTCGCGACCTCGATGGTGTCCAGAAGGTTTTTGTCGATCTGAAGGCGCAGGGAATTTCGATGAGCACTGTTACGCAGGAGCTTGAGGATGAGGGAGTCAAAGCCTTCGAGGATGCGTTTAAGTCCCTGTTGGATTCTATCGAGTCCCGGAGGGTGACCGCTCTCGCTTCGATCTCGCCCCTGGCTGATTCTGTTTCCAGGCGTTTAGCCGCGCTGGAAGCGGAGTCTTTCTCCAAGCGTCTTTGGGAACATGATGTGACACTTTGGTCCGGTCCAGACGATCCCGACGGACAAACCGAAGCCGCCAAACGCCTTGGCTGGTTGGATTCTATCGAAGATGCCCGCAAACGATCGGATGGCTATCATTCATTTGCGAAAGAAGTTCACGGCGAGAAGATAGACCGCGTACTGGTTATCGGCATGGGCGGTTCCACCCTGACCGCCGAAGTGCTCAGTTCATTGCTTGCCCAGTTTGGTGTGACTGCCAAACTCTCGCTTGCCATCCTCGACTCGACTGATCCGATGCAGGTTGCGCAAGCCTTCGTGGACTATCCGCCTGATAAGTCGCTCTATATTCTTGCCAGCAAATCCGGCGGGACGGCTGAATTGATGGCTGCCTTCGATTACGTTTGGAAGTTGAGCAATGGAAATGGATCGCGTTTTATTGCCATAACCGATCCGGGCACGTCTTTGCAAAAGCTTGCCGAGGAACGCGGCTTTCGCAAAGTCTTCAACGCCGACCCGAATGTGGGCGGACGTTTCTCCGCGCTGATCGATTTTGGCTTGGTCCCCGCCGCATTGCTAGGCATGGATTTCGATAAATTCCTGGGGAATGCAGACCGAATGCGCAAACAATCTTTGGCGGATGTTCCAGCCGCGCGCAACCCAGGTGTGGCATTGGGCGCTCTCCTTGCAGAATCCGCTTTGATGGGCAGAGACAAGCTTACGGTCCTGGCTGATACGCAGGTGGCTGCAATGGCTGGATGGGTGGAGCAGGTCATCGCAGAGTCCAGCGGAAAACATGGTAAAGGTATTTTGCCTGTGGCTTTGGAACCGCTTGGCAAGCCGGAAGATTACGGCAATGATCGTCTGTTTGTGTATATCAGAAGCAACGGTGAACTGGAAGCGGGTATCTCTGAGTTGAAAAAAGCAGGTTTCCCAGTGGTCGAGTACCCGATGGGCAGCGCATACGATGCAAGTGCTGAGTTCTATAGATGGGAAGTTGCCATCTCAACGGCTTGCCACATTCTTGGTATCAATGCTTTCGATCAGCCTGATGTGCAAGATAGCAAGCTTCGCACGATTGCGAAGATCAAGGAATATCAAGCAACAGGTAAATTGGCTGAAATCGATCTGGTGGATGTCAAAGATGCGAAAAAAGCAATGGAAGAATTTTTGGCAAACCCTCAAGCAGGTGGGTTCGTCGCCCTCAACGCCTATCTGCCGCGCACTGGTGAAATGATCGAGGCGATCCAAGGATTGCGGACAGCCCTTCGAGCGAAATCAAAGTTACCGGTGACGGCTGGCTTTGGTCCGCGCTTTCAGCATTCGACAGGGCAGTTCCATAAGGGCGGTCCCAATAAGGGACGGTTCATTCAGTTCGTGTACGATGCTGGGAAAGATATGGATATCCCCGGTCAGGGATTGGCTTTCGGCACGCTCATCCGGGCGCAGGCGTTGGGTGATTACGAAGCTTTGAAGGCGGCGGGACGCAAAGCATTGCGCATCCGCCTCTCGAAGCCGGAAGATATCAAAGGCTTGTTGTGATCAAACTTGCCGCCGGAAAATGCGTCCCCTGTCGCGGCGGTGAACCGGCTCTAACCGATGTCGAGATCGCCAGCTTGCAGTTGCATGTCCCACAATGGCAACTCAATGAAGTGGATGGGATCAAGCGGTTGGAGCGGGTCTTCAAATTCAAGAACTACGTTGAGGCAGTTGCGTTTGCAAATAAGACCGCAATGACCGCTGAGACGGAAGACCATCATCCGCTGATCGTGTTGGAGTGGGGCAGGGTCACCGTCCAATGGTGGACGCATGTTGTGAAGGGCTTGCACAAGAACGATTTCATCATGGCGGCAAAGACAGATGAGCTGTTTGGTGGATGATCTTTGCCTCAGCAGGTTCTTAAATTAATTAAGATGATGTTTGCCAATCCGCCTCTTTTTTTCGGCATTGTCCAATGCCAGGAATAAATTGAAGATGGTCTTGAAGTTTCCAGCCCATCCAATGAAGGACCGGAGGAGCAAGGCGAATCCTTTTGGGGGCGGGACTAATTTTACGGCTTCGGAGAAATCTACCGTTCGTCCATCGATTTTGTAACGGTACCGCCCAACCTTCTCGATTTTTGGCGTGGCGGTCAGGAACTCGCGGATTATCTCGCGTTCGCTGGAGGTCATCCATTGAGGAAGGTCGCCTGTTGCTTTGAACTCGCAGATCAGGGCAAGGTCGCGCAACTGGGATTTATGTTCTTCCTCCAATTCGTTTTCTTTTTCCACAAAATACTCAACATCCGGATCGACATGGACAAGCGGTTTGAGCCATAACCGATTAGAAACAGTCCGAATTCCATTCCGGGCGCTGGGAGTGGAAAAATTCTGTAAAATAGTTTCAAAAAGATGATCCTCCCATTTGTGCGAGACATCCGGTCCCACGCGGATGGCATCGCATACGCCCAGCGCAGGCAATATGGGTACTCCGCATGCCAGTAGGTATGCATCATCGCCCAGCGCTTTTCGAATTTTATCCAGCGTTTCTCGAAAAGCCTGCTCGCGCGGTGTGGGTAGATAGCGATTCCCTTTCATCGCTCCGCCATAGAGGAAGTCCATTTTGATATAGTCAAAGCCCCAGCGGCGCACCCGGTTCATGAGGTCGACCAGCCACGAGACCACGTCAGGATGCGTCACATCCAGCGTGTAAATATCATGCCCCCAGACATTAAATCCGGTTGTGACGTATTGCCCTTTATCGTCTTTTACCACCCAGTCTTTGTGATCGGCAAAAAGTTTTGAACTGTTGGAAATCAACAAGGGAGCGAGCCAAAGCCCGGCTGTCCTGCCTGTGGCTTTGATCTTTTCTGCTGTCGCCGCCATGCCCGAAGGAAATTTTTCATTGGGCTCCCAATCCCCAATATCTTTCTGCCAGCCATCATCGATCTGTATCACATCGAATGGTAGGTCACCCAGCATGTCGATGGTCTGTTGTAAATTCTTTTCGTTTATGTATGAGTAAAATCCATACCATGAACACCATACCCGGGGTGAAGTGGATTTACTCGTAGAGCCAAAACGATTTCTCAACAATGCGGCATATTCGCCAAAAATTTGGTCCTCTTCTCCATGGGCGCAAAACCACTCTGCTTCGCCCGCCTCGCTCCTGCCTTCGAGCCGATCTCCTTTTAGGAAGACATGTGTGTCGGTGGAGAGGGCTCCAAGGAAAATGATTTTTCCATCTGAAAATTCCACCGCACCAAGCCATGAACCATGCGGGTCATTTTCGAGAGAATAAACCGCGTCTGTTTGATATGGATGTAATATATATGGTTTTTGAATCGGGAGCGGCTGGGAAAGGTCCGTCCACGCTGCAAGCGACCACGATTGCCACCCGTGCCGGTAATATCGAAGGGGGGCACTGGGCAATTCGATTTCCACCATTTTAGATTTGACGGTATTCGTCCCGGAGAGTTCAGAAAAATTTAGTTTCATTTTTAATTCGCCCAATTGTAAAGGAAAACCTTTCTGATTGCAAAAACCTTACCTTGACTGATAAAAGTACATAAGGTATAGTTTTTACGTCCTTTTCGGAAAAGAAGATAAAAAACCATGTATGAAATCGACAAAACAGATATAAAAATCATAAATTTGCTCCTGGAAGACGGACGGATGTCCGCCTCGGAAATGTCGCGCAGGATGGGTGAAATTTCGGAGAGGGCGATTCGTTATCGCGTGGACCGGATGATCGAAGAAGGGGTGATCCAGATCAGCGCGGTGGTCAACCCGGACGCGCTTGGATTCAACATCAAAGCCGATGTGTGGTTGGAAGTGGAAGCCGACACGGTCTTGGACGTTGCCAAGAAAATGGCTTCTTTCGAAAATGTGACGTACGTAGCCTGCGGCATCGGGCAGAATGACATCAGTATTCAGGTGGTTGCACGCGATACTTCGGAGATATATTATTTCGTCACCGAAGTTGTGCGCAAGGTCCCAGGGGTGCGTAAGACCACAACCTCCATCGTGCCGATCATTCTCAAAGATGTTTACCAGTGGAGAGTGCCAGAGCGCATAGCAAATGAATTGTCAGAGAACGAAACCATAACCGCATCCAAATAAAAAATAAGAGGAGCAACTATGTTCGGTTCAAAGACGCAGGCGTTGCAGCAGCGCGCGCAGAAGGTTGCGCCACTGGGTGTAAACTCCAATTTTCGTTTTTGGGGAGACGGCATTACTCCCTATGTTGAAAAAGCCAAGGGTAGCCATTTATGGGACGTGGACGGCAAAAAATACATTGACTATCGCATGGCGTTCGGTCCCATTATTTTGGGACATTCCTATGATGAAGTAGACCAAAAAGTTATCGAAGAAATTCAAAAAGGCATTCTCTTTGCAATGACGGGGGAACTTGAAATTGCTGTCGCCGAGATGATCGTCGAGATGTCACCAGCCATCGAAATGGTGCGCCTTGCATGTTCAGGGACCGAGGCGACCATGCATGCCATCCGTGTGGCGCGTGCTTACACCGGGCGCGATATCATTCTCAAGTTTGAGGGCAACTATCATGGGTTCCATGACCACACCTTGTGGTCCACCTATGCGCCGGTAGAAGCTTACGGCAATCGTCGCAGTCCCATTCCTGTGCCAGCCTCTTCGGGTATTCCCAAAATGATGCGTGAGAATATCATTACGCTGCCCTTCAATGATTTCGAAGGCTTTGAGCGTGTGATGCGTTCGTATGGCGAGCAAATCGCTGCGGTCATTTCTGAGCCGT
>ERZ761607.1632-NODE-1632-length-26994-cov-58.614945_pt1 | contig 26994 bp, 2 predicted proteins | sample MGYA00511164_ERZ761607 | MGnify/ENA primary metagenome ERZ761607 (study PRJEB28899, sample SAMN02445080) | bioreactor sludge metagenome | biome: EBPR sludge | place: Australia: Brisbane, Thorneside Wastewater Treatment Plant | collected 2011-06-22 ... | reverse complement strand
TTGTGATCAATTGTTTGTACAATGCCAGATCCATTACCCTGATCGTTGCCGGGTCGTGATCATCCTCATCTGTCAACGGATTCACACTGCCGAAAATATCTCTTGAAGCACCGAATCTGTCTATTCCAATACCAGTTACCACATCATCACTCGTTGTATTGACCGCACCACCTGCATCATTTATCATCATGGCATCAGGTCTGCTGTCAAAGTCAGTTAATACATCAGGATCTATACTGTTGTCCCTGCTGATTTCAGCATAAACCAGCCAACCATCGCCACAGTCAATTACAGGAACTGCTTCCAAAAGAAGATCGTAACTCAGTGTCTGACCTGGCTCAAGGTATGCAGGAGATGTATATCTTACCTGGCCACCTCCAATGTCAGTCCAACCCGGATTGTCGCCCGCATTGAATGCATATCCGGCTGGAACATATACTGTTATATCAAATCCATCGCTCGGGATACTTCCTTGATTTGTGATGTAAACAGTGTGTCTGACATCATCACCATAAGCACCCAAAATATCTGTATCATTGACCATATATAGTGCAAGGTCAAATATCTCAATACCTGCAGGATCATGATCGTCTTCGATACCACCTTTGTCATTTCTTGTAATGTCATCATCTTCAGGATCATCAGGCAATACAGAATTTTCTGCTACACTATTTGACCCCGGGTTGCTGTCGATATCCCATCCACTCCTGTTATCACCATCATTATTAAAGGCATCGGTAATCTCAGCGTAATTTATCCAATGTTTATAACCACCAGTCGTTTGCTCAATTCTCAGATAAATGTTCACTGTAGTACTTGCTTCAGGCATTAACGGTCCGGCTATCACATATTGTGGGTTTGGCCAACTGCCTGTCCAACCTATATTATCAGCTAAACTAAAACTGTAACCCTGAGGAATGTAATCAGTGATCTCGATATTTCTCATAGGTTCATTTCCCTGATTGAATACTTCAATTTCAAAGTGAAGCAGATCGTTGTATGCATAAGGTCCATCCGTGATCAAAACCTTACGTAAAGCCAGATCTATGATTTCAATTCTTTCTGGATCATGGTCATCTTCATCTGTCAATGCCACTCCATCACCAGGAACGCCTGTTCCATCTCCCATTACAAAGTTATCAGCAGGACTGTAAGGCTGGCCTCCTCCGTCGTTATTTTCATTGGTATCCGGAGAACTATCAATATCCTGATTTCCAACATTATTTCCTGCCAGATCTTCAAATCTGTATATTTCAGCATAATTATCCCATCCGGTTGAAAACTCATTAGTAGGAATCACCTGTAAATAAATACTTACTACAGTAGATTGTCCCGGATTCAAGGTAGTTTGTAAAGTAGTTACCGCTCCATTTGGACCAAAGGACCAGGTCGGAAAATTCTGAGCAATTGAATTACCTGTGAAACCACTAGGAATATAATCAATTACCCTAATGTTTCTGACAGGCAAATTGCTTTGGTTAAATACTTCAATATCAAACTTAACGATCTGACCATAACTGAAAGGTCCAGTTGCAGTGGTTGTTTTTCTCAAAGCAAGGTCATAGAAATACGGACCTGCAGGATCATGATCATCTTCATCTTCATTTACACCGGAACCACCTCCTGTGACTACATTATCATATGGCCCTCCGGGAATGACCTGCCTTTCATACGGACTATCACTATCCGGGTTACTATCTGCATCCAATGGATTATTTCCATTTTCATCCTCTGCACTCAAAATCTCGGCATAATTGAACCATTCAGTATTCCCTCCCTGAGTCATACCAAAGACCAAAGTTATGTCTATCGTAGTACTTGTTCCCGGCAAAACCGGACCTGCCAAAACTGTTGATGCAGTTGATCCTGCGATTGTCCAAAGCGGATTTAAACCACCAACAAAAGTATAACCGGCTGGAATATAATCTCCGATTTCTACATTGTAAGCAGCTACATTACCCTGATTGAATACTTCAATTCTGAATGTATGCTGAGTATTATAAGTATATGGCGCTGAGGTTAATAACTGTTTACGCAATGCCAGGTCAAATACCGGAATCAAAGCCGGGTCATGATCATCCTCATCTGTATCAGCTACACCATCACCAATGGTTCCTGTACCATCGCCATTGACATAATTATCAGCAGGGCTTTCTTCCAATCCGCCTGCATCATTATTCTTATCGTTATCAGGAGAACTATCAATGTCCTGATCACTTACATTTTTACCATTAGCGTCCTCCATACCCATGACCTCTGTAATATTTAACCAGGCATCCTCAGTCAGGCAGTCTCCAATTCTGAAGTCAATTCTGATTGTTCTGCTTGCTTTTGGAGCCAAGACACCAACCAAAGTAACCCTGGCCTGATTTGCGTTCAAAGTCCAGGACGGAGTACCACTAACATAAGTTAATCCACAAGGTATATAGTCCACAATTTCAATATCTGACAAAGGTACATTGCCTTGATTGAACACTTCGACATCGAAACTGACAATATCTCCGTATTTGTATGGCCCAGGAGTTCCTGCATTGACCCTTTTCCTCAATGCAACATCAACATAAGGCACATCTTCGCAGACTTCGTCAATCTCATCCGGCGTACCATCATTATTGATATCAAGCAAACTGCGGTTGAAAAATCCTTCTTCCGGTGTTGGGACACCTGGAGTTGAACTACCACAATTTGTAACTACATTATCACCAGGACTATTATTGCTGATATCTAAAACTGTTTGAACAGTGACCGTATATATATGTACTCCACCACCGATAATTGCCTGATCATTAGCCAATGTCCATGGTCCATTGCCTGGCAATACACTTCCTGCATTACCTGGCGCATTGCTGGTATAATTTGAACCCGTAATGGTCAGATCATCATCAAATATCGGTTGATCAGTCAGATCATAAACGCCAGTTGCTCCTCCGAGATTTCTGACTGCGATCTGATAAGTAACTTCAAACGCATTCCTGTTGATCCGTTCAACATTCTGGACAGTTTTTTCATGCACAATATATGGAAGATCAGCACAAACTTCATCAGTCTGATCTGGTGTTCCATCATTATTTACATCCAACAAACTTCTATTGAACAATCCTTCGCCTGGAGTTGGAACGCCAGGAGATGTTTGGCCACAAGCCCTATAGACATTATTACCCGGAGTTCCAGCCCGAAGATCCAGGGTCACATTTACCGTAAGGGTATAAGTATGACTTGCTCCTGCAAAAATATTGATATCATTGCCCAATACCCATGGTCCAATGCCAGCCAATGCATTTCCCGGATTTCCAGGAGCGGTACTGATATAAGAAGCAGCATTGATCGTAACATCATCATCAAATATCGGTGCATCATTCAGGTCGTATTGACCCTGAGCTCCTCCGATATTTTGTACTACTACCTGATAAACAACATTATAAGTATTCGGGGTTGTTTGAGTTACACTACTGACTGTTTTATCGTGTATGATATAGGGCAAGTCTGCACAAACCTCATCCGTTTCATCCGGAGTACCGTCATTGTCTTTATCCAGTAAACTGCGATTGAATAATCCTTCTCCAGGTGCAGGAACGCCAGGTGTTGCATCTCCGCATTCTCTGTAGACATTATCGCCGGTAGTACCGGTTCTAAGATCCAATGTTACATTGACGGTCAATGTATACGTATGGATTTCACCGGCAGGTATTGTGATGTCATTACCAAGGATCCAAGGGCCGTTGCCTGCTAATGCACTTCCGGGATTCCCCGGAGCCGTGCTTGTATAAACTGCGTTATTGATGGCGATGTCATTATCGAACATCGGAGCATCAGTTAAGTCATATTGTCCTTCTGCTCCACCAATATTTTGCACTACCACCTGGTAAACAACATTATAAGTGTTTGCAGCGGTTTGTGTTACACTGCTGATCGTTTTTTCATGTGTAACGTATGGTATTTCTCCACAATCTTCATCAGTCTCATCTTCGGTCGTGTCCCCATTTACATCCAGGAAACTCATATTGAACATACCACTTCCGGGACCGCCACCTTCACATTCATCATATTCGTCATCGCCGAGGTCATCTTCCAAATCAATTGTAACCCCAACAGTAACAACATAACTATGAATAGCGCCTGCTGAAATGCTTTGATCAATACCCAAAAACCATGGTCCTGTACCCAACAGGTTTGTACCGGGGTTACCCGGAGCTGTGCTTGAATATTCTGCACTATTGATGATGACATCATCATCAAACATTGGCTGGTCTCTGAGTGTATATATTCCTGAAGCTCCGCCATTATTCATGACCGTGATCAGGTAGATCGCATCGAAGCTGTTTGGACCGGTTTGAATTGCTGTACTAAATACTTTCTCATGAATGATATAAGGTAAATCCTCACAAGCTTCATCAGTCTCATCAGGCGTACCATCATTATTTACATCCAGTAAACTTCTGTTGAACAAACCTTCTCCAGGCGTTGGAATACCAGGATTGGTTTCTCCACAGGCGGTATAAATATTATTGCCTGTAGTTCCTTCATCCAGGTTGATTGTCACGTTGACTGTAACAGTATAAGTATGTGTAGCGCCAAAAGCAATATTGACATTATTACCCAACACCCATGGTCCGTTGCCTGCCAAAGAACTGCCGGCATTTCCTGGTGCTGTACTGGTATAACCTGCATTATTGATCGTTATATCATCGTCAAATGCAGGTGCATCATTCAAATCATATTGCCCATTTGCACCTCCGATATTTTGTACCACCACCTGATATACAACATCATACGTATGAGGACCAGTCTGAGTTACACTATTTACAGTCTTCTCATGAATGATGTAAGGCAGGTCAGCACAAACTTCATCTGTTTCATCAGGAGTACTGTCATTATTCACATCCAGCAAACTGCGATTGAACAAACCTTCTCCCGGGGCAGGAACGCCTGGAGTTCCATCTCCACACTCTTTGTAGATATTGTCACCAGTAGTTCCTGCTCTGAGATCCAACGTCACATTTACAGTCAAAGTATAAGTATGACTCGTCCCGGCAGGAATATTGATATCATTGCCCAGAACCCATGGTCCTATGCCTGCCAATGCACTTCCGGCATTTCCGGGTGCTGTACTGGCATAACTGGCATTATTGATCGCAATGTCATTATCGAACATCGGGGCATCTGTCAGGTCATATTGTCCCTGAGCACCTCCGATATTTTGCACAACTACCTGATAAACAACATTATAATTATTTGCAGCAGTCTGTGTTACACTGCTGATCGTTTTTTCGTGAATGATATATGGTAAATCAGCACATACTTCGTCTGTTTCATCAGGAGTGCCATCATTGTTCACATCCAGTAAACTGCGGTTGAACAAGCCTTCTCCCGGTGCCGGAACACCAGGTGTTCCATCTCCGCATTCCCGATAGATGTTATCACCTCCTGTTCCTGTTCTGAGATCCAGAGTCACATTTACAGTCAGTGTGTAAGTATGAATGGCACCTACTGCGATATTGATATTGTTACCCAATACCCATGGTCCGCTTCCAGCCAACGTACTTCCGGCATTTCCCGGAGCCGTACTGACATAGCTTGCGCTGTTGATCGCAATGTCATTGTCAAATATAGGCGTATCTGATAAATCATATTGTCCCATTAATCCTCCTGTATTCCTGACAACAACCTGATAAACAACATTATATGTATTAGCAGTTGTCTGAGAGACACTACTTATCGTCTTTTCGTGTGTAATATATGGCAGATCTCCACAAACTTCATCGGTCTGATCCGGTGTACCATCATTGTTCACATCCAGTAAACTGCGGTTGAACAAACCTTCTCCCGGTGCAGGAACGCCAGGCGTACCATCTCCACATTCCTTATAGACATTATCACCTGTAGTACCCGTTCTAAGATCGAGCGTCACATTCACTGTTAATGTGTAAGTATGTGTGGCTCCGGCATTTATATTAATATTATTGCCTAATACCCATGGTCCGCTTCCTGCCAATGTACTGCCTGCATTGCCCGGTGCTGTACTGGTATAATTTGCACTATTGATCGTGATGTCATTGTCGAACATCGGAGCATCAGAAAGATCATATTGTCCCTGAGCTCCTCCTGTGTTTTGCACAACTACCTGATATACTACATTATAAGTATTTGCGGTTGTCTGAGTAACACTGCTGATCGTTTTTTCATGTATGATATAAGGCAGATCAGCACAAACTTCATCTGTTTCATCCGGAGTACCGTCATTATTCACATCCAGCAAACTGCGATTGAACAAACCTTCTCCCGGGGCAGGAACGCCTGGAGTTCCATCTCCACACTCTTTGTAGATATTGTCACCAGTAGTTCCTGCTCTGAGATCCAACGTCACATTTACAGTCAAAGTATAAGTATGACTCGTCCCGGCAGGAATATTGATATCATTGCCCAGAACCCATGGTCCTATGCCTGCCAATGCACTTCCGGCATTTCCGGGTGCTGTACTGGCATAACTGGCATTATTGATCGCAATGTCATTATCGAACATCGGGGCATCTGTCAGGTCATATTGTCCCTGAGCACCTCCGATATTTTGCACAACTACCTGATAAACAACATTATAATTATTTGCAGCAGTCTGTGTTACACTGCTGATCGTTTTTTCGTGAATGATATATGGTAAATCAGCACATACTTCGTCTGTTTCATCAGGAGTGCCATCATTGTTCACATCCAGTAAACTGCGGTTGAACAAGCCTTCTCCCGGTGCCGGAACACCAGGTGTTCCATCTCCGCATTCCCGATAGATGTTATCACCTCCTGTTCCTGTTCTGAGATCCAGAGTCACATTTACAGTCAGTGTGTAAGTATGAATGGCACCTACTGCGATATTGATATTGTTACCCAATACCCATGGTCCGCTTCCAGCCAACGTACTTCCGGCATTTCCCGGAGCCGTACTGACATAGCTTGCGCTGTTGATCGCAATGTCATTGTCAAATATAGGCGTATCTGATAAATCATATTGTCCCATTAATCCTCCTGTATTCCTGACAACAACCTGATAAACAACATTATATGTATTAGCAGTTGTCTGAGAGACACTACTTATCGTCTTTTCGTGTGTAATATATGGCAGATCTCCACAAACTTCATCGGTCTGATCCGGTGTACCATCATTGTTCACATCCAGTAAACTGCGGTTGAACAAACCTTCTCCCGGTGCAGGAACGCCAGGCGTACCATCTCCACATTCCTTATAGACATTATCACCTGTAGTACCCGTTCTAAGATCGAGCGTCACATTCACTGTTAATGTGTAAGTATGTGTGGCTCCGGCATTTATATTAATATTATTGCCTAATACCCATGGTCCGCTTCCTGCCAATGTACTGCCTGCATTGCCCGGTGCTGTACTGGTATAATTTGCACTATTGATCGTGATGTCATTGTCGAACATCGGAGCATCAGAAAGATCATATTGTCCCTGAGCTCCTCCTGTGTTTTGCACAACTACCTGATATACTACATTATAAGTATTTGCGGTTGTCTGAGTAACACTGCTGATCGTTTTTTCATGTATGATATAAGGCAGATCAGCACATACTTCATCCGTTTCATCCGGAATTCCGTCATTATCCTTATCCAGCAAACTACGGTTGAATAATCCTTCTCCCGGTGCCGGAACGCCTGGGGTACCATCTCCACATTCTTTGTAGATATTATCTCCAGGTGTACCTGTTCTCAGATCCAGCGTTACATTTACTGTCAAGGTGTAGGTATGTGTTGCACCTACCGCAATATTAATATCATCGCCCAGAACCCAGGGTCCTACCCCTGCAAGGGCACTGCCCGGGTTACCGGGTGTAGTACTGGTAAAATTCGCACCATTGATGGTGATATCGTCATCAAACACAGGTGCATCTGAGAGATCGTATTGTCCCTGGACACCACCTGTGTTTTGCACGACCACCTGATATACAACGTTATAAGTATTCGCAGTTGTTTGAGTAACACTGCTGATCGTTTTTTCATGTGTAATATATGGCAATTCACCGCAATCTTCATCAGTTTCATCCTCGGTGGTATCTCCGTCTACATCCAGTAAACTCATATTGAACAAACCACTTCCTGAACCACCACCCTGGCATTCATCATATTGGTCATCGCCTATTCCATCTTCCAAATCAATGGAAACCTGTACATTAACAATATAACTGTGGATCGCTCCAGCCAATATATTGATATTATTTCCCAAAAGCCAGGGGCCGTTGCCAGCAAGGGTAGTACCAGGATTGCCCGGCGCTGTGCTCGTAAAACTTGCACCATGTATGTTCACATCATCATCATACATCGGTTGGTCTGTCAGCGAATAAACCCCTGCTGCACCACCTGAATTCATTACAGTGATCAGATATATGGCATCAAATGAGTTAGGTCCGGTCTGAATAGCAGTACTAAATACTTTTTCGTGTGTAATGATAGGTTCAGGACATCCGGCTTCAACGAGCGCATGGCCTGCAATGACCCATGATTGTCCGCATCCGCCTCCTGTTGGATTAGAACTACTCCGGGTATCAATACTCACATTGACTACGTTTGCAGCTCCCGGCACTTCAGGAATGGTGATTTCAACTTCATTGATACAGCATGTACCTGGAGGTGGTCCATATATAGTTATACTTTCTTCCACACCACCAGCTTCTGCTGTTATGGTCATATAAGTTCCGTCCGTACTGAGTTCAGTAATCGGCAATCTAACCACGATGTCTCTTGGGTAATCATTGGCGGCAACCGGAATACTGAACTCCTGTAAGTCGCAATAACCACTCAATGCAGTATATACCAATGAGTGAACGCTATTGTTTCCAAGAACAGTTCTGATCACATAACTCACCAGGGATTGTAAACCATTTCCATTGCCGCATTGACCTGTAGCACTGTTGTGGCTCACCGATGACGTACCCGCAGGTAAATAACCTCTGTATACATAAACTTCAGAATTATCTCCCAGAACATCCACTCTGTTAAAAGTATGATTACCAAAATTGGACTGGACGGTAATGCTATTTCCAGGATAACTGTTCAGATATACAACTTCAACTACGACTTCCGTAACACTTCCCGGATCCGGAATGGTGATTTGCGTTTGTGGATTTGAGCCACAATTCACCCCGGTACTGAGCAGTTCTATAACTGAATCATCATCACAACCAAAGAAATAAGGGGAACAATATGCGGGCGCTTTTACTGTTTCTGGTCCAAGTTCACAACCAGGCGCTGCTCCATCTATGATAGAAACTGTTGCATCACCGCCTGTAATAAGATAATTTCCAAAAGTTGGGGAAGGAGCTCCATAGGTAAATGGCCCATAGTTGTAAGTAATTCCGCTATGGACAACGACCACCGTATAATTTGCCCCTAAACCAATACCGGTAGGGTCAACGGACAATCTGAATTTATCATCAGAAGGTGTTTCTGTGTTGTTATTCACACATTCCACCTGAATATTTGCTTCTGAAACCTCGCAGAATGAGCAGGTAGCCGGTGCATTAACCGTAACAGGGCCCAAGGTACACCCTCCGGTAGCAGCATCTGTCACCGTAACTTGTGCATTTCCTCCATCAATGGGGAAATTGCCAAAATATGGTGATGCAGCTCCAAAACTATATGGACCATAAGTTGTGGTATTCCCATCATGAACAACTGTTACATTATAATTAGGGCTGGTTCCTGAACCAACAGGGTTGACCCTGATAGTGAAAAAGTCATCAAGGAAGGTACCTGTTCCGTTATCATCACATAAAGCTTCAGCTCCGAGTGAAGTAATTTCACAAGGATAAAACCCGAAGTCGTAACTTTGATTCACCTGCCCTATATCGGGTGTTGTGATTTGAATATATGGATAGCCGGACAGGAAGCCGGAAGGCTTGGCCGTTCCATCCGAGTCGTTCAGATCAGGAATATCACCCATACCGGTATTCGGTACAGTCATGTTATATATATTATTAAGTACTCCGTTATTGAACTGACCGCCAGTACCCACAACGATATAATGCGTTGCATCCGGGGTATAATCTTCAAAATAATATTCACCATTGGCATCTGTGGTGGTGGTTTCAATCAATGTTCCACCTGCATCATACAGACTGACATTGATGTTGGGTAATGGAGATTCACCCGGATCCTGAATGCCATCGATATCCAGATCAATCCAGATCCTGTTACCAACCTGCTTAACCGCAGAAATAGGAGAAGACAATAATTCAACGTCTCCTACACCGCCGGCTTTCCCATGCCAGCCACTAGCTGCTCCACCAGGCATATAATAAAACTCAATGCCTCTTAATCTTTGTCCGGTTGTATGGGAAAGTACGCCAACACCACCTGACCATATATCAACAGGGTCCATATAGGTCATAAACATTTCATTTTTACTCGGGTGAGAGGCGATAGCACCCTGAGCGCATTCCGGGTGATGCAAATTATCACCACAATAGAATTCACCTCCCCCGGGGCCTTGAGAGGCGGTAAGTCCGCAACCGGAACCCGTGTCATAACCGATTACTTTATTATCTTCTGTTAAAAATATTCCCGGTTCGTTTTTATACCCTTTGGTAATATCTCCGTTTGAGAAATAATCTCTTAAAGTGGTAAGGGTAGGATGTGGCAAATAGTTTCTCCATCCCCATTGGTAACCGCCCCTGTCCGCATAAGCGAGCAGAATATTACCATTGGCGTCAAATTCAATATCTGACAGCATTGGTTGGTTGTAAGAACTACTTTTTTGAATGGAATATGTATCTTCCCAAATATACCATCTGGTTGTACTCTGGTCCCCTGTTTTTGGATAATCCAAAGGTTGTTTCAAAATCGGACCAGAGAATACACCTGTACCAGGATCATATTCATATACATAAGCCCTAAGTCTTCTATAATCATCATTTGGATATTTATTGACGGATGAATATCCTGCATTGACACCGCCAACATAAACTTTACCCTGATAATATTTCAAACCCCAGGGTCTCCAGTCATAGGGGTCGGCACAGGGATTAGGCAATACTACTTCAGAATGACTCAAAACAGCTGTTCCCGCATCGTTCAATTGCATGATGATCAAGGATCTGTTTTTTAAGTTCATTGCATACAAGGTTTTTCCATCAGATGACAGATCAATGTCTCCAAATCCTACCTTGCCGATCAGTGAAAATGCAGCAATGTCCCTGCTCGGATCATTTTTACATGCTGGTAGTCCCCTGCCTGCGGCGGTATAATCCATATCACCCTGGCCCAGATCATACCCTGCAGCTGCCAGGTCAATCAACAGACTCGTTGTCCATGCCCCTCCGGGAGCAGTTTGGATACTCCTGTAAATTGCACCAATTCCATTGGGTCCAAGGCCGGCATGCCGTCTCAGGAATGCTGATGTATAAATGTGTCCTGTATATTTATTCCATGCCATACCCCAGACAGAACCGACTTCTTTAGCTTTGGCAACTCCACGGTCAACTGGAACATTAAAACCCTCGCTGCCAAATTGCTCATTGGTTGCATTATAGTTAAAAGTGATAACTAAATATTGCTCAGCTCCTGAACAGGCATCTGTGGATAAAATATCGCCATTCATGAACCTGATAGAAGCCACAACCGGGTTAGGTTCTGAATAAATTTCTTCCAGGAATAAACCCAGGTTATTTGCGCAGGAGGGCACCGTAGCAAATTGTACTGTCGTTCCGGCACTTCCGGCTTTTTTTCCTAATTTATACCCGATCGGCGTTGGAAAAGTACTGTAGTCATATTCTATCCTTAGTTTTTGACCATCGGTCAAACCCGAAGCCAACCAATTACCATTGATATCTGAGGTAGCAGTTGTGACCAAATTCTGGGCATCATTATAGATCTTGACAGTAACATTTTTCAGTCCTTTTTCAGATCCACCCTGAAGACCATCCAGGTCATAATCCGCAAAAACCCTTCCACCCAATGCACCTGTGCCGCATGAAGGATTCAGATTACAAGCTGCCGGCAGGGTGTAGCTTGCAGAAGTGGATCCGCAACCTCCCGAATATGTAATGGTCGAATTATATGTATTCCCATTGGCTGTCACAATCCTTTGAATATAATACGGGGTTCCCTGATGTGAGGGTCCTATACTTTTAGAAAATGTATTACCATTTCCGTCGTTAATGGTGATCGTCACATCTGCGGAATTATCAAAATCAAAATACCAGGCAACCAAAACTCTGGGCCCTGTACCCGTATTGGTACATTCACCGACACTCACTTTGACCAGTGTGGGACATTGAGCTGTAACCCATTGAATTCCAAAGAGAAATACAACAAAGGTCGCAAGAAATCTTAAATAATCAAAAATACCAATTTTTGTAAGTAATGATTTTTTCATTTTAGATGAAATTTTAATATTTTAATAATCCCGTCAGGATCTTTTGAAAACCAAAAATTAATTTTCTTTTATATAACACTTTATTCAAATCTATCAGCTCAAAACACATAGCTGATCTACCCTTAAGACAAGTTAACCTAAACACACCCTTACTTCAATTTAACACAACAAATAAATATAAATAAAAAAATACATATTGAACCATTTATCAATATGTTACAATTTACAATTATTTGTTATTTATTAATAGAAAAACCAAAATACGATGAAAGATTTAATAAAAATTTTCTATAAATGTGTGCATTCCTTGTTTGAGTTTTGGTTAAAATGTAATCTTAAAATATTGACGAACACAAGGGATTTTTCCTGCTTTTGGAGGAGGAAAATCCCATAGCAATTCCAACTTTTGTTCTTTGTCACGCATTTTTCATAGAAATGAAAACAAATCTCATTTCCAAGACAATAGACAATCTTGACAGGTTTTACCCTTACCACAAAGCCCGATAAAAACAAATATTTTTATTCCTATGTGTATACGGTTAATAACCAAATTTTAATATGTTATTATTATAATTGCAGTATTAGCTTTGGTATAGATCCGATGCCTGATGCAATCATCTTAGGTTGGTTTATACTTCATTGCATTACAGAATTTCCAAGCAATGAAAATACAAAATTAAGAATTATACTATATATTACAAATATTTTTAATATTTTTTAACTTAAATACGAGCATATTTTAAGCAAATATTAATATTAGCTATACGATTTACGCAATCCTTTCAGCCTGTCCGGCAGTCCGGGATGGGAATAATAAAAAACCACATATGCCGGATGTGGCCTCAAATTACTCAAGCTGTCAGTTGACAGTTTGATGAGGGCTGAACTGAGTGCCTGAGCGCTGTAATGATCTGCTGCAAAGCGGTCTGCCTCGTATTCATTCTTTCTGGACCATGCATTCATCAACAAACCGGTCAGCAAAGACAAAGGTCCATAAAGCAAGCCAAAACCCAACAATCCAAGATGGAATGAAAATGCATTTCCCCCCAATGCATTCACAATTGCATTGCTGATATCGCTCCCTTCGCTGAGAAATAGTGATAAAACATACAAAACCAAGAGGCTGTTGACCAATGACATGACCAGTCCGGACAGAACATGTTTCTTTTTGAAATGTCCGGCTTCATGTGCCAAAACCGCCACCAATTCTTCCTCTGTATGCTTTTCTATCAGCGTATCATACAGGACAATCCTTTTTTTTGGACCAAAACCTGTAAAATATGCATTGGCTTTGGTAGACCTTTTAGAACCATCAATGGTATAAATATCCGTCAGTTTAAACTGTACTTTTTGTGCAAAAGCTTCGATCTTATCCCTCAGAGATCCGGCTTCCAATGGTTTTTGTTTGTTGAATAAAGGTACGATCAACGTCGAATAAAACATACTCATGAATATGGAAATCGCACTGAGCACCAACCAAACCCAAATCCAAAAAGATGATCCGGTCACTTCAAAAATCCAAACCACCAGGGAAAGCACCAGGCCTCCAATGATGATCATCAAGAGCCAGGATTTGATTTTATCCAGGATAAAAGTCCTGAGGGTGGTTTTATTGAAACCGAATTTTTCTTCAATCACAAAGGTAAAATATGCTGAAAAAGGCGTGCTTATCAGATCAGAGGCCAGCCCTATCACACCGAAAAAAAGTAAAGCCTGAAGAACAGGGTGAGGTGTCACTTCCTGTACCTCATTTGAGATGAATCCAAAACCTTTACATAATATCATACTGATAATCAACACAAAAGAAAATGTGCTCAACACCAGATTATAACGGGTTTTGACTTTGAGATAAGATTGTGACTGGCTGTATTTTTCCGGATCATAGATGCCTTCCAATTCCGGTGGCAGCTCATCGGACCATCTGGTTGTATTGAGATAATCCAGAAGCCTTTCGAGTAAAAAATCAAAAACGATGATCCCGGTTATGATATAGAAAATAGTGTTTTCCATTGATGACAATTAATTTGCAAATATCGGATTTGAAATTGATTTGATTTAAAAATTTTGCAGGCCTGGTGGACTGTAAGGGTGTAAAATGAAAAAAGAGTTCACCAAAGACACTAATTTATTGAATTTCAAATAACTAAAACCCAATTATCTGATCACATGATAAATCCTTTCAGCCAAACTTTACAAATATTTCAAAATCACAGAGGCTGCCATGTGAGCGGCAGCCTCTGAAAAATTAAATAAACTCATCCCTTAAAAACCGAATATTCACTTTATCAAAATCATTTTTTTATTGGCAACGAAATCTTTAAATTTAAGTTGGTAATAAAGCACACCCGGATTTAATTCAGATCCTTTCAGGGTTTCTTCATTCAGGCCTTTTCTTCCTTCACCATTGACCATCATCAGTTCCTTACCTGACACGTCATAAACTTTGAGTTCGTAAGCTCCTTTTTCAGGTAAAATAAAGCTGATCATGGTGGATTGAGCAAATGGATTAGGCTCATTCTGATGCAGCTCAAACTGACCGGGTGTTAAGCCTCTGATATCCAGATCCACATTTCTCATCAATAGTTCATCCGTAACATACCCTTCAGCAGGTGTGATTTCTGAAGTAATCCTGACAGAGCTGCTCAGGTTGGATTTTTCCTGACCTTCGAATATCAATGTGAACAACACTTCATCCTCTGTTGCGCTGACACCTGTGGTTTCATTCCAGCTCAAAGTTGTCAACTGTTCCCTGATACGGCCAATATTCTCTGAACTCAGGTTAAGTTTTCCAGGTTCAAAATCTGTAAATTTCATACCTTCTGTATTCAGTGTAAACTGCATACCCTTGACATCGATGAAATGTTTAGCCCTGATTTCCAGTCTGATCTCATCGCCCGGTTTCACTACTTTTTCATCGATCATAAGTTCGATGGAATTGTCATGTCTCGGACTGACTACCAAGCCTGAATAATTATTGACGGCATTTCTGTTGACGTCGCCGATTTTAATACCCCCGAACCTCAATTCCACTGGTTCACTGACCACAGCGTTCAATTCAGTTGGTAAAAATACCCATGAATCGTTCACAGGGAACTTGGTAGTAACACCTAAGATCAAATCCCTGATCTGTTTGATATCCACTGCAGTGATCGTACTGTTCGCATTCGCATCAGCTGCAATCAGCTGATCTCCAGCCAAGGCATCAATACCAAGAATATGTCTCTGGATTAAAACCAGATCCAACGTGTTTACACCATTAGAATAATCATCCCGTTTGCGGGGAGTGATGTCATATTCTCCTTCAGGCAATGTAAAGCTGAAATTACCTGATGGATCTGTCTGCCTGTACATGGATTCTCCATTGCTCTCTACTCCGACTTCCACATTGTTAATACCTGATTCATTGGCAGTATTGTAAATAAATCCGCTCAGGCTTATCAAATCTTCGGTACAATCCACATCTCCATCGCTGTTGATGCTCAATTCAACTGTAGCATAATCATAATTTCCGTCGTCACAGCTATCATTCAGACTGAATTTATCCCAAACATACACATCCACATCAATTGTTCTGGAAGGTCCGAAGAAAACTTTGCGTGAAGTAAACTTAACCGGATCCCAGGCATGCGACGTTCCTCCAAGATAAGCACTTCGGTTGGATTTGGCACCTGTCAAAGGATTAAAATAATACAGTCCAAATTCATCCAGTGACCATGTTTGATCTATTTTTGGCAATACGGGAGTAAATGTGAAATACAAAACATCCGAACAATTGTCAAATGATGCCAGACAATTATTGTCGCAGGCGCCTTTATCAAAGAACATTGCATTCAGTTCAACCATACAACCTTCTGTCATTGTTGCAGTTGCGATATCAACGAGGAATGGCGTCGGTGCTTTTTTATCCACCACATCAACAAACTGATGTTCGGTTGTAACATTTCCGCAACCATCACTGATGGTCCAGGTGACTTTGTATCTACCCTTTTCCAGAGACGGTAAAATCATTAAGGATGCTTCCGTACCAAAAAGTTTGTCATCTGAAACTCTTCCCATCACTCCACCCTGGTAATTTGCTCCTTTAAATGCATTATTATTATAAGAATACTGAATGATTTCATGACAGCATTCACTTTCTATCACATAAGTCCATTCGTATTCACCTCCACAATCTTCATCAGACTCATAAGATCCGACCTCCAGTCTGTGGGTATTCTGTGCAGTTACGCATGTTTCGATACTAATACAAGTATCAGCAGCCACAATATTTGCTGCCTGATCATCATTGACCATGATCACTTCGGTAAATCTGAAATAACCATCGTTATCTGATTCAGTGAATTTCAACGGATCAAGCACAGCAAGACTATCATTGGCAAGATAAATATATTCATCTATATTGATCTCGGCGCCCGTATTAGGTTCGTAAACACACCAGTCGATCACTGCCCATTCTCTCAAGATCTTATAGCAGGCGTCTTCCACGAACCTGAATGTATCCACTTTAATAATGGATGCTTCCACCAGGCCACAAACATTGTCTGACCATGTTGGGCCTGATCCCGTTGGCTCAGCTTTCAGACAATGATCCTGAGTGATATACGGGAACACAATTGACAATGGGTCAAAAGGAACAGTCTCAGTTACGTTTATTCTTTGTTCGCACAGACCTTTTTGTTCACCTGCAACGAATACTTTCCAGGTCCTGATGAAATGACCTGTACCGCAAAGATTGAGTGCGCTCAGATTGTCCGTGTATTGCAGATCGAAAATACCGCATGTACTGATTATATCCGGATAACCGGTATGATCAGGATCTTTGCTTTCTTCGCAAGTAATATTTTTCTCTTCGCAGATCATCAATGGTACCGTTTTATCCTTAACCAATGCAGTTGCCATACATTCATTGTAAGACCCAAACAGGTCACCTCCAGGCAACATTCTGTCCGGATTCACCGGACCTGCACCCGGATCCACATCGAATACACGCAAGGCAACCATCACTTCCTGCCCGATGTCTTCACAGCAGAAATAGATGTCATCATCAAAATGTTGTGCTGTGGTATCTGCATTGTCACCGTTCAGATCCATGCATCCGCCATCGTCTCTCCGGACTTTGAACCAAACCGGCTGACAATTGTCCCATGAACCCGAATCAAAACTCTTAGCATCCACCTTTGCCATTCCTCCCAGAGTGATCCCAACCTGTACATTCTGTTGGCAAATTGCAAACGGCGGAGAATTATCTTCAACAAAAATGTTGAATTTGCAGCTTGATTTGTTTCCACAAACATCTTCAACCACCCACCTTGCATCATAGGTTCCGAGTTTCATATTGTAGACCAGCACCTTCAGGGTTCCAGCCTCATAATTGCCAGTGATGGTAACAGCTGCACCGCTCACAAACACTTTAACACTCTTTATGTCGCTACAATTGTCTGTTATACAAGGCAATGGCAATTCAATACTTCCCTCACATTCAAAAATATTTGCATCGACTGTTACATCCTCACAACTGCAGATTTGCGGTGGTGTGGAATCGAATACTTTTATCAACTGGATGTGAGTTCTCGGATTGGTAGCAGATACAGGTCCACACATATCCCTTACCTTCCAGGTACGGAGGATCTCATAGCTATTTCCACAGTAATGGTATACTTCATCTGTCCACAGGTACGAGAACATGCATAAACCATCATTCACATTGACACCGATGCCATCCACTGAAGGATATCCCGTTTGGTCAGGGTGAGTCAATAAAGGATCCTGATTTGCCAAATGACATGGAATATCCAGCTGATCCTGAGGGAATACCACCTGATCCAGGGTAGATTTCTGAATGGTAATGGTCTGTACACAATTGACAATATTTCCCTGATGATCATTCACTATCCAGTTTCTGTAAATCACAGCTCTCGGATTTCCGCACAAACCGTTATCCACAAAATCATCCACATAATCTATGGTCGCAAAAGGCTCACAATTCAAAATCCTGACATATCCCAAATCTGATGGATGAATACTGGCATTACAACTGACAACTGCATCTTGCGGACATTCAATTTCAGGAACGAATTTCTCCATAATGGTCACCTGACACATGCAATTGTTTCCATTACCCTGGCAATCCGTCACTGTCACCATAAATGTCTGGCCAATGTCTGAATAATCAAATGCATTTGGATGTTCCTGACCGTTTTCATCCAAAATACTCAGACAATAGTCATCATAACATCCGTAATTATTTCCTTCGAGAATCATGTCTGCAGTAATGACAGCCTGACAATTGGCATCCAGAGACAGATTGATTTGTTCATTGCATGCAATGGTATGATTTTCAGGTTCGTATCCAATTACATTGACATGGAAAATACAGGTATCTGCATTGCCAAAGATATCACTGGCTACCGCCCGAATCTCGTTGTCTCCGATCGGAATTTTGAGTATATCGACCAAATTGCCATCCGGGCTCAAATAACTAATGGAATAATCTCCGCAATTATCTGTTACTTTCGGAATTTCAGTCATACTTGCATGGCATAATCCAGGGTTCAGGGCAAAAACCAAATCATTACATCCATCCGTGAATACCGGCGCTTCTGTATCATGTACCGTTATGTTAAATCCGCAATAGCTTTCATGGCCGTATTCATCTGTCAGTATGTAAGTAATGGTCGTAATACCCTCTTCAAAATAATGCGAAACAGGCATACCGTCCAGATCGATCGCACCACCTGAACTTAATACTATCTCAGTCTCTTCATTGGTCAAACCTGTTTCTTCATCATAATGACTATAAGTAACAGTCATTGAACCATTTATACTATTATCCATAAAATATGGATGTATCCAGCTTACTACTGCTCCACAATTTCCGGGATCGTTTTGCGCAATCAGATCCAATTGATTATATGGAATCTGGAGTAAAAATTCTACTGTCCAATTGTCTAGTGTACCTGAATTTGGCCCTTCAGAATACATCTCCAACTGCCACTCTCCCTGCGATTGAGCACCGAAGAATGTATTCAGCGGTGCCATTGGTGCAAAAGTGCTTCCATTCCCAAGCGGACTGCATCCGGCAAACTGTACTTTTGTCGGAGCAATATCATCCAGATTAACATGAATGTCTTCCGTTCCGGCACAAATATGATCCAGCAAGGTAATTTTGACACCTTCAGGACTTGTTAATGTCACGGTGACCAAACCCGCATCGTCTACTTCAGCAATCAGATCACGAATATTGATCCTGGCAATCAGACCGGCAGGCAAATTAAATACAGATCTCACACAGGAACCGCCTTCAATCGTAAATCCACCTTCGCTAAAGGACAAGGTGTCCGTCATAGCACAAACAGGTGATTCGACATCTTCTACCGTAACCGTGTACTCACATGTGGTACTGTTTGGTATGACGCTCACCATGTTTGCAATTGTACCATTGTCTTCATAATGAGGCAATTGTGGATTCCATGTTCCATAACTTCCTTCCTCACACGCATTGATCACTTCTAAATCTGCACCAGTGTCCGTATCTATTGAGCTGATTCTGTATACACCTCTGCCGTTGCTTTCAGCATTGATCGTCAGCATATCGATGATCCTGCCTCCATATTCAATGATATAAGTAGCTTCTTCACCTACCGGAATGCCTGTAAAGCTTACAATGTGTACTTCCCCGGCTTTGACTATGGTGCCGATACTTTGGATATATTCTTCATTGGCAGAGCTATTGGTTCTCTTCACCACAGCTAAACCAAGATCAATAGCAGCAGGGCCAAAATTCCCTATTTCAACTCCGTTGACAACTCCATCCTGGATGATCTCCGTGATGAGTACCAATGGCTGATCATAAGCTGTACAGGTTACAGTATTCACACCTACAGGAAACGCAGTTCCACTTGCATCTCCAACACCTGATCCGATCAGATCACCATCATCATTGTGTATGGTATAACTTACAAACACCACACCCGGACAATTGATCGTGACTTCAGGGGCAATATCTTCTACTATTGCTGTGTTTGAGCCTGGATCATTAACAGTTACCACATCTTCAGGACATGACAAAATCGGAGGTGAATTATTTGGTTTTACAATAATTCTCAATTGACATGTAGCCTGATTGCCACAACTGTCTGTTGCAGTGAACTCAAGGATCGTAACCCCGACAGGGAACTGATCACCTGAGGTCAATCCTGTCAAATCTGTCTGTTCAATTTCGACTTTACTGCAGTTGTCTATTGCATAAGGCAAAGAGAAGTTGACATAACTTTCACACAAATTCGGTGGCACATCGACTACAATATCAGGTCTCGGGCAATTGATAAATTCAGGAGGTGTCACATCACCTATTCCAAATCTATGCGTGATGGAATCTACATTTCCACAACAATCTTCAGCATAGAATGTCACATCAACAAACCTTGAATTTCCGCACAAATAAACCCAATTGTCAGGTTTGAAATTATTTGACCATGTCACATTGCACTCACAACCATCGACTGCGTCTGCACCTGCATGATTGGTCAACCAGAAATCAAACTCAGGATAATTTCCTGCAGGATCTGTGCATTCCTCAAAAATCATATCTGCTCCACCTGCAATTACCGGGGCTGAAGTATCTTCAACTTTGAAAGATGCTTCTGCTGTATTGATATTACCGCATGCATCTGTAACGGTAAAGCTATATAACCAGGTTGCCGTTTTACCGCAATGTTCTTCATGTCTGATCAGATCATAACTAATATTACTTATACTGCTGCATAGATCAATAGCTACTAAACCTGCATTTGAATCCAGCCAATCCTGCAATTGCTGTGAATTATCCGAAGTATCACACTGAACAACTAAATCCAAAGGTAAAACATCAAATTGTGGTGCCGTTGTGTCCTTAATGCTGAACAAAGCTTCTGAATGCAGACTTACATTTCCACAAGCGTCTGTTGCTCTGAATGAATATCTTTGAATTGAAGTTCCACCGCAATTTTGTACAGTTTCAACCAAATTGTAATTCCACGTCAATGGTTCACTGCAAAGATCACTGGCAACGGCACCTCCATGACTGTTCAGCCAACTATTCAAATCAGTCAGATTACTAAGACCATCACATTCCACAATCGTATCCCTTGCAGCAGTCTGGATCACAGGTAAACCTTTATCTTCGACGGTTACAACTGCATTGGCATTAATAGAATTACCGCAAGCATCCGTAGCTGTAAATGTAACCAAAGCAGTTCCTGTTCCGGCGCTACATCCGTTAATCAAACCGTTAAAGTTGTGGCTATACACCACAAATGAACAATCATCTTTTGCTTCAGCGCCACCTGATTCATTCAACCAAGCTTCTATCTGTTGGTATGGATCTGAACTGCCATCACATTCGATAGAAAGATTTGACGGAAGTTTTTCCCAAACCGGATCAGAAGCATCATTAATCATAAATGTCGCTATAGTATTTGCACTATTTCCACAAGCATCCGTTGCAGTGAAGGTTACCAATATCTGGCCTGTAGTACCACATCCTCCGGACATAGTTCCATAATTGTTCGTCCAGGTAATGCTTCCACAAGCATCTGTTGCTGATGCGAATCCATTATTATTCAGCCAGTTAAGGATATCTGATACGTTGTTTGTTCCGTCACATTCAACCACTAACGGCTGAGCCTGAGTATTAATGACCGGAGGAGTTATATCCCTGATCACGAAATCAGCAATGGTATGGCTATCATTACCACAGCCATCCGTGACTGTAAACCTATAGGTCCATCTTCCGGTAATTCCACAACTGTCTTTTTCATTTATAAGATCATACGTCCATGTTAATGATCCGGAACAAATATCATTTGCGATTGCTCCTCCATGATTATTGAGCCAGTTTGTACGTTGTATTACGTTTCCCTGTCCGTCACAATCCACTGTTAATGTAGAAGCAGGAATTGAGATTTGAGGTTTGATCGTATCTCTGACTGTGAAGTTTGCTTCAGTCCTCACACTTTCATTTCCACATTCATCTGTTGCCACAAAGGCATATCTTCTTACACTCGTTCCTGAGCAACCGGACAATGAGCTAATCAACTCATAAGACCAATTGAAATCACTGCATGCATCAAGCGCTTCTGCTCCTCCATTATTTGCAAGCCAGGAATCCAGGTCATCGGTATTTCCAAGTCCATCACAATCGACCAAAGTATCCCTTGACATGGTGGTGATCACAGGGCCAAAATTATCTGTAACTCTAATGGTAGACAAAGTAGTGGATGCATTTCCACAGGCATCAGAAGCTGTGAAAGTAACTACCGCAATACCGGTTCCGTCACTGCATCCATTTGACAGGCCTGTATAATCATTTGAATAAACGATCAATGAACAATCATCTTTTGCTTCACCACCTCCAACTGAATTGAGCCAGGAAGCTATCTGATCATAAGGATCTGAACTACCATCGCACTCAATCGTCAAATCTTGTGGCATAATCTCCCAAACAGGATCGGTCACATCGTTGATCATGAATGTGGCTGTAGTAAAGGAACTGTTTCCACATGCATCCGTAGCAGTGAATGTCACTGCGACCTGACCTGTTAAGCCACAATCACTCAAAATGGTACCATAATTATTTGCCCACGTAATGGCTCCACATTCGTCAGTAGCCTGTGCAAAACCATTATTGTTAAGCCAGTTGATCAATTGATTTGAATTCCCATTTGCATTACATTCAACTTCAATATTTTGTGCCTGCAAAACAATTTCCGGAGGAGTTGTATCCAGGATGGTTAGATTGGCAAAACATACATTAATATTTCCAGCTTCATCAGTCGCAGTAAATTGATAAACAAAAGTTTCAGTATTCCCACATTGGGAGTCCGTACTGAAAATTTCAGAATCTATATTAACATTGCTATCGCAATTATCTGAAGCTAATGCTATTCCTATCCAGGAATTTATGGCAGCAGCATTGTCTACATCCCCACATTCCAATATTAAGTTTTCCGGACAAACAATCACAGGAATTTCTTCATCCTGTACGTTTACTGTAAAGTCGCAAGACCATTGCTGTCCACTGCCAGGTTCAATTATGGTATAGGTTACCATACTCGTTCCTATTGCAAATTCATAGCCACTCACATCTTCCAGTCCGTTTACTATAGTACCATCCGGGTTTTCAACCACCCAGGTGATTAAAAATGGACAGTTGCTTTGAGCTAATAACGGAGTCAAGCTGCCTTCAGGTGAGGTCCAACTACATTCATCAGCATCAGTAGCAAATTCAAATAAATTGCCTGGACAAGTGATAAAAGGATCCTCTGTATCTATGACATTTACAAAAAATCTGCATGTGTCACTAATATTTCCGGCAAAATCTTCGGCAACATATTCAATTTCATAAGTTCCTACAACAAGTGTTGTTCCCTGTAGCGGTCCTGAAGTTTGTCTGATTTCAAACAATTCACAGTTATCTTCTGCAACTGGTATACTCCAGATTGCTCCACCTTCACAGTCATCACTAAACAGGCTTACTGTCAAAATCATTCCTGATGGGCAATTGATAAATGAAGGAGCTTCGTTATCTTCTACTAAAATTTGTATTTCACAGGTACTTTCATTCCCTGCCTCATCCGTTGCTGTCCAGATAACAGATGTTAAACCAACCGGAAATTCCGCACCAGCCAAACTACCTGTATCTGCCCAGTTTCCAAAATCGTGTTCAAATATAATTGATCCGCAATTATCTGTTGCCAATGCATCAAATTCCTGACCATTTGCAACATATCCACACAATCCCGGCGTATTAGACCTTACCAAAGGACTTCCTGCAGGGCAAGAGATCTGAGGAGCCTGCGTGTCCAGAATAATTACCTGTTGCAAACAGGTTGTTTTATTCCCGGATTCATCCGTCACTGAATACTCTACCTGACTTACCCCCAATCCAAAATTATATGAAGCTGCATTATTAAATGTCTCGCTTATACTATTATCAGGATTAAAGACTCTGTAAGTTATCATCATTTCACTATACTCACTACAATTATCGGTCACTGAACCACTTCCAATAGTCGGACTATATGCATAAGTACAAATGCCGGTTGTTGTTCCAAAAGTAACATTGGAAGGACATGTCAGTACCGGAACTTCTTCTTCCACCACTGTCACACTAAAACTACAGTTAACCATATTGGGAGGAGTGGCCTCATCAGCAAGCGTATAAGTAACTATGCTCGTGCCGATCGGAAAAATAGTTCCGCCCGGGACATTGCCATTTCCAAAGTCAGTGGAACCAGAAGCAAAGTCAATATTCCATGTAAGTGTTGCAGCACATTCATTAAACAATAGTGTTGGATTTAATTGATCAGCTTCTGAAGTCCAGGAACAAGATCCCGGATCATTGGAAACAGTCAAGTCTGAAGTACAGTTAAGTAACAAAAGTCCATTATTGATTTCTTCAATGGTTATAATCAAAATTGCTGTGCAATTGTTGGCATCTGTCACGGTCACTTCATAAGTACCTGCAGTCATTCCTGTTATTATGTTTCCTGTTACTGTAGTTCCGCCAGGACCTGAAGTGACTGCATAAGTATATCCGGGTGTTCCACCGGTAGCTATTACTATGGCACTTCCTGTATTTTGGTTTTGGCATAAAATATTGGTCTGCTCTGCAAGGGCTAATATCAGCGCTTCAGGCTGGTCAATATCAAAGCTTACATAATAGGTACAGCCGTTCGCATCCGTAACAAGTACATTGTAATTGCCTGCTGTGAGACCTGCAAATATACCAGTGCCATTGGTCGTCGCTCCATTGAGCACATAAGTATATGGCCCTGTGCCACCCGTTGCCGTCACCGTAGCCGTAACCACACCTCCATTGCATAATGGGTTAGCCACTGATACCGCCGCTGCCAGCGTGCTGTTCGTGTTGATGATGTTAAAGTTTACACTCGCAGGACATGCGCCATTGCTCGTCGCCGTGTAATAGCCCGCCGCAAGTCCCGTCCATGTTGTGCCTGAAGCTTGTGTCACTCCGTTCAATGTGATCGTGCTTGCATCACTTGAGCTCAGTACCACCTGTCCAACCGATGCATTGCACTGCGTGTTCACAATACCGCTCACCGCAATCGTCACCGCCGCAGGTTCTGTCAATTCATATGGCCCGCCCACGATCTGACAATCATTACCGTCCGTGACCGTAACATAATAGGTGCCCGCTGTAAGTTCAGATGCATCCCGGATGCCCTGACCATTTGACCAGCTGTATAAATACGGTGCAGTGCCGCCACTTACCGTAATATTAATACTTCCGTTATTGTATCCATTGCACGTAGGGTTGGTCAGTACCGCTGCCACTGTCGTAATATCCAGCGCTGCAGGTTCCGTAATGGTTACTGTCGCTGTTGCTTTGCAACCGTTCGCATCCGTTATCGTTACCGTGTAATTTGCGGCCGTTAAGCCTGTTGCCGTAGCTGTGGTCTGTGCCGGTGTCGTACTCCATGCATAGGTATATGGCGTCGTGCCACCCGTCGCATTCACCGTTGCAAAGCCCGTGCCGCCATTGCATAGAATGTTTTCACTGCCCGTGATCTGCGCGATCAGCGCTGCAGGTTGTGTAATAGTGAAGCTTACATAATAGGTACAGCCGTTCGCATCCGTAACCAGTACATTGTAATTGCCTGCTCCTAAATTATTGAACACTCCTGTGCCGTTGGTCGTCGCTCCGTTAAGCACATAGCTATATGGTGCTGTGCCGCCTGTTGCCGTCACCGTAGCCGTCACTACGCCGCCATTGCATAATGGGTTGGCCACTGATACCGCCGCTGCCAGCGTGCTGTTCGTGTTGATGATGTTAAAGTTTACACTCGCAGGACATGCGCCATTGCTCGTCGCCGTGTAATAGCCCGCCGCAAGTCCCGTCCATGTTGTGCCTGAAGCTTGTGTCACTCCGTTCAATGTGATCGTGCTTGCATCACTTGAGCTCAGTACCACCTGTCCAACCGATGCATTGCACTGCGTGTTCACAATACCGCTCACCGCAATCGTCACCGCCGCAGGTTCTGTCAATTCATATGGCCCGCCCACGATCTGACAATCATTACCGTCCGTGACCGTAACATAATAGGTGCCCGCTGTAAGTTCAGATGCATCCCGGATGCCCTGACCATTTGACCAGCTGTATAAATACGGTGCAGTGCCGCCACTTACCGTAATATTAATACTTCCGTTATTGTATCCATTGCACGTAGGGTTGGTCAGTACCGCTGCCACTGTCGTAATATCCAGCGCTGCAGGTTCCGTAATGGTTACTGTCGCTGTTGCTTTGCAACCGTTCGCATCCGTTATCGTTACCGTGTAATTTGCGGCCGTTAAGCCTGTTGCCGTAGCTGTGGTCTGTGCCGGTGTCGTACTCCATGCATAGGTATATGGCGTCGTGCCACCCGTCGCATTCACCGTTGCAAAGCCCGTGCCGCCATTGCATAGAATGTTTTCACTGCCCGTGATCTGCGCGATCAGCGCTGCAGGTTGTGTGATAGTGAAGCTTACATAATAGGTACAGCCGTTCGCATCCGTAACCAGCACATTGTAATTGCCTGCTGTGAGACCTGCAAATATACCAGTGCCATTGCTCGTCG
>ERZ761607.1631-NODE-1631-length-26998-cov-7.567235_pt1 | contig 26998 bp, 24 predicted proteins | sample MGYA00511164_ERZ761607 | MGnify/ENA primary metagenome ERZ761607 (study PRJEB28899, sample SAMN02445080) | bioreactor sludge metagenome | biome: EBPR sludge | place: Australia: Brisbane, Thorneside Wastewater Treatment Plant | collected 2011-06-22 ... | reverse complement strand
GCAACCCTCCAGCGCCCCGGCGATCGCCTTGGCCCCTTCCTCGCCGATGGAGTTGCCGGCGATGTCGAGCGTGTGGAGGCCGGGGAAGCGTTCTTTGTCCGCGAGCTGCCGGACCGCCCAGACGCAGTCTTCGGGCGTGAGGCGGATGTCGTCGAAGAAGAGGTCGATCTCCCCCTTGGCCGGGCCGTAGGCGGCGAGGCGGGCCTGCATCTCCTTCAGGTGCGGCGGGTCGTTCGGGTCGTTCTTGTTGTCGGGTTTCCTGCCCTCGGCCATGGCGGGCGAATCATAACCGATGCGAGCCAAAACGTGGCGCTGGCTTGGCGGGGTGACAGCCAACGCCAGGGCGATCGTTCTCCCGGCCCCCGCAACTTCGGGTACCTCCGCGCGAACATTGGACGATGCCCGCGGAACCTTTCGGAGCATCCGGGGAAGATTCCGTAACGTCAGTGGAACTTTCCGTAACGCCCTGGAAACTTTCTGTAACGCCCTTGGAAGTTTCCGTAATGCCCTGGAAACTTTCCGTAACGCCCTTGGAACTTATTTTAATGCCCGGGGAAGTTGTTTTAATGTCCGGGGAAGTTTCCCGGGAATCCCGGGAAGTGGGGTTACCGGGCCTGCGCGGGTTTTCTGTTCGGCTATGAGGGGAATATCGGGCGGACGAGCAAACGATGAAATCGGAATGATGAACGCGCAGAAGACTGATTCACCACGAAGGACACGAAGGTCACCAAGAAGATCGACTTGAATTGATTTCTTCGTGCCTTCGTGTTCTTGGTGGTTGACCTGATTGGCGCGAATGGGATTGGGCGGAGAGAAAGTTAACCGCCAAGGGCACGAAGGGCACTAAGAAGATCGAATTGGTCTCCTTGTGTTCTTCGTGTTCTTCGTGGTTAACCTGACTGGCATCCGATCGGATTTCACCGCAGAGGCGCAGAGGGCGCGGAGAGATCTATCTTTAGCTGACTTCTTCGTGACTTGGTGTTCCTGGTGGTTCACTCCTTTAGTCTGCGTCTCAGCGGCGGATCGGCAGCGGAGGGTTGCGTCTGCGGCGCGCCGGCCTGATGACGGCGGACCTGTTGGCGGTTAACATCAACCCTTCCCGGGCGTGGCGGAATTGGCAGACGCAGCGGACTTAAAATCCGCAGGGAATTTAAACGCCCGTGCGGGTTCGAGTCCCGCCGCCCGGATTGGCTGGAGAATCGCCATGTCAAAGAAATTACGCATCGGCATTCTTGGCACGGGGAACATCGCCAAACAATTCGCTGCAGGCGTACAGCGAGGTTACCGGTGTTCGCTGGCGGCGGTCGGTTCGCGATCGGCTGCGTCGGCAACGTCATTCGCCCGGCAGTTTGGCATTGGCGCGACGCATGGCAGCTATGACGCGCTGTTGAAAGACAAGGCTGTAGACGCCATCTACATCTCCGGGCCGAATTCGACGCACCACGAGTGGACGTTAAAGGCCCTGCGCGCTGGAAAGCATGTGTTGTGCGAGAAGCCGTTCGCGCTCGATGCGGGGCAGGCAGAAGAAATGTTCGACGTTGCCCACGCGGCTGGCCGGGTGGTGATGGAGGCGTTTATGTACCTCTGCCACCCGCAGACCGCAGCCGTCGTCGATGCAATTCACCGCGGGCAGATTGGGAAGCTGAAACTCATCCGCACGGCATTTTGCTACTGCACCAATAAGATCGAGGGCAATATCCGCTTTGACCGCAAACTCGGCGGCGGCGCGCTGATGGACATCGGATGCTACTGCGTTTCTCTCTCCCGCTTGCTCACCGGCGAAGAACCGGCAGCCATTCATGCAGAGACGCTGCTTCACAAGACCGGGGTGGACGAACTCACCACAGTCAGCATGCGATTTCCCGGTGGTGTGCAGGCGAGCTTCACCTGCGGCATGCTCACCCACGCCGACAACACTGCGCATCTTAGCGGCGACCGGGGTTGGATCGAGGTGCCCTGGCCATGGAAACCCACACCCGACAAGAGCGGATTTACGATAACGCAATCGATCGCGCCAAGGCAGGATCAGAAGTCGCCCGCAAAGCCGACCGCCCCCTCAATTCCTCCTCGGCAAACGGTGAATGTGCCGGTCGAGGGCGACCTGTTCGGCATTGAAGCAGACGAATTCGCGACCGCGGTGCTGGACGCCAAGCCCACCAAGGTGCCGCGTGCGTTCACAATGGGCAATATGCAGGTGCTGGACGAAATCCGCAGGCAAATCGGGCTAAGATTTGAGTGAACCGCGCCCCAGGACACGCGGCCGTTCACGAATGGCAGTCACTCCCCTGCCGACATAAGCAAAAAGCAAGCCGAAGATGGGAGTTGAACCCACAACCCCCGCTTTACGAAAGCGGTGCTCTGCCATTGAGCTACTTCGGCGTTCGGGCGGGAGAGGATACCTCACGCTTGGAGGGTTGGCAAACACGCATCTGGCCGAGTGGGGCATATTGGGCTGGCTCGTTCGGTGGAGAACATCTTCTGGGCTGGAAGGGTTGCGGGCGACGATCATCCCGCCGTGCCGGGATTGCACCAATGTCAGTGCGGCCCCCTGTCGCGGATGTCGATGACGCGTATCCCCGCGGCGACGGCGGCCTGCACGCCGAGGTCGGCGTCCTCGAAGACCAGGCATTGCGCCGGCGCGATGCCCAGGCGTCGGGCAGACTCGATGAAAATGTCCGGGGCCGGTTTTCCATGCTGCACATCATCGGCGGTGACAATCGCCTGAAAATGCTGCAATAAGTTCACCGCGGTGAGGGTGCGTGTGACGATGGCGCGCGTCCCGCCGGTGGCGACTGCCATGGGGAGTCTACCCGCGTACTGCCTGACAACATCGGCGACAGGTTCGATCGGGCGAACCTGATCAATCAACTCGAGATACTTCGCTTCTTTTAGCTCAGCGGCTTCTGCGACCGGCACGCTCCATCCGTGCCGTTCGTTGAGCAGCTCGATGATGCGATTGGTGGGAATCCCCGCCATCTCCCAGAAAAGTGCCTCGGGAAACTCGGCCCCGTGGTGCTTCATGGCTGCTTCCCACGCCTGGTAGTGCAGCGGCATGGTGTCGGCGAGGGTTCCGTCGCAATCAAAAATAAGCCCGCAAACGTCGGCGGGGATATCAAACTTCATGCCTTGAAATATCGTCGATCGGATGGAGAAAATAAATGGCGCTCACCAACCAAGGCAGGGTGCCCACTCGCTGCGATGACAAGCCAGCGGGAATCCCTTAGCATCGGGTGCACCATGGACGACACAGCCAAAGGTCACCGCCACGCTCGCGTGCCCGAGCAAACCAGCATCAAAGAGACCATCGAATCGATCCTGGTCGCATTCATTCTTGCATTTATGTTTCGTGCATTCGTGGTTGAGGCGTTCGTCATCCCCACTGGCTCGATGGCCCCGACGCTTCTCGGCGCGCACATGCGCTACCGCTGCGAAGACTGCGGTTACGACTTCGAGACAAACTACCAATCGCAGGAATCAGACAGCGACGACGTTGCCATCCCCGCAACCGCGCGTCTGACCCGTCCGGTGCTCGATCGGGCAACCGGCGCGCAGACGGTCAACAAGACCTTTCGCATTCACTGCCCGAACTGCAACTATCGCATGCCGCGCTTTAGTGCCACCGATCCAAACAACGTCGCGACCAACCCGGCTGTGTACTACGGTGATCGCATTCTCGTGCTCAAGTACCTCTACCTACTGCAACAGCCGCATCGGTGGGACGTGGTGGTGTTTAAGTCTCCAGCCGACCCGATGCGATATGACTACACGCAAAACTACATCAAGCGGCTCATCGGTAAGCCCGGCGAGTCTGTGATGATCCTCGATGGGGACGTTTACGTATCCGACAAAGGGGCATTGAGCCAACTGAAAGATTTTGTCGTGCAAACCAAGCCCCGGTGGGCGCAGGAGGCGCTTTGGCGAATCGTGTTTGATAACGACTTTCAACCGCGCGGCGTACCACGGGTGGTGACCAACGCTGCCAATCAGCCGATGCGCATCGATCCCACTTTCAAGCTGCCCTGGCAGACGCGCGCCGGGGAGTCCGGGTGGAATCTGGACAATCCACGCGTGATTCGTTTCAACCAGGCCGAAGGACGCTCAACCCTTGACTTTAACTCCGGGGCCAACCCGATGCCCGATGCGGGCTTTGCGCCGGCGCTCACAGATTGGCTGGCGTATGATGTCACGCTCAATCAAAGCAACGGCTTCGGCGGGCGACCCGCCCCACCCGATATGTATCTCGACGGCGGTTATGTTCCGGACAACAATGTGTCCGACATCAAACTCAGCCTTTACTACACGCGGCAATCGGGCGATGGGCCGTTGAAGCTCAGCCTCGCCGTCAGGCCGGGGGAGGATGTCGAGCGGGCATTCGTGGCGCAGCTTGATAGAAACCAGGCAACGGTGACCATGTATGACCGCAGCGGCACCGCGACCGTCATCGGCACCTCGGCAGTAGGCGACACGACCGGCGCGCCGGTAAAAATCGAGTTCATTCATGCCGACTACCAGGTGACGCTTCGGGTGGGTGAAAGTGATGTGATTGTTTCAACCCCGGCCCAGTATCAGCCTGATTTGGATTACCTGCTGAACGCATACAACGCTCGTGAAAAACTCCCCAAACCGCAGATTAGTATTACAGCAGAGAATCAGGTCGCAGAGTTTCGACACGTAAGCCTTTGGCGCGATGTCTACTATACCAACCGCGAACGTGGCACCGGCGACACCCTCACCACGCCCAATACTGCGCACGCGCTCCGCTGGGCGTCACCCGAGCGGTTTCCAGAGCGGGTGATCCACCTCGGGCCGGATGAATACTTCACCTGCGGCGATAACTCCCTAATCAGCGGCGATGGTCGGTATTGGGACGCACCGATCAACCTGCCTGCCGAGCAGTTGGAGGCCGAGTCGGGGCGCGTTCCGGGCCGTTTTCTGCTTGGGAAGGCCTTCTTTGTGTACTGGCCGGCAGGTTACAAGCCCGTCAATCGTGAAACCGTGCCTGCAATCGTGCCCAACTTTGGCCGGATGCGGTTCATTCATTAGGGTTATCGGTCGTCGCGGCGCACTTGTTGCTTCATTGCGAAGGCAAATCGGCCGATGAGTTGCGCAGTGAAGATTGGAGCTCCGCTCATCTCGGCCTTGCTACTGACGTCTGCGACCTGGGCAGGCGCGCCGTCGCACGACATTGCGCCGCCGCACGCTGCCGGGCACGCGGCCGTCTCTCATTCCCACGATGAGGTTTCTCCTACCCCCTCCGACTCCTCGGCCGATGCGGCGCACGCCGAAGCCCCCGCCGTCAACCTCGATCCGCGTGAAGCGCTGTCTCGATTGATCGACGGGAACGACCGGTTTCGCTACGGCGAGTCGCGGTTTCCTCGCTTTGATTCAGCCCGGCGCAGCGAAACCTTTGCCGTCGGACAGAAGCCCTTTGCAGCGGTGATAGGATGCGCCGACTCGCGCGTGCCGATTGAGGCAATCTTTGACCAGGGAATTGGCGATCTGTTCGTTGTGCGCGTCGCTGGCAATGTGGCAGGCACAAACGAAATTGGAACAATCGAGTATGGAGTTGGCCATCTCGGGACGGGACTGATCGTAGTGCTCGGTCACACCAAGTGCGGTGCCGTGACCGCCGTCACAGAAGGGGCGGCTGTACATGGGCACATCGCCACCCTGGTGGAGAACATTGCACCGGCGGTTCAGACGGTGAAACAGCGCGACCCGGAAGCGCGCGGCGCGCGGCTGATTCGGCTTTCCGTCAGGGCTAACGTGCAACAGTCGATGGCAGATTTGCTCAGCAAGAGTGAAACGGTTGCCACCGCTGTGAAAAGCGGCAGGGCCAAAGTAGTGGGCGGGGTGTATGACCTGCAGACAGGCGCAATCGAATGGCTCGGGGAACATCCCGGTCAGGATGCGATACTCGCCGGCGGTGTGGATGCGTCTGCGGCACACACCACACACAGCGACCCCAAAGGCTCTCCCACCAAGAAGCCCGCACCTCATCAAGCTGAGGGAGCCAGCAAGCACGGCGGGACAGTGAAGCCTGCCCAAGGCCACGGCCCCACCACCCCCACCACGCAGCCGCATGCAGCCGCGAAGCAGAAACAGGATAACTGGCTGGTACTGGGGGGCCTGCTCGGCATTTCTGCCGCGAGCAGCGTCGCGACGATTCATTTCGTGTACAACCGCCGGTGACCTCGCTGCACGTGCGCGATCTTCGGGGCGACTTTCGGTTCGTTGACCTCCAATCTTTGTCACGGTAGCTTCTCGCGACTCGCCTCTCATCAATTGCGAGCGAGTTTTGAGCACCACCATGACCAAAAAACGCGCACCCGGCCTGCCAGCGCCTCTGATAACCCGCCGTCACCGCGTGCGGGCGGCGATGGCAGAGAACCAGCTCGACGCCATTCTCCTCACCTCATCGGCCGATCTCGGCTATCTCACTGGGATTTCATGGGAAGACTGCACCGGTGTTCTTACGCACGACACCTTCACACTCGTCACCGATTCCCGATACGACGAAGAAGTGGCGATCAAATGCCCCTGGCTCCACCGGCGGATCTTTAGCGGCAAGCAGACCATGGCCGATCTGGTCGTCGATACACTATTCAAGTCCAAGGCCGGCAGAGTCGGTTTTGAGAAGAATTTCGTCACGCACGGCATGGTCCTGGCCCTGTCAAAGGCAGTGAAAGATAAGAAGACGAAAGGCCCGCGGCCGAGACTCCGACCACAAGCGGGCTTGATGACCAATGTTCGGAAGCTGAAAGATGCGATTGAGATCGCGACCATTCGCGCCGCTGTCGACGTAGCCCAACAGGCTTATAAGGTTGTGCGCAAACAGTTGCGCGTCGGAATGACCGAAAACGAGATCGCGGCGCGCATGGAATTTGAGATGAAGCAGCGCGGTGCGAGCAAGGGTAGCTTCGACACGAACGTTTCCGCCGGAAGCAACAGTTCACTCCCCCACTACCGTCCGGCCGAGGTTCGGCTGGCCAACAATTCAGCATTGCTCTTTGATTGGGGCGCGCTGGTCGGAGGATATTGCAGCGACATCACGCGCACGCATGCAGTCGGTCGTCCGCCGGCAAAACTGCGGGAGATTTATTCGATCGTGCTGGAAGCCCAGGCCGCCGCCATCGCCGCGATTCGTCCGGGGGTGTCCACGCGCAAAGTAGATGCCGCGGCGCGAGACATCATCGCTAAAGCCGGTTATGGTAAGCACTTCGGTCATGGGCTGGGCCACGGTATCGGGTTGGCGATTCACGAACTGCCCCGGCTGAGTAAAATCGCCGCCCCCGAAGCGCTGGTTCCGGGGATGGTTGTCACGGTTGAGCCGGGAATTTACCTTCCCGGGCGTTTTGGGGTGAGAATAGAGGACGACGTACTCGTAACCGAGACCGGATGCGAGGTGCTGACGTCGTTGGATAAGTCGTTTGAGGGCTGCCACATTGAGTAAGAACAAACCCAATAAGAACAAACCCGCGCCGCGCAAACCCGCGCCGACCTCCGACCGCGGGCCGATGAGCATCGAATTGCTCTCGCAGATCACGGCTTTGATGAAGGATAATGACCTGAACATGCTCGACGTCCGCGACGGCGAACGGCGCATCGTGCTCCAGCGTGGCGGGACGTTTGTGGCCGCCGCGCCGCAAGCTCCCTCATACGCCCCTCCCGCTGCTCCTGTTGTAAGCCCCGCAGGAAACTCGTCAGCGGCAAGCAACACCGCTCCGGTCGCACCGTCTGATGAAAAGGATCTTGTCCCGATCAACAGCCCGATGGTTGGGACGTTTTATTCATCCCCCACACCGGATGCCAAGGCGTTTGTGTCGGTGGGTTCGACCGTCAACACTGAAACCGATGTCTGCATCATTGAAGCCATGAAGGTCTTCAACAACATCAAGGCCGAAACCAACGGCGTCATCGCAAAGATTCTGGTAAACAACGGCCAGACAGTTGAGTTTAACCAGCCGCTGTTTCTGGTGAGGCCCTCTTAGTTCCCGAGAGGCACGAAGGCACGCAGGCACGAAGGCACGGAGTGAACACGTCGTGACCTGCCTCCTTCGCACCTCACTTCGCGCCGTCTTGTCTCCGTGCCCGTGTGCCTATGTTTCAAAAGATCCTCATCGCCAATCGCGGAGAGATTGCACTTCGCATCATTCGTGCCTGCCGTGAGCTGGGCATTCAAACCGTCGTAGTCTATTCGACCGCCGACAGGGACGCCGCTTATCTGAAGATGGCGGATCAGGCGATTTGCATCGGCGACGCCTCCCCAGCCGAGAGTTACCTGAACATCCCGCGGATCATCTCCGCTGCCGAGATTAGCGATGTGGAAGCGATTCACCCCGGATATGGCTTTTTAAGTGAAAAGCACCACTTTGCCGAGATTTGCCGGAGTTGCAAGATTGAGTTTATTGGCCCTCCGGTGGATGCCATGCTTGCGCTGGGCGACAAGGTACAGTGCAAGAAAATTGCCAAGCGTGCCAAGGTCCCCACGGTGCCGGGCAGCGACGGCGCGGTGGAAGACGAGAAGCAGGCTGTCGAAATCGCAAGTAAGATCGGCTATCCCGTCATCATCAAAGCCAGCGCCGGCGGCGGCGGGCGCGGGATGCGAGTGGCCCATAATGAGATGACACTCCGCGCGGGGCTGAATCAGGCGCGAGCCGAGGCCGAAAACGCGTTCAAAGACCCGACTGTCTACATAGAGAAGTATGTCGAATTCGGCAGGCACGTCGAAGTGCAGGTAATTGCCGATCAGCACGGAAATGCCGTCCACCTCTGGGAACGCGATTGCTCCATGCAGCGGCGGCACCAGAAACTCGTGGAAGAGTCTCCGTCACCTTTCCTGAAACAATCCGTCCGCGAAGAACTTTGCGCGGCAGCGGTTCGCCTGGTGAGGGAATCGAAGTATTTTAACGCCGGCACCGTCGAGTTCCTCGTGGATAAGGACCAGAATTTCTACATCCTTGAGGTAAACGCGCGCATTCAGGTCGAGCATCCGGTGACCGAGTCGGTCACAGGCATCGATCTCATCAAAGAGCAGATTCGCGTTGCCAGCGGCGAACGACTGAGCTTTGTCCAGAAAGACGTGGAGCAACGGGGGCATGCCATCGAGTGCCGGATTAATGCCGAAGACCCTGCCCGCAACTTCGCCCCGTTTCCGGGCGTTATTGAGGAGTATCGCCCCCCCGGCGGGCCGGGTGTGCGGCTGGACAGCCATGTTTACGCCGGCTACCGCATTCCGCCCAATTACGACAGCATGATCGGCAAGCTCATTGTGCATCGCCCCACTCGCGAGCAGGCGATCGCGACGATGAAACGTGCCCTCTCGGAGTTTCATATCAGCCCGATCCGCACCACCATTCCGTTTCACCTTCAGATCATGGACAATGAGCATTTCCGGCGCGGCGAAGTCGATACCGGCTTTGTGGAACGGGTCATGCTGCCCAAATAGCCCCGGGAGCCTTCGGCACTGGCTCTCGACCTGACCGGCATCGAATCAGCCTTTGCGCGGCCGCAGGAAGAGAGATTCTGATCACCCGCGTCGAGGAGCATTGTGGTATAGTCAGGCGAGGGTGAGGTGCTTGCCTCGCTCTGGTGGTTGCAAGACCATTTCAAGGCGGTCGCCGTGGCTTGTACGCATCGCGTAGCAACCACTCTCGCTGTCGTAGCCTTTGCCACATCCAGTGCATGGGGCTGCCCCGGTTGCACCTCCGGGCGCGATGTCACGCTCCCTGGTTTCTGGTTGCTCTCGCCAGCAGCGACAGCGGCGCTGTTCCTGTTGACGTCATTTGTCGAACGCCCGTTTTTGTCCCGGGCAGGTGTAAGCCGAAACGCACTTGCGCACTCTCTCCTAGCCAGTGCGGTGACAATGACGCTTCTGGGCATAATCGGATTTTTTGTTTATTTCCTAACATGGCCAACCGGCCTCGGCCTTCTCTGGATTCCCAGTGCGGTCATCGCCTCAGCTGCCATGAAGCTGACGATTCTGAGATATCGGTTCGTCGTGGGCGGGCCGATTCGATTCTGGCCACTATTCCTGGGGGTCTTCGTCAGCCAGATGCTGATCTCCATCCTGCCCCTGACGCAATATGCCTTCGGCTTCAGCGCGCCCCGGCACGCGGTGAGCGTGGAGGGAGTCAAGCCTGTCATGGCCCTGATCACCACCCTCACCGCTGTCACCGCCGTTGTGATTGCGTTCCTGCGTACGCGGGCGGACGCTGTGGGTTGGGCGTCAGGCCGAGGGTTTGAGGTGGTTCCCGTCTCCCCCGCCCCGCATCCGCCCGATTCATCGTCTGCACCCGGTGACATCAAATAGGCCAATCTCCCCGCGGCGAGCGGGTTCAGCCGGACGGCCGAGATTGACACGCGCCATCCGAGAAATAGAATGCTTGGCCCGTTAAGGTAAACGGGCTCGTAGCTCAGTTGGTTAGAGCGCGTCCCTGATAAGGACGAGGTCGGCAGTTCGAATCTGCCCGGGCCCATTTTAACTCCGATTATTGACAATCCAGAAAAGCTGCGTGCCTGAGTTGCGCCGTTGCTGCCCGCGTTGCCGATTGGGCAAAGGGTTGCTGCATGATCGCCTGTGGCACTCATTCCGTCGCGTGGCAGGTCGCCTTCGCAGACGGTCTCGCTGGAGTTTCCCCGCAACGCGGGCGACATCCCCCTCGCGCGACAACCGGGCCAAAGCGGCTGGGGGGCCATCGTACTGAGAATAGCCTGGTGTTTCGCCTCGTCTCTGGCGGCATGGATCGGGGTTTACCCTTTCACCGCCCCGCTCGCCAGTCCGGAAATGAAGTCTCGCTGCATCACGAAGAAAAGCAGAACCACCGGCGAAACAGCCAGCAGCGTCCCCGCCATGAGCACGCCGTAATCGGATTGATACTCAGGCGACGCCACCATGTTGGCCAGGCCGATGGGCAGGGTGTATTTCCTCTCATCCTGCAACACGATCTGCGGCCAGAGGAAGCTGTTCCAACTGCCGAGAAATGCCATCAGCGTATAGGCGCCGACCATCGGCCGCACGATCGGCAGGGCCACTTCCCACCAGATGCGCAGTTCGCTGCACCCATCCACCCGTGCCGCCTGCACAAGCTCGTCTGGCACAGTTTGCATGGCCTGCATGAACAGGAACATGCCAAACACACTCACCGCGCCCGGGACGATGATCGCAAAAAATGAATCGATCCAGCCAAGCGTCTCCATCAATTCATATGAGCTGGGCAGCAGCACCTGTCCTGGAAGCATCATCGTGCCAAGCATAACCAGCATGAGCGGTCGCTTGCCGGCAAATCGATACTTGGCCAGCGCAAACCCGCCGAGACTGCTGAGTGTGACGACCAGAATCGTGTGAATTGAAGAGAGAAACAGCGAATTGATAACCCAGGTTGCGAACGGCTGCTGGCTGAAAAGACGGGAGAAGTTGTCGGTGGTGAGTCGGCGAAGATCGTCCCAGGGGAAGAAGATGTACGCGGTGAGGTCTGCGGTCGTCTTGAACGCAGCCGAGACCAGCCACAGCAACGGCAGCAACGCAACCGCGGCGCAGATGGCGAGCAGAAAATGAACGGCTACCGATCGCATCACCCTACCCGGCGGTCACCCTTCTCAGTCGAAGCTGGATGATCGACAACGCCGCCACCAGCACCACCAGTGCCCACCCCACCGCCGAGGCATAGCCCAGGTTGCCCTGCTCAAATCCGTTGCCAAAGAGATACATTACGATTGTCAGTGCCCGACTATTCGGCCCCGAACCCCCGAACAGCACATATGGCAATTCAAACAGTTGCAGCGAGCCAATCATTCCGATCAGCGTCAGGAAGACCAGGACCGGTTTGATTCCCGGAATGGTCACATGCCAAAACTTCTGAATTCGGCTGGCCCCATCCACGTCCGCGGCTTCGTATAGCTCGCGATCAACCGCTTGCAATGCCGCAAGGAAGTAAACCATTCCGTAGCCGACGCTCAGGTAAAGTGCGGCCACGAGTATCGCCGGCATGGTCCAGTTGGGGTCGGTTAGGAAGCCGATCGGTTCAGCCCCGGGCGCCAAGAACTCCAGCGGAGTGCCCACCACCCACCCGCGGATGCGGGCGAGGGCCTGGTTCACCACCCCCGTCCGCCCGCCGAGCAGAATGTTAAACATCACCGCTACAAAAACCGAGCCGACCAGATGCGTTGAGAAGAATGCGAATCGAAAGGCGTTCTTAAACCTGACGCGAGGATTATTCAGGATGACCGCCAACAGCAGCGAACAGGGAATCTGAATTGCGAGGAAAAGAAACGCGAACGTGAGCGTGTTCAGCACCGCCCACCAGAACATGCGATCGCGGATGAGGAAAGCAAAGTTGCCCGCACCGATATACTCAAGTTCATCCGGTCCGGCGCTCTTGTGTACGCTGAGAAACAGGCTGCGCAGCAGCGGATAGACCATAAAGCAGGCAAAGAGGAGGACAAACGGAGCGACGAACAGGTACGGCGAGAATCGAGCTTGCGTGGCCCACAAGCGCTGCCGGGGACGGGAAGACTCGGTTATCGCCATGTGGCCAATCTCATCGGGGTCTTAACAGCCCTGAGCAACGAACGCCGGAGCTCATCCTTGCGTCAGCGGGTGAGCAACCACATCCCCCACACCACCGCCAGCCACACGAAGAAACCGGCCAGCAGCCAGCCAAACAGCGCGCGCCGCGGGGAAAGCGGTGGCTCGGTCTCGAACGGGCGTTGCGGCTTTGCGCTCATTTCAGCTTGGGAATGCGATAGTTCTTCGCGTCAAAGGTGCATCGAAAATCGTAAACCTCGCAAAAATCTTCCTGCGAATCGCTCTCGGATTTGCCCATCATCCCCGCGGCGATCAGGCTATAGACCATCGCGCCAAAATCGCGCGTCGAGGTGATACCCCAATGCTGAAGCACGGTACCGGCAAGCATGCCATACTTCTGGAACGCGAAATCGCGCAATCCTTCGCAAAGTTGCTGGCCGCTTACGTGTCGATCCTGCTCGGCGTGCTGACGCTTGCCGTGGACCGCGTGCGCGGTGTACGCCAGCCCTTCGTTGAGAAAAATAAAAGCTTCGATCGGGAAGGTTCCGGCCTGCTGGACGAACTCTTCCAATGACTGAGCCGGAGGTTGAGGCCCCGATGGCGGCATAAGGACCTGTTTATACCCTTGATGCGAGTAATTTTCGATAGTTTGCTGATCCCGCCGCGCCCACAAGACTCCCGTGTCGGGCCACGTCCGGTAGATTGCGGCGTGGGCGTATTGAAATGAGCAGGATACTTGCGGCGACAGGTAAGCACGTTGAAGTGTTGCAAAGGTCTCGGGACCAAAACGCGGTGGGCTGTCGTTTTGGACAGTTACTGACCGATTTCTATAATCTCGACTGCAGTGTAGAAAGTTGAAACAAGAAAAGGCCGCCAACGTAATGAAGCACTCTTCCAAGCTCGCATCCGCCGCCGCAACGGCCACTGTTGCTGCTGCCTCCCTCATTCTCTCTGGTTGCAAGTTGACCGAACCTGCGCCATTTAACCCCCGCGGGCTGCAGGAGACCAACCGCGCCGGCGCGTCGGCCACCCCTGCGCCCGCCAAGCGGCCCCTGCCGACGACGCTCGAAAGCCCGTTTAAGGAGGTCAACGGCCGGCCCACCACCAAACCCGGCATTGACGACAATACGGGAACACCCCTCGGCGCCGAGCCGACAGTGCGGCTGGGCCTTCAGGAGATCATCCAGCGCGTGGTGGCTAACAACGGCGATGTGCGCGTGGCCGGTTACACCCCTGCAATCGACCAGACCCGGGTCATCGAAGCCGAGGCGCGATTTGATCCGACCTTCTTCAGTAATTTTACCCTAGACCGCCGGGCTTCGACGGAGGTCTTCAATACCGCCGGCGCAGGTGCAACCACCTACGCACTCGACGGCGGGCTGCGGCAAAACCTGCAGAGCGGCGGCCAGGCGGAGGTGCGCTATCGCACCACGCTCGTCGATGAAAGCAATACAGGATTCGCCAGTAACGGAAACCCCCGCTATGTGAATGAGCTTACGGTGCAGATTCAGCAGCCGCTGCTCCGCGATTTTGGCAATGAGATCAATCGCGCTCGAATAAGCATCAATCGCAATAACCAGAAGATTTCGCTGCTCGACTTTCGTCGCCAGTTGGAAGAATCGATTGCCGAGACTGAGCAGCGCTACTGGGAACTGGTGCAGGCCGAGCGCGAAGTGCGCATCACCGAGCGGCTGCTTCAGCGCTCAATCGATACCGCCGACATCATCATCCGCCGTGGTGGGGACGACGTGACCCGTGCCCAGATTTCGCAGGCTAATTCGTCCATCGAGTCGCGACGAACCGAGCTGATCGCCTCGCGCACGCGCGTGCGAGATCTCAGCGACCAGCTCAAGCGGCTCATGCAGGATCCATCCATCGCAACCAGCAGCCCAACCGCGGTGCTGCCCGCGGTGCCGCCGATCGACGCGCCGGTGACGTTTGAGTTTGACGAAGTTGCGTCGCAGGCACTGGAAAACAGGCTCGAACTGGGACAGCAGCAGTTTCGCGTGAACAATGCCGACATCGCCGCAAAGGTGGCGAAGAACAATCTTCTCCCGCAGTTAAACCTGAACCTGCAAGGCACACTCGCCGGATCGGACACCCAGTGGATCAATGCCGCCGGCGACCAGTTTTCCAAGGTCAGCGGCGAGTTTGATGACCAGGCCAACATCGGATTTCAGGTGGCGCTGCAGTTTGAGATTCCCATCGGTAATCGCGCCGCGCGAGCCATTTATCAACGGGCCATGCTCCAGCGGATGCAGGCGATTGAGCAATATCGCAGCACGATCGAACAGATCATGCTCGATGTCCGCACTGCGTGGCGGCAGGTGAACTCGACGTGGAACCAGATCGGTGCCAGTCGCCAGGCCCGTTTCGCCGCAGCAGACGCCCTGGCCGCCGTGGAGATGCGTCAGCAGCAAGGCGAGGCACTGACTCCCAACTTCGTGCAGTTAATTCTCGACCGGCAAGAGGTGCTGGCACAGACCGAGCGCCAGGAAGCCGCCGCCATCAGCAATTACAACATCGCCATCAGCCGCCTCGAACTCTCCAAGGGCACATTGCTTCGTTACAACAACGTGTTGATCGAGGAAGAAAGCACGCCGTTTGTGAAGACATTCGGCATGTATGGCCGCTAGTCCGCCCTCTGGCGCGGCACGAGATCAATCGCCATATTTCTGCCGCAGTCGTGGGCTGAGGCGCAGCATGAGTTGAACGCGCTCGATCTCATTCAGCCAGTCGGCAGTCGCTGCGGCAAGCTCGTCGTCGGGAGGAACAATCGCGCCCAGAGAACACGATGCGCCAATCTGTTTTTCCGCGATCCTTCGATAACGGGATAAAGTCCGATCGCCGGCCGTCGCGCACCACTCGAAATCTTCGCCAAGAAACAGCACAACGGGCACCCTCGCCCCGCCGTTGATTGTAAAACGTGCCGAAAAGTCGGCATGTGCATCGCGATCAACGATTCGCAGTGCAAGCCGCGATGGGTTGGCATCGACAATGGCCTGAATCAGCGGCAATTGTTCGATGCAGTCGCCACACCAGTTGCCGCTGACAATCAGCAGGTTCATCTTGCGAGTAAATGACTCGACCAGTGCCCGCTGCGGCGCGCTAATGCATGCCTTGGCAATCATCGCTCGCCAGCGATCGACCTGAGCAGGCTTGGCTGTACTCACATGCTCCGCGAGTGACATGCCTGCTTCAAACTTCTGCCTGAATATCTCGCTTGTGATCAATTCACTTCTTCTCGTAAACAGTCTGGCCGGCCGGGTAACAGATGAGTTCGACGGCGTTGCCGAACGGGTCATTCAGATAAATCCCCCGGGTGCCATCGCGGTGGCTATCGATCTTCGCCCCGGTCTTCGCGGCGGCGGCGGTCAACTGGGCCTCATCCACGCGCACCGCGAGATGTGGTGGATGCTGCGAAGGGGTGACCAGCGCCACCTTCACCCCGCCGACATTCATGAATGCCCAGGTGGTATCCTGAAACAGCACCTCCGCCGCGAACTGCGAGCGATACCACTCAACGCTCGCTGCGATATCGCTCGATGGAACGGCAACATGATCAAACTGCATGGTATGATGTTAGGCAAGACTGCGCCGAATGACGAATCCGCAGCGACACATCACCGCCGGACAGACGCACGAAAATCCCGCAGGTGCGATTCCTGAGTCTTCGTGTTCAGCCAAAGCTCAGTGAAACTGCCCTTGCTCAAGCCCTGATCATCAAGCAACACGGCTGGCGATGAATCGTCGCCACGGGCGACCACGACATTCTCCAGCGGGCGAAACTCCGTCTCGGCGGCCGAAAACTCGAGTTGGGAAGACAGAAAACGGACATTCCCCCGCGCGCTCACTCTCTTTAGCTGTGAATCCACGCCCACGCCGGCCGATCCAAGCAAGTCAGCGCTCACCGCGTCGGCATTGAGACGCATCGGCGGCGTACCGTCGGCTGGCTGAAACACCACAACCACATCGCCATTCATTCCCGCCCGATTATCGCCCGGCGAGTATGACAGTTTTTCCGACCACTGAAACGCGGTCGCGCCGCGCGGCGCGGGCATGGATGTGTCATCTCGCTTTTCTTCAGGCCGGCGGTCTTCCACCAGCATTCGGCCACCCACCGGCACGATCACCTCTCCCGAAACAGGTTCATAAACCAGCTTCGCGCTGAACAGATTCATGCTTTGCTGCACGGTATCATCGCTGCCGCGCTTCTGGGCAGTGAAGTGAACATTGCCGAGCAGATTCACATCGCGAATGCGCTGTCCGGCGAGGGGTGTGGTGCCTATTTGCGAATCCCCTGCTGAATCAAAAGAAAGCTGAAGTGCGTCGGCGGCACCGGAAACCTGCGTGCCATCGGGTTGATCGGAGTTGATCGTCACCCCGTCGTTTACCTCCGCCGAACCGCGCGATGCATCGAACAGCAGTTCGCCTGTCCACGAGACGGTGGCGGGGCGCGCCGACTGGCCCTCGCCCGCGGCCATCGCCGCGGTGAATTGCCCGCCACCGGTTGCCCGTGCGTTGCCGGTTTCAGGGTCGAACTCGATGATGCTCGCCATGAGCAGCCCGCGCGGGTTGCCAAGCCTTGCCGGTTTGCCTGTCACGCGCAGCGAGTCCCGGCCAGTGGCATCTTTGCCGAGTGTGATGCGGTCGGCCCAAACCCCGCCGCCGTCGGCGCTGACGAAGCTCACGTTCTCTTCTGCTGTCATGGCGACAACGCGGCCATCCCCAATTGCCAGCATCGACCTTCCCTTATGGTCACCCGCCGAAGCGTCATTCGCAGCGAATGCAACTTCGAGGGTGCCAGCTTCGACGGTCTGCTGCGTGGTTTCGATTCGCACATTGCCGCGCGCCAACAATGATTCGGCCGCAAGCTGCTCGCCCTGCCGCGCCTTGAGACGGAGGGATTCGCAGGCGATTCGTTGTGATTTGCCGTCGGCCCCGACGATGCTTGCCCGAACAGCACCTTCCGCCGAAAGATATTCCAGCGCCGGCTCGCCGCGGGCGTTGTTTGGACCGAAAGTAATGTCGAGGCTCTGACTGTTGAGCTTTAGCTCGGGGTGATCAATCGCGACATCGCCGGCGAGGGAGACGCTCTTGATTGCTGGCTCGCGCTGGGTGGTGTCCATGACAATCACGCACACCTTCGATGCATCGGCGATCAACATCCGCGGCGTTGGTGACTCGGTTCCATCGGTGGGAAGCGCAATCTCAAACTTCGCCGGGCCGAGCAGCGTTGCTGTGCCCTTTTCGGGATCGTACTGCACCTCGCGGGCGAGCATCGTCCTTCCGTCGGCGGTTTGCAGGCCGATCTGCGGGAACTCGGGCGAGCTTCGCAATGTTGCACTCCCGCTGGCCGTATCAAAGCTCACCACCGCAGCGCGCGCCTGAATACCCTGCGACATCACAATCGCCGGCGCACCGCTGAGCGAAACAACGACGGTCCGTTCGCGCCCGGCAGCAGGCTTGTCTTCGGCTTCGATGCTGAAAGCCACCTCAAGCACATCCGCGGTTGCCAGCGGTTCATCGGCCTGCGTGACGCGCACCTGCTCAGTCAACATGGCGCGGTAGTTCTGGCGTTCCAGCGAACGTACACTCTTCCCGGGCACCACGCGCAACGGTCCGGCCCACTTCACTTCGATCGGAACCGCCGAAGCTCCAACCACCGGTTCGCCGCGGGCACCTTCGGTGACCTTATCAAGTTTCATCGCTCCGGGATTCTTCACGACGAGCCTGTCACCCCGCGCGATTTCGAGCAATTCCAGTCGTTGGTCGATTTCATTCCATCGAATGACCAGCCCATAGCCGTCAAAATCATAGTCCTTGCCCCGGATCGTAACCGGCACGCGCTCCGCGGGCACCGTCGCACCGGTGGCGTCTGTGTAGGCTTCGGTGGCAATCCGGAAAGTCTCATTATCAAAGACGATATTGTTCATCGAACAGCGTAAAACTGGGTCAGTTGCATCAACCGACTTCAACAGCGTCAGCGTGACGTCGTACAACTCGCCGCGAGTGGGTGCCTGTGCGCGCGTTTCGCGCATCGTCTCGCGCTGCCCGGTCCCTGCGGGAATGACGACCTGACCGTGATCGGCCTCGATGAGCATCACCGCACCATCATCGAGATAGAACCGCGCCTGGGGCCTGGTGACGAAAACCAGATCGCCCTTCGGCTCGTACTTTGCCGCGCGGAATTCGTTTGCGAGCCGATTAGACTTGTCAAAAGTCTTCACCCAGACGTTTTCGCCTGCACCGATTACGCGATCTGCCGTGTCCGCGGACTGATTCGGACTCACCACAGGCCTGCTCTCGCGGCGGGCGGGGACTGTGTCGGCCAATCGCCCGGCATCCGCCGGAGCCGTTGCGGGCAGATCTGACAAACGCGCGCCGGGGTTGCGCCGCTCAGGCGCATCAAAGGCGGGGGGCTTGGTCTGCAGCATGGCGTAGAGAAAAAACGCTCCGCCTAGCACGACGATGGTGGCGATGACCAGGATGATAGATCGCAATTCAAGTCCTTCCGGATCGAGTCAACTTTCCCGGGTACCGACTCACACTTTGTCATCCACATCCAGCATTCGCAGCATCACCAGATCCTGCACATCGATCACGCCGATCGGTTGATCGCGCTCATCAACCACAGGAAGCTCATCGAAGCGATACTGGTGCATGATCGACATGGCTTCGCTCGCCAGTTGATCGCCGCGGACGCGCTTCGGGTTGCGCGTCATCACCTCGGAAACCGGCCGTTTTAGTGCATCAAGGTCGTTTGTTACCAGCCGACGGAGATCGCCATCGCTGAAAATACCACTCATTTTTCCTTCAGAGTCTGTCAGCACAACCGCACCGCACCGACGCTTGATTCGGGCGACTTCTGCCAAGACCTCCCCCACTCGCTTCGTGTCGCGCGCCAGCGGAAGGTTATCGCCGACTTTGAATGTCATGGCTTCCGCAACCTTAATCAGCTTTCTCCCAAGCTGCCCCCCCGGGTGAAACACTGCAAAATCGTCACTCTGAAAATTGCGGCGTTTCATCACGGAGAGCGCCAGTGCGTCGCCGAGCGCCATCATCGCTGTCGTTGTGGCTGATGGGGCAAGCCCAAGCGGGCACGCTTCCTCAATCGGACCCATCTGGATGACAAGATCCGAGTGCTTACCAAGTCCGGACGCCTTTGATTTGGTAATGGCGATTACCGGATGATCGAGCTTCTTCAAAATCGAGAGCATGCGCAGAATCTCATCGCTTTCGCCGGAATAGCTGAAGATCAGCACCACATCGCCGCTACGAACGGCCCCAAGGTCGCCGTGAACGGCTTCTGCGGGGTTGAGGTAGTGCGACGGCGTGCCTGTTGAAGAGAACGTGGCGGAGATTTTACGTGCCACATGCCCGGCTTTGCCGATTCCGCAGGTAAGCAGCGAAGCTGGGCAATCTACGATCAGCTCGATCGCCCGGCCGAAAGTGTCATCCACCGCCGAAGTCATTGCGGCGACGGCGGTGGCCTCGGCTTCGATCACCTGGCGGGCGAAGCGGGTGTTTTCACTGGTCGAGTCAATCAATCTCTGTTGGATTATCGAATCACGCGGATTAAGATCAAGCCAAGTGCTTTTACCGCCAAGGAAGGCCCCTTTGGAATACCGCGTACAACTTGATGTTTTCAATGGCCCGCTCGATCTGCTGCTTTTCCTGCTGAAGCGCGATGAGCTCGACATTTACGACATTCCAATCTCGCACATTACCGAATCATATATGCGGTATGTGCATGAGCTGCGGGAAGTCAGTCGCGAGCACGGGCTTGATATCAACGTCGCGGGCGATTTTATGGTGATGGCGGCGACGCTGATGGAAATCAAGTCGGCGATGCTGCTGCCAAAGCCAGAAACCGCGGCAAAGGACGGCGGGCAGGCTTCGCTCGACCAGTTGACCGACCCCCGCTACGAGCTTGTGAAGCAACTGCTCGAATACAAACGATTCAAGGATCAGGCCGCGCTGCTCGAACGCCATCGACTCCAGCACGAGGCGAAGTTTCCCCGCGTGCCGGTGCTGCCCGATATCGATACCACCGAACCCCCACCGCTGGATATGGATGAAGTGCAGGTGTGGGACTTGCTTGAGACTTTTAGCAGGTTGATGAAGGATATCGGTTTCCGCAAGCCGAAGTATCACGAGGTAGAGTACGACGAGACGCCGATCGAACTTCACGCAGCAGACATTGAAGACCGGCTGAAGCGGGAGACGAAACTCTCGCTGCGGTCGCTGTTGGAAGGCCGGAAGAGTCGTAGTGAGATGATCGGAGTATTTCTGGCAATCTTGGAGTTGGTTCGTGAGAAAAAGGTGCTGGTGAGTCAATCGGAATCCGAGGGCGACCTGGAAATCGAAGATGCCCCGCCGGAACATCGCAAGCTTCACCCGCAGGCGACCATCGCCCCGGTGATCGACGGCGAACACCAAACCAACTCCGGAGTAGCAATCGCCGACTAGTCTCTTAACTCATCGATTGATATAGGTTTGCATAATTTTGCGATGCAAGGTGTCTGCACGTGATTGTGGCCAGAAGCCTGGGAATTGGCCCCGCAGGATCAGCTCATTTTGCAGAACGAACTTCGGGGCGATTGCTTCGTATTTGTAGATCAAATGAATATCCGCCCCGCCACCATACACGACGTTCCTGCGATTCAGGACATCGTCAACAGCCACGCCGAGCACGGCCGCATGTTGTTCAAGAGTTACGCGCAGCTATATGAGAGCCTGCGCGACTTCGCGGTCTGCGAAATCGATGGCGACGTCGTCGGCTGTGTCGGATTGGCGATCATTTGGGGCGATCTGGCCGAAGTGCGCTCGCTGGCAGTGAAGATTGGCCGACAGGGAAAGGGAATCGGCAAACAGCTCACAAGGTGGTGTGTAGATGAGGCGCGCCGACTTGGAATTCGCAAGTTGATGTCGCTCACATACGAGCAGGCGTTCTTTGAAAAACTTGGATTTGTTGTCGTTGAGAAAGACTCGCTCCCGCTGAAGGTATGGAGCGATTGCGTGCGCTGCCCCAAACGCCACGGCTGCGATGAGATTGCAATGGCACTTGTGCTCGACGACATTCCACCCCTCGCCGCCCCCGCTGCGCCGCCCACGCCCAAGGGAATGAGCATTCCAGTCTTGCCCGGACTTGGTGATTGACTACGGCCCAACCCCCGCGCCAACGTCAGGTTTGCACGCGGTTAAGCACGTGAATCAGGCGATCGACGTCTTTACGAAGTCGGACCACATTCGACGGGTCCTTTTGTACATTCGCGAGCACACTGCTCCCAACTTCGCTCACGGGGTTTAGGCCGTATCCCTTGCCGCCTTCGACCAGTCGGCGACAGATCTTGACCGTCCCAGGCACATCGCCGCTATTGGCAACGCTGCGAAGCATATCGGCCAGGGTGCGAATCTGGTCGACGAACTTTTCCAGCAGCGGTGCCGCATCGGCATCGCCGGTGAGCGTACTGCGAATCGGCGCGGTTTGCAGAGGCCCATACGGATCCGATCGCAGAAGTTGGACGACTGCATGATGCAGGTCTTCCTTCTCGAACGGCTTGGCGAGAAAATCGCTCGCCCCGGCCGCCATCGCCAAGCCCCGGCTGTCCTGGTTGCTGTCGGCACCGACGCAGATGACAGGCGTCGACAGTTTCTTACCGCGCAGCTTGCGAATCAGCGCCAAGCCTTCGCTTTCGCCTGCCAGTGCGGCGTCGACCACGATCAGGTCGAACGATTGCTTGCCGATAAGTGCATCAGCGGCGGCGGCGGTATCGGCCTGCTGCACGTTTAGCCCGAGCTTCGTCAGCCACATCGCAAACAACTGCCGACTGCTCTCAAAATCTTCAATTACCAGTGCATTTCCACTCGCCCGCCCAGGCTCACTATCGAGCTCGACCGAGTCTTCAAGCTTATCGGCTTTACGCTCGGCAACATACCGGCGCGTGTCGGCGGCATTGAGCTTCACAAACTGCCGGAGGTCGATCGCAGAATCAAACTTAATCACCACCTCATGCACGCGCCCACTCACAAAACGGCAGCGGCCGATCTTCGCTGGGATCGCGACCGGAGCGCCCGAATCGAGTGACGCGAGATAGATCGTGCAAGCCCGCCCGCTATGCACAAACTGGCTGTGAATGGCCGCAAGTCCAAGCGAGCTGAGATTGCGGCCCTGCATGACCTGTCGCAACTTGCGGCCGGCTCCCTCTTCAGTCTCAATCACAACCGACTTGTCTATGTAATCTGCCCGCAAACGCCGATTTTTGGCATCCGGCGGTGCCTTCGCCGACTCGGCCATCTGCTGAATCGCCAGTTGCGACTCGGCGGCGGTCAGACGCGGCTTCTCGGCGAGGTTCTTTGCGGCTTCGTTACTTCTCATGACGTCTCTGACTTCCCTGAAGCGGTAGGCAGTCGCCGATCAAGGCCTGCCGATCCCGACTCGACAGCGCTCACCCGATAACAGCGCGTGTGCATTCACTCCAGTTGTCTATATCGACCTCCCCACCCCTCCGGTTTATCTCCGGTAACGGCTTTCCAAATCCCCGATCTGTGCGATTATCGCCCCCTCACTCACTCAGGCGCCCACAAAAATCCGATCGACCGGTAGATCGCGCGGCCGATAAGTCGCGCGAACCGTTTCCAACTCGCACCCAATTCGGTTAGATATCTGGCATGCAGCACGAGAACCTCACGCAAGCCATTCAGACCCTTAGCGCCCGGATCATTGCAATCCGGGACTCTCTTTAACTTCCCCGAGAAAATCGCCCGTCGGAAAACGCTCGAAAACAAGATGGGCGAACCCGGCTTCTGGGATAACCAGGACGCCGCCAAGGCCGTCGTTGCCGAGGTGAAGCTTCTCAAGTCGACCATCGAGCCGATTGACAACCTTCTGCGCGATATCGAAGACGCCAAGGCGCTTCAGGAGCTTGCAGCCGAGGCGAGCGATCAGGATTCGATGGAGGAGGCCGATCGAATGGTCACCGCGCTCGAAGCGCGCGGTGAACAGATCGAGCTTCAAGCGCTGCTCGACGGCAAATCCGACCCGCTCAACTGCTTCGTCACCATCCAGGCCGGCGCCGGCGGGACTGAGGCGCAGGATTGGGCCGAAATGCTTTCTCGGCAGTACCTCTATTTCTGGGAAAAGCGCGGCTGGGACGTCTCCGAAGTCGACCGGCAATACGGCGAGCAGGCCGGCATCAAATCGGCCACTTTTCGGGTGGCCGGGGCCTACGCTTTTGGCTATATGCGCGCCGAAGCCGGCGTGCATCGACTCGTGCGGCCTTCCCCGTTTAACGCCCAGGGCAAACGCCAAACCAGCTTCGCAGCCCTCGAGATCGCCCCAGAGTTTGCCGACGACGATTCCGACACCGAAATCCCCGAAGCAGATCTGGATATTTTCGCGTTCGTCAGGGCCAGCGGCCCCGGAGGGCAAAACGTCAACAAGGTCGCCTCCGCGGTGCGAATCACGCACAAACCGACGGGCATCGTCATCACCTGCTCCGTCGAACGCTCGCAGCAGCAAAACCGCAGGCTCGCCATGAACATCCTCAAGGGCAAGCTTGAACTGCTCAAACAGGCCGAGCGCGACGCGGAGCTAAAGGCGATCGTGGGCGAAAAGGGCCAGATCGCCTGGGGCAGCCAGATCCGCTCCTATGTGCTCGACGACCGCCGGGTAAAGGACCATCGCACGAACTTCGAGACGCATGACGTCGAGAGTGTGCTGGACCGCGGCGAGCTGGACCAATTCATCGACGCAGAACTCCGCCGCCGCAAGGCTGCGCGCAATAAGTAGCTTGTTGCGCCTGTAATGCCGTCAACCGCGACTCCGGAACCCTGCGCGGCAAGCGCACCATCTTCGGCGGACGCGCCACCGTCCGCTGGGCCCTTTACTTGGCCATCTTCACCGCCACTGGATTCAATTCCATCATCCAAAAGTCCACCGACCGCCTGCGCCGCCGGCTAGCCTTTCAAAGTCGTTCCCGTCACCGCGCTGCGCAAGCTGCTTTCCACTCTCCACATCATGCGGAAAGAAAATCAGACACAAAAAACCGATAAACCCCCGACTTTCATCAAAGCCACGTTTCGTCCCACGCAAGCCTCCCCCCGCCGGAACGAAAAATTCTCCGACTAAGTAGTTTCCGCTATTTTCAAAAATCGGGCATTTCCGGGCATTTCCGGGCACGCAGGCAAAGCGCGCATCGTCCTCCTCCATTCATCATTCATAATTCATCATTCATCCTTTCCCCCTACCCCCCGTGTTGCGCCAGCGTTGCACAGGAAGCGCAGCGCGCCGCCCAAAAACGGCCATTTCAGGTCATTTTTCCAGCAAAAAATTTTGTGAATGCATTGCCCCTTCGGAAAAACAGTTTGCCAACCCGGCCCGCCAACCCGCCGCCGATTTAGATGGCCACCGGCATCTGTTCCAGTTGCTGCCCGCGCAACCAATCCGGAGACAGCGGCGCGCGCCGATCGGGCAGGTCCGTTCCGAGCCTGTCGAGTGGACTGATCACCGCGATCGCCGGCTTGTTCATCACGTGCGTGTAGATCATCGTCGTTTCCACGTGTGCGTGGCCCAACAGGGTCTGCACCTGACGAATGTCGTAGCCTGCTTCCAGCAAGTGCGTTGCGAAACTATGTCGAAATGTATGAGGCGTGACGCGTTTGCCCACGCCGGCCCGCGCCGCCGCCTGCTTCACCACCCGGCTGACCACGCCGGGGTCGGCGTGCCAGCGACAGCCCTTGCCGCCGGGACCGAAACGCAGCACCGCGCTGCCGAACAGGAACTGCCAGCGCCAATCGTGTTCGGCATAAGGCACTTTGTTGTCCAGCACATCCGGCAGCGGCACGAAGCCTCCGCCACGCTTTTTGTCGCGCTCGTGCTGGGCACGCACCCGCCGGCACCGCTCGGCCAACGCGCCGCGTAGCGCCGCGGGGAGCATGACGATTCGATCTTTATCCCCTTTCCCCGACCGCACGATGATCTGCGCGCGATCCAAGTCCACATCGCGTACGCGCAGCGTGCAGCACTCCATCACCCGCATCCCCGTTCCGTAGAGCAATTCAACCATGAGCCGATGCATCGAGCCGGGCTTCACCGAAGCGATGACGCACCCGGCTTCATCCGTGCTGAGCACGGTGGGAATATGCTCGCGCCGCTTAGCCCGCTCGGCAGCGAATCGCCCAAGATGATCGTCGCCCAATTCATCAATCAACACCTGTTTGTAAAGAAACACGATCGCGCACAGCGCCTGGTTCTGACTCGACGCACTCAACCGCCGATCACGTGCGAGGTAAGTGAGAAACGCCTCCACATCCGGCGCCCGCAACTCCCCTGGCATACGCCAACGCCCACCCACACGCGAAAACCGCAAAAAATCGGCGACCCACGCCTGGTAACGTTCGATGGTCGCCTTAGCCAGGTGCCGGCGCATCGCGACGCTTCGAATTCTATCGAGCACCTTCATTCGTCCTAACTTAGCGCAAGGATACAAGCTGTCAATAATTTCACTGTTAATTGACAGAGAATCGTCTAAACGACACAATCCACTGACGGCTTGCAGGGACGTTCCCTGATAGGTTGCGCAAGGGAATAACTGTTGGGTCGACCAAAGCGACTGTCACGAACTCGATAGATTCTTGAGAAATACGAAAGCTGTTGGTATTCGCGCTTTGGCTGACCCAACCAACGCTTGCAGTGGATCGGTCTCGCGTAAAGTGCTCAGTGGCGGGCGAGGTGTACTCGGCTCGACCGACCACTGAAGCTGATTCGTTATGCCCCAAAGGACGCATCGTATGGCGACCTTCGATGTGCTCCCTGGATTGCCACCCTACGGCGATTCGCCCGAGGCGTTCACGGCTACGGGTCAGGGCCGCCACCGGGAGGGCTGCGTCGTCAAGTTCCACCCGGATGGGTCTGCGCCCTGGGTCGGCAATTTTCAGCCCGGCCTGTCGTCTTTCGAAGAGGTATTGCAGCACCCCAACGGCCGAGAGTTTCTTGTTGTCTCCGGCGGACAGGGATACATCGTCGATCCGAACGACCGAACTAAGCGGGAGTACTTCGGCGCCCAGATCGAAGTCGCGCTGCAACTCCCTGAGTTGAACAGCGTAGTGTTCGGGAATGGGTTTTGGTTCGACTCACTTGGCCCAGACGGTTGGCAGTGGCGCAGCGGCCGAATCTCATGGGACGGCATGCGTGAGCTTCAGCGCGAGGGACTGCGATTGTCGGGGGAGGCGTGGAGCCCATTGGAAGACTGCTGGCTCCCCTTCGAGTTGGACTTGCGATCGGGCCAGTTCACCGGAGGTTCCTACAACGGGCCGTTGGCTGGGGCATAACAAAGCGTTGCACTTGACGGGCCGGCACTACGGTTTTTCGAGACACCGCGTTCCTTGCAGCCGGCCCGCAAGTGAACGCAATCGTTGAACTAAACCGCTGCGCGGTGGGCGCGGCGGTTTTGCGTTTTGAGCGGTTCG
>ERZ761607.1628-NODE-1628-length-27013-cov-5.164886_pt1 | contig 27013 bp, 28 predicted proteins | sample MGYA00511164_ERZ761607 | MGnify/ENA primary metagenome ERZ761607 (study PRJEB28899, sample SAMN02445080) | bioreactor sludge metagenome | biome: EBPR sludge | place: Australia: Brisbane, Thorneside Wastewater Treatment Plant | collected 2011-06-22 ... | reverse complement strand
GTCCCAGCCCAAGCCTTTACGCGGGCCCCGCATCCTTTTATTGTCGAGCCATGCGCTCGCCGACCCGCCGCTCCAAGATCGTCTGTACCCTCGGTCCGTCGGTGGCCTCGCTCGAGTCCGTCACGAAACTCATCGAATCGGGCATGGACGTCGCGCGGATCAACTTCTCGCACGGTACCCACGAATCGCACGCCCAGCTCGTGACGTGGATCCGCGAGGCTTCGCACAAGCTGGGCATCCCCGTGGCGATCCTCGGCGACCTTCAAGGTCCCAAGATCCGCACGGGTCGCTTCGCGGCGCCGGAGCTCATCGAGGGCAAGGCCCTTTTGCCCCTCTCCACGGGGCAGCGTCTTTGGTTCCGGGGCGTCGAGATCGGCGACATCCGGCCGGGCCACGGCACGCCGGAATCCCCCCTCACGATTTCCTACCCCCGCCTCGCGCTCGACCTGCGCGCGGGCGATAGCCTGCTCATCGAGGACGGCCTCATTCGCATGCAGGTCACCGAGACCCGCCCGGACTCGAACCTGCTCGAGGCGAGCGTGCTCGTGGGCCGCTACCTCGGCGAGAACAAGGGCGTGAACATGCCCGGCGCGCGCCTCTCCACGCTCGGCATCACCGAGAAAGACTGGGAAGACATCCTCTTCGCCATCAAGCAAGACGTCGACTTCCTCGCGCTGAGCTTCGTGCGCACGGCGCGCGAGATTCGGCACCTGCGCACCTTCCTCGACCAGAAGAAGGGCGGCCTGCACATCGTCGCCAAAATCGAGATGGCCGAAGCCATCGAGAACTTCGACGAGATCCTCCAATACGTCGACGCCGTCATGGTCGCGCGCGGAGACCTGGGCGTCGAGATCGGCAACGAGAACGTTCCCATCGTGCAGAAGGACCTCATCGCGCGTTGCCGCAAGGCCGGTAAACCCGTCATCACGGCCACGCAGATGCTCATGAGCATGGTCGAGAACCCGACGCCCTCGCGCGCCGAGGCGAGCGACGTCGCGAACGCCGTGCTCGACGGATCCGACGCCCTCATGCTCTCGAACGAGACGGCTTCGGGCCGCTATCCCTTCGAGTCCGTGCTGACCATGGCCAAGATCATCGAAGGTGCCGAAAAGCTCCTCCTGTCGGGCCCGAGCCTCCGCCAAGAGAGCTCCCCCGCCATCCTTCCCGTCTCGGAAGCCATCGAGGCCGCCGCCACGACCATCGCGCGGAGCCTGCGGGCCCGCTGCCTGGCGTGCTTGACCCGCTCGGGGCAGGCCGCGCGCCAACTCGCGAAGTACCGTCCGCGGCACCCTATCTACGCCTTCGCGGAGAATCCCAAGGTGCGCACCCAGCTCGGCCTCGTTTGGGGCGTGAGCGTCATCCCTTGGAAGGAAGTCCAGCTTCAGGACTACACGATCTTCGACGAGCTCATGGAGGAGCTCGGACGCCTGGGCCTCATTTCCCGCGACGAGTACGCCGTCCTTTCGGCCGGCATCCCGACGACGGCCCAGGTCGGCACCACAAACACCATCGTCGTCAAAAAGTACCCGCCTCCCCGGCCGCAAAGTCGGGGATAATCGGGGCATGGATCCAGCACGGTGGACGTGGCGCCTCTACCTCTTCACGGCGATCGGCCTCGCGTCGATCAATCTCTTCGGGCCGAACGGGCTCATCCGGTGGGTTCTGCTCGAACAGGAACGCAACCGGACTTCCGTCATCGAGACCGACCTCGCGAGCGAAGCGCAGCGTTTGGAGCGGGAGATCCGTTCCTTCCGGGAATCGCGCGTCGAACAGGAGCGCCACATCCGGGATGTCCTGGGTTGGCTGAAGCCCGGCGAACTGAGCCTCGAGATCCCGCAAGCGGCGCCCCCGGGCGAAGCCCGCTGATCCGCCTCGGATTCGCCCTTTGCGTGGGCCTCGGTCTCGCGGCTTGCCGATCCGAAAAAACCGAGAACGCGAAGGAAAACTCGCCGCCCCCGCCCCCCGCGCCCCTCGCGGAGCTGCGCCTGCCCGTGCCGACGGACGATCCGAAGGATCCGCTCTGGGAATGGCGACTCGAGCTCACCCGACGGCGCCTCTCCTCGATCCCGAACCTCGCCTGGCAATGCGTCCCGGGGCCCGAGGGGGCCATTCTCGTCACGCCGCCGGAGCCCTGCGAAAGCTTTCTGGCCGCGCAAGATTCCGCGCTCTTCCCCGCCCTGGAGTGCCACAAAGGCAGCCTTCGGATCCCGCGTCGAACCTGCTCGAGCGGCGCGACGACTTACCCGAGCGTCTTCGACCAGCTCCGTCTGAGCGACGGCAGCTCCCTTTACCGGAGCGCGCCGTCGCGCACCCTCACCCCGATCGCGACGGACCTGCCGACGATCCGCTTCGTCGAAGCCGGCGAAGCGACCTCGCTCGCCGTGCCGAGCGCGCGCCAATGGCTCAAACAAGGGGGAACGACCGGCTCCTTCGCCGTCGTCCTCACGATCGAAGGCAACGATCCCGAAAGCTGGGGGCTCCTGGGCCGCCTGCTCGAGTCGAGCGCCGAAGCCGTCGACCTTCCCCTCTTCCTCGACCGCTCCCGGGCCCCCCTTTTGGGGCGGGGAGGCTCGGAGAACGCGCGGGCTGCGACGCTCCCCTTCCTGCAGATCCAAAGCTCCGAAACGGGGCTCTACGCCGAAGCCTGCCGTTACGTCGGGCAGTGGCTGCACGCCCGCCAGCTCGTGCGGGGCCAGAGCCCGCGCGGCCCGCGCACGCGCACGGCCAACTGCCGTCTCGTGTGGGCTCCCCACACGCTCAACCGTCGCGACGGGGACGAACTCGTGCTGAGCCGCCTGCCCCTGCCGTTTTTCGTCCCTTCGACGGGGGCCTTTCCGATCCGAAGCCTCGAGGAGGGCTTGAGTCCGGCGCAAATTCGAAGTTTAGCTAAGTAACTCGATGATTCGCCTGTTCAAGAGCCTTCTCTCCGGCCTGCTGACGTTGCTGGCCGTCTCGTTCCTGACCTTCGTGCTGATGAAACTCGTCCCGGGTGGCCCCTTCGACGGCGACAAAGCCCTCCCCCCCGAGATCATCGCCCAGCTCGAAGCCAAGTTCCGACTCAATTTGCCCTGGTACGAACAGTACTTCGGCTACATCCAAAATCTCGTCCTGAACGGGGATTTCGGGCCCTCGATCAAGCAGATCGGCCGGAGCGTCGGCGAGATCATCGCCCAAAGCCTGCCCGTCTCGCTCGAGCTCGGCTTCTACGCGATCACGCTTTCCGTGCTCGTGGGCGTGACCCTGGGCGTGACGGCCGCGATCCACCGCGGCCGCTGGCCCGACTTCACGGCGATGATCGTGGCGATCAGCGGGATTTCGCTGCCGAGCTTCCTCGTCGCCGCGCTCGCGATCCTCGTCTTCGCGCGCTACCTCGGCATCCTGCCCGCCGCGCTCTGGGACGGGCCCGAGCACCGGATCATGCCCGCGATCGTCCTGGGCCTGCGCCCCGCCGCCATCCTCGCGCGCCTGACCCGCTCTTCCGTGCTCGAGGTCCTTCACCTCGATTACGTCCGCACGGCGCGCTCGAAGGGCCTGCCCCCGCGCACGGTCCTCTACGTGCACGTCCTCCGCAACGCCTTCATTCCCGTGCTGACCGTGCTCGGCCCCATGACGGCGACGGTGCTGACGGGTTCCTTCATCATCGAATACGTTTTCTCGATCCCGGGCCTCGCGAACCACTTCATCCAGGGCGTCACGAACCGAGACTACCCGCTCATCATGGGCGTCACGCTCCTCTACGCGACTTTCCTCGTCGCCGCGAACATGACCGTCGACTTGCTCTACGGCGTCATCGATCCGCGCATGAAGGAAACGGTGAAGGCGTGAACTCGCTCAAGAGTTTTTCCGTTCCCGTTCGACTGGCCGTCGCCTACGTGGGGTTGATCCTGCTCCTCGCGCTGCTCGCGCCTTGGCTCGCCCCCTACGGCTTCGACCTCCAGGACGTGGGCAAAACCTACGCCCCGCCCTCGGCGCAGCACTGGTTCGGCACCGACGCGCTCGGACGCGATCTGCTGAGCCGTCTTCTCTACGGATCCCGCGTCAGCATGATGATCGCGCTCGTCACGGCGAGCGTCTCCGTGCTCGTGGGCACGGTGCTCGGCACGATCGCCGGTTACGCGGGCGGCTGGATCGACAAGGCGCTCATGCGCTTCATCGACATCCTCTACACGCTGCCTTCGCTCATCGTGCTCATCCTCGTCATGCTCGTCTTCGGCCGCAACATGACGGGCATCCTCATCGCGATGGTCGCCACGGGTTGGCTGGGCACGGCGCGACTCATGCGCGCCCAAGTCGCCTCGTACAAGCACCGCCCCTTCGTCGAGGCCGCCTCCGCGCTCGGGCTCTCCGCGCCGCGCATCGTGCTGCGCCACATCTTGCCGAATTGCGTGGCCCCGCTCATCGTCGAGCTTAGCTACCAGATCCCGACGAACATCCTGGCCGAAGCCTTCCTGAGCTTCCTCGGCGTGGGCATCCCGCCGCCCTTCCCGAGCTGGGGCATTTTGGCCGAGGAAGGTTGGCGCAGCCTTCGCATCTATCCGCACCTCACGATTTTTCCCGGCATCCTCATTTTCCTGACGATGCTTTCGTTTAACGTCATCGGGGATGCCCTTCGCGACCGTCTGGATCCCTTCTTGCGCGGACGCTGAGGTCTTCGCTTGAAGGGGCCGGCTTACGACTTCCCGCGCTGGCCGGCCTGGGAGCTTTTCCGCACGCATTTCCGCCGTTACGGGCTCAAGGCGATCTACAAAAGCTTCCGCTACACGATCCGCCGGCCCTTCTCGCGCGCGCTCATTGCGCGCCACGCCCCGCGCGGCCGCGGCGTCGAGGTCGGCGTCGGTTCGCAGAGCATCGCGCCCCTCGGCCGTACTTACCTGAGCGACGCCCACGCCGGGCACGCCGGCCAAACTTCGCTCGCCCGCCTGCGCGCCGACGCCTGGAAGCTTCCTTTCGAATCGGGCTCGCTCGCCTTCGTGCTCTCCGAACACGTCCTCGAGCACATCGCGAATCCCCTCCGCGCGCTCCGCGAATGGCATCGCGTGCTGGAGCCGGGCGGCGCGCTCCTGCTTTTCCTCCCGCACCCGGCGCGTTGCTTCGACCGGAATCGCGAACGCACGACGCTCGCGCACGTGATCGAAGACGAGCGCGCGGGGGTGGACGACGCCGATCCCACTCACCTCCCGGAGTGGTTGGAACGCGTCGTGGGTCCGGGTCTCGCGCCCCAATACGCCGATCTCGCGCCCGAGGCGATGCTCTCGACCGGCTCGATCCACTACCACGTGTGGGGTCCCGAGCAGATGGTCGAGCTTCTCGAGCACGCGGGCTTCGAGATCCGGGAAACGCATGAAACGGTACCGGACCGAAACGATAGTTTTGCCGTGGTAGCGCGTCGAAAAGTCTCCTGATAGGGTCCTTAGCCATGACGATGAAAGCCTGGATTCGATCCCCCTTTTCGCTCGCCCTCGTGGCGATGCTCGGCGTGCTCGGTGCCTGCACCAAGAAAGCGGGCGTCGACGCGACGACCATCCGCATGCGGCTGCCCACGGACCCGCCCAGCCTCGACTGGACGCTCGCGACGGACAACGTCTCGAAGGAAGTCCTGCAGAACATCCAAGACGGACTCATCGAGCACGACGTCGACATGAAAGTCCGGCCGAGCCTCGCGGCTTCGTGGACGATCTCGCCCGACGGCAAGACCTACACCTTCAAGCTCCGCAAGGGCGTCAAGTGGACGGACGGCCAGGAGCTCGTGGCCCAGCACTTCGTCGACAGCTGGGAGCGCCTGCTCGCCCCGGCGACGGCTTCGGAATACTCCTACTTCCTCTTCGACGTCGTGAACGCCGAGGGCTACCAGAAGGGCGAGATCAAGGATTTCGGTCAGGTCGGCATCAAGGCGACGGACGCCGAAACGCTCGTCGTCACGCTCAAGGTCCCGGCGGCTTACTGGATCCACATCCCGGGCTTCTGGGTGACCTACCCCATCCGCAAGGACGTCATCGCCCAGCACGGCGACAAGTGGACGCAACCCGCGAACATGCAAACGCTCGGCGCCTACCGTCTGAAGGCCTGGGAACACGATTCCAAGCTCGTGCTCGAGAAGAACCCGACCTACTTCGAGGCCGAAGCCATCGCCGGCGCCCCGCAGAACGTCGAGTTCCGCGTCGTGAAGGAAGAATCCACGGCCGTCACGCTCTTCGAAGGCGGCCAGCTCGACATCGTCCGCGACCTTCCTCCGTCGCAGGTCCCCACGCTCGCGAACATGCCCGAGTTCATCTCGACGCCCTACCTTCGTAGCTACTACGTCGGCTTCCACGTCAAAAACGGCCAGGTCGCCGACCGTCGTGTCCGCGAAGCGCTCGCGCTCGCGATCGACCGCAACGAAGTCGCCAAGGTGCTGCCGAAGATGGTCACCCCCGAGTCGTCGTGGGTTCCCCCCGGCATGATCGCGTACAACTCCGAACGCGGCATCAAGCACGACCCCGTCAAAGCCAAGGCCATCTGGGATTCCATCGCCAAGAAGCCGGCCACGATCGACTACTGGTTCGACACGCGCGAGCGCAACAAGCTCGTCGCGGAAAACCTCCAGAACCAATGGAAGCGCACGCTCGGCGTCGACGTGAAGATCCAAAACCAGGAATGGAAGGTCTACCTGAAGTTCCTCGAGAAGAGCCCGCCCGCCGTTTTCCGCATGGGCTGGGGCGCGGACTACCCGGATCCGGACAACTTCCTGAACCTCTTCACCTGCCAATCGGGGAACAACCACACGGGCTTCTGCAACGCGACCTACGACGGCCTGCTGAAGACGGCCTCGGGCTCGCAGAACGAAGCCGAGCGCATCAAGGCCTACGACCAGGCCCAGAAAATCCTGCTCGAAGACGAGATCGCGATCGTTCCCCTCTTCGTCGAGGCGAACCTCCACCTCGTAGCGCGTAGAGTCGAAGGCTTCCGTCCGAACAACATGGGCGATTTCTACTTCCGGAATTTGCGGCTTAAATAGGGGGGATGAAGACGCGACTTGGCATCGGGGCTTTTTGTTTGGCGCTCGCGTTCGGGGGCCTCGCCCCCGCCGAGGCCAAGACCTTCAAGACCCAGTTCATCCGCTTCGAGCTGCCTGCCAACTGGAGCTGCAGCCAGGAAGAGATCGACTGGGTCTGCCAACCCGACAACATCGCCGAACGTTCCGAAGTCATCCTCGTTGCCGTCACGAAGGCGCGCAACGAGGTCGACGACACCCTCGAAAAATACCTCGAGACGCTCAAGGCTCCACGCGACATGCGCGATCTCCTCGGTAACGCGTACAAGAGCGAAACCAAGTACGCCCGCCTCAAGAAGATCCGCGACCAGGAGTGGGCCGACGCGCTGACCTTCGGCGCCGAGATCCCGCGCTTCTACACCCGCTACCTCGCCTCGACCAAAGAGCAGGTCGCCGGCCTCATCTCCTATTCCATCGCCGAAAGCGTTTACCCCAAGTGGGCCACCGTCATGGACGGCCTCGTCGACAGTCTCGAACTGACCTTCGATCCCAAGGCCTTCGCCGAGGCGATGTCTTCGGGCGGCGGTTCGCTGCTCGGCTCGCGCGGTCGTCTGCAGGGCCGCCTGGCTCCGAAGGAAGGCGAGGTCGCCGCGGCCGATACCGCGCCCGCGGGTGGCGACAAGAAGAAGATGGTCTTCGGGGCCATCGTCGTGGCCGCCGCGCTCGGTTACCTGCTCTACAAGCGTCGGCAGAAAGGCGCCTAAGGTGCGCCGTCCGTTTGCCTTCGTCCGTCCCGCGATCTCGCTGGCGCTTCCCGCGTTTTCCTTCGCGAGCGTGGGCGCGCCGGAAGCGTCGGCGCCCGCGGAGAAGCGCGCCGAAACGGAGCGCCTGGACCTCGCCGCCTTCGTGAAGGCGGCCGAGGAGCAAGGCCACCAGCTCGGCGAAGCGCGCGCGCGTCTCGTCTACGCCGAGGCCCGCGCCGACATGGCCGACGCCAAGCGCTGGTTCAGCGGCACGCTCGACACGATCGTCGCGCCGCTGCCGGGGGTGAGCGGCGGCGAGAGCCCCCTCACCGCGCGCACGGATTGGTCGAGTTGGGGCGCCTTCTGGACGACGCGCCTCGAAGTCATCCAACCGATCTACACCTTCGGCGCCATCGACGGCGGCCGGCGCGCCGCGCGCGCGGGACTCGAAGCCGAAAAGAAACTCTTCGAGCGCGACCGTTGGCAGCTGCGCACGGAAGTCCACGAGTTCTACTTCGGTTACCAACTCGCCTTCGAACTCGCCGAGATCGCCCGCGACGTCGTCGGCAAGCTCGAGGGCGCGCTCGAAGCGACGAAGGGACGCAAGCTCTCCGCGGGCGACCGCGATCGTCTGGAAGACTTCTTGGCCGAGGCCCGCGCGCGCCTCGCCGAGGCCGACAAGACCCTCGCCCAGATCCGCGCCGGCATGGCGTGGAAGATCGGCGTCTACGGACAGCAGACCCCGCGCTGGGACCGCGCGAACCTGCGAGCGCGCGAAGTGAAGCTGCCCTCGCTCGAGACCCTGCAAGCCGGCGCGCGCGAGACGCGCCCCGAACTCGCCGCGCTCGCGCGCGAGGTCGAAGCCAAACGCGGACTCGCCGAGGTGGAGCGGGGTCTTTCGCGCCCGACGCTCTTCGTGGCGGGACGCCTGAACTACGGCGTCGCGCCGGGTCGCCCCGACTACGCGAGCCCCTACGTCCAGGATCCCTTCAACGAGCTGAGCGGCGGCGTGGGCGTCGGCCTGCGCTGGAACGTCGGCTTCCTCGAGAGCTCGGCCAAGTCGCGCATGGCGCAAGCCGAGGCCCTCCAGGCCGAAGCCAAGTCCAAGCACCTCGGTCCCGCCATCCTCGCCGAAATCGAGAAGAACTACCGCGACGTCGAAGAGGCCGCGACGGCCCGTTCGATCCGCGATCGCGCGGGCGAGTCCGTCCGTCGTCGCTACCAGGACGCCCTCGCGGGCTACGGCGTCGGCGCGGAAAGCGCCAAGACGCTCCTCGAAACCATGGGCACCTACGCGATGGCCGAGAAGGCGCGCCTCGAGGCGATCTTCCAGTACAACCTGCGTCTCGCCAAACTCGAACAGTCGCTCGGGAGCGAGTTCACTCCCGAACGTTAGTCCACGCCTTTTCGTAAGCCCGCGAAACCGTGCGGGCCGTCTGCCCCCTTTAGAGGCCGCACTCGTAAGTCAAGGTCCAGCCCAAGTGACAGCTCGAGGCGCACGTCGCCACGAGCGAAGTCGTGCCGGACGGAGCCACGACGGCCGACGACACGACGTTGTCATCGGCCGAACTTACGATCGCGAGGTTAGAAGTTCCGCCTTCCCAGCGAGCGTCGAGAGTATACGGAGTTCCGCCTCCGTGAGTTCCGTTGTAGACAGCCGTCACCTTGACCTTGTCATTTTCGGAAAAAGGCCCCGCGATGCTCACGCTCGGAGTGGAATGATTCAAGGTATCGGTTCGCGAATTAAGCGCCGTGCAGGCCGCCGAAGCAGTCACGGGATCTTCGTCGTCCTCCGTGTCCGTCTCCGCCGCTCGTAGCCCGACGACGACCTTGCATTCATCCATCGCGTTGGTCATCGTCCATTTCAATTTTTTCTCGCCCACGTCAACCGTAAACTCCGAAGCGGAGACCTTCTCGTTACAGTCCTCTAAAGTCACGCTCCCATCCAAGCTGTATCCTTCCGATGGTCGAAGTAAAACGACCACCGCATTACCGGCGTCTTTCAAGATGGAATAATCTTCCCACGTGCCGTTCTCTCGTTCGGTCCCCACGGACACCTCATCAAGAATGCGAAGAGTCCCTTCGCCCGCGGAAGAACGAACGGACACCAAATTTTCACAGGCGACAAAAAGAACCGTAACCGAAAGCAAAAGAGACAGCCGTAAAATTTTCATAGTGACAACTTACTTCGACGATTTGTCAAAATGAAGGAGCGCAGCGTCTAGCGCCCGCGCATTTCCGCGGAATGAAAAAAGCCCGGGGTCGTCGCCGCCCCCGGGCTTCGTCACGTCGGATCCGATCCGATCGCTCAAGTCAGAAGCTTTACTTCCACTTGATGTCGTCGGTTTCGCGTTCCGCGATGTAGCCGTTCGTGTAGAACACGCTGTTGCGACGCGAGACGGAGTACTTGGCCTGCATCTTGTAGCCCTTCATGGCCTTCGTCATGGGCACCGAGACGAGCTCGCCCGTGACCGGGACGACGCCCTGGTCCATGACCTTCATGCCGAGGCAGCCGCCGAAAATATTCATCTTGCAACCTTCGAGGGTGTACTTGAGGACCATTTGGTCGTCGCCGGCGTTCGCGGGAACGTAGCGAGGATCCAGGGTGACCTTCAGGGTCGGCGGGTTGCCGAGCGCGAGGAGACCCGACTTCAGGACCGAAGCGGGGAGCGCCGCGGGAATCCGCTCTTCGCCGAGGAGCGCGATGCGGACGAGCGAGCCTTCGTGCGAGATCTGCGTCGAGTAGCGGGTGTAGGGACCCGCGTTCACGCGCACGTTGTCGCGGTCCCAGCCCACCGTTACGGTCGCGGCGTCGGACTCGAACGATTGCAGACGCGAACCCGAAACGACGATCTCGACGTCGCGAACGATCGTCTCGACGACCTTCGAGTAGTCGCGGGTTTCGTAATCCGTGTACGGCACGGGAACGAGACGCTCGACCACGACCTTGCAGCGCTTCTGAACGACGCGGCAAGCGGTCTCGGTGTAACCGAGGTTGATCAGGTTATCGAGGCGGTACTTGGTGAGCGTCGCGTAGCGCGCGTTGGAATCAATGACGCCCGAACGCTCGGCGCGCTCGACTTCGTCCTCGAACGCGGACCAGGTGCGCGGCTTGCGGTGGAAGTACCCCGCGTCGACGAGCTTCTGGGCCGACGGCACGCCGATGCCGCGGATGGCGTCCGCGAGGGCGGCCGGCTTCTGGGCCTTCGGCGCCGAGTAGAAAGTGTTCCAGAGCGGGCTCTGGCCGCCTTCGGAATCACACTGGTAGCTGTCGCAGTAGCCGTCCTCGACGAAACTGCGAAGTTCCATGCGGGTGCGCTGCACCGGCACGCGCTCGGACCAGCGCATGACCTTGGCCACGGCGAGCGAGAAGCGACCGATTTCGCCGTCGCGCGAGATGGTGACGGTGCGGGACGCGGGCTCTTCCACGATGATCGGGCTTTGCGCCGGCACGCGGGCCATCGACGTGGCTTCCCAAGCGCCGCCGTTCGTCGACATATAGGTGCGGTCGTTCTCGAAATTCACTTCCGGCTCGTAACGCTCGGACATGTTTTCGTGACCGTCGTCGGCCATGCGCATCGGGCGCGACGGCGTTTCGGGCGACGAGCTGCAAGCGGCCGCGAGGCCCGTAAGGGCGATGCCCCAAATCCAGTTCTTCATTCGTAAAATCCTCCCGGGCCCAAGACTATCCCGAAGGCTCCCTATCGAGAAATCCAAAAAGCCTGGGTAGTGTTAGTTCTATGACGGAACATCCGATTCTTTGGTCCTTGATCGGTGGGGGCATGGCCTTTCTCTCGACGTCGATCGGGGCGCTGCCCGCCGTCTTCTCCAAGACTTTGTCTGAACGCACGCGCGACACCCTGCTCGGCTTCGGCGCCGGGGTCATGCTCGCCGCGACGGGCTTTTCGCTCATCACCCCCGGCCTCGAGACGGCCCGACAGCTCTACGAAAGTCGCTGGACGGCGGCGTTGCTCGTGTCGGCCGGGATTTTGGGGGGCGTGTTGATGATTCGCCTGCTCGAGCGCCTCGTGCCGCACGAGCATTTTTACAAGGGCGAGGACCAGCGGCACGACAAGGTCCGCAGCCGCCTTTGGCTCTTCGTCATGGCCATCATCATCCACAACATCCCCGAAGGCTTCGCGATCGGCGTCGCCGCGGGATCGGGGGGCGAGCGCGGCTTTCCGCTCGCCCTCGGCATCAGCCTCCAGGATTTGCCCGAGGGACTTGTCGTCGCGCTCGCGCTGCGCGAGCTCGGCTACCGTCGGCGCACGGCCTTCGCCGTGGCCGCCTTCAGCGGTTTCGTCGAGCCCGTCGCGGCCCTCATCGGCACGCTCATCGTGGGCATCGCGCAAGCCTTCCTCGCGTGGGGACTCGCCCTCGCGGCCGGCGCCATGCTCTTCGTCATCAGCCACGAAGTCATCCCCGAGTGCCACCGCCGCGGCAGCGAAATGCGCGCGACCTGGGGCCTCGTCTTGGGCTTCGTCCTGATGATGACCCTCGACTACGCCCTCGGCTAGCGCACGTTTAAATGAGCGTCTGCGGCGTTGGCTTCGTCGCTGCGGTCCTCATTTACATTAAGTAAACTCCGGTCCTCGCTCCTCGCCGCCTTGCAGCCATCTCATTTGAACGTGCGCTAGGGAGTCTTATTTCTTCGGCGGGGATTGCGCGTCGCGGACGCGTTGGCGCATCGTCGCGAGGACCTGCGAGAACTTCTGCTTCTGCAGAGCCTTGTCGAATTGGCGCTTGAAGGTCGCCGAGATGAGCTCGCGGTCGAGCACGGCGTCCTTCACGCGCTTGGAAGTCGCGTCGAAAACGAGCACGATCGAAAGCGGCTGCGAAACGCGCTCACCCGCGCGCTCGCGCTCGATGTCGCCGCTCACGCGGACTTGGCCGGGCTTGGCCGCGACGGGCTCGTACTTGAGCGCCTCGGGCTTCGTAGAGATATCCTTGGCGGCCGGGAAGACCGCCGTCTCGAGAAGCTGCTGCAAGACGGAGCGGAACTCCTCGCGGTCGGCGGCCTTGAGCCCCTTCCAGCGGGTCGCGCCGAGCGAGGCTTGCGAAAGTTTTTCGACGTCGACCTTCGAGGAAACGTCTTGGAGCTTGGCCTTCGCCCCGTCGTTCAACTGTCCGCCGCTCGCGCGGGAAGCTTGGGTGACCTCGACGAGGCCCGAGAAGAACGCTCGGGCCTCGTCGACGAAATCGTGGGAAGCCGCGGGCGCGGCCGCAGCCACGCCCATACCTAAACAAACGACTCCCGCGATGAGGAGTCGACGAGTTGCGGTGATTCCCACGAGCTTCATCCTTCGAATCTCGCGATTAGAAGTTCCAGTGGATCGCGACGTTCGCGAGCGGCTGGGTCGTCGAGCTGATTTGGTTGGCGTCGATGAAAGTCGGCTGCAGGCCGTAAGCCACGCTCATATCGATGTTCGAGAAGAGGTGCATGCGCAGACCGAAAAGGATGTTCAAGTAGAGGTTGTTGCCGCCAACCTTCATGTAACCGAAGCCACCTTCAAGGAAGAACGCGTGGTTCGAGAGCTGCCACACGTCGAAGTTGAAATCGCCGCCGACGACCATCGAGTCGAAGTTGCTACCGAAGCCGAACACGAGGCCGGCCGCCATACGATCCGTGAAACCCACGCGACCATGAAAACCACCGATGTTGCCACCAGCTCCCGTGCCGACGGACTTGTAACCAAGCGCGAAGTTCACCGGGCGGCCGCTAGCCGTCGTGGTGGTGGCTTGGGCCGGACGACGAGCTTGCGCGAGAGCCGGGACCGCCGAGACGGCCGCGAGAGCGAGAACCATGAAACGGATCTTGGACAACATTGCGAGTACCTCCATATACAGCTTTCAAAAAGGAACGGGGACGCTTTTACACCGACTAAGTTCGCGCTAGCGAGTGACGTCCTAGTGAAAGAGTTGTGGCACTCCCGTAATTATTGCGGCGCACCAAACCACGATTCCGACCCAAAAAGGGATCCGCGCATTATCGTCCCACTGCGAGGGCCAAGCCTCCGCCACGACCGCGACGAAAGCCCCCACGAGCGAAAGCACCAGGATCTCGAGCGGCGTCGGCCAGCGGAGCCCCGCTTCGAGCGGGAAAGCGGCCCAGGGTCCCGTCCAAGTCAGCAAGCCCGCAAGGAACGCCGCCAGGAAGCCGGCCAGGCTGCCCTCGACCGTCTTGTTCTCGAGCTCCTCGACCTTGGGTGCGATCCGGCGCCAAGGCGTGCGCCCGAACTTGATCCCAAAGAGGCCCGCGATCGGATCCATCCAGGCGAGCGTCAGCATGGCCTGCAAACCGATCGTCTTGGGCAAAACCCCGACGGCCCAGATCATCCCGAGGATGTAATAGAGCTGGGCGCTCGCTTCGTTCTTCTCGTGCTCGCGCATGAGCGGGCCGTAGACCCGGAAACAAAGCTCGTTCAACCACTTCCACCGGAGGCGGACGAAGTCCAAGGTCGCCATGCTCAGGCCCAGGCCAAGGGCAATCAGGGTCGCCTCCCGCCGGGGAACAACGTAGGCGTAGAGCACCGCCAGGATCGTGCCGGAGAGCACGTGAAAAACCTTGCGGCTGAGATGCTCGTCGAACTTCGTGAGAAAACGCGGTTCCGAAGCCATGGCTTCCGGAAGGATTAGACTTCGCCCGACTCTTCGTCGACCACGAAGGAGGAGATATCCCCTTTGCCCTTGCGCACGATGATGGGCTCGGGCGTCGTGAAGTCGATGACGGTCGAGGGCTCCGAGGCCACGGGGCCGCCGTCCAAAATGAGGGCCAGGTTCTTCCCGAGTTTCTTGTGGATATCGGCCGCGTTCAGGAGCGGCTCGCCGTCCGGCCCCGCGCACGAGGTCGCGATGAGCGGATGCCGAAGCGCTTGGACGATGGCGAGCGGGACGGAATGGCCCGGGACGCGGATGCCCACGCTCGAACGACGGCTCACGAGAAGCTTGGGGACCATCTTCGTGGCCGGCAAGACGAAGGTATAGGGCCCCGGCAGCATGCGGCGCATATCGCGATAGGCCTTGTTCGAGACGACCGCGAATTGGGAAAGTTCCTTGAGATCCGAGCAGATGAAGCTCAAGGGCTTCTTGGAATCGCGGTTCTTGATGAGGTGAATACGGTCGATCGACTTCTTGTTGAAGAGGTCGCATCCGAGCGCGTAACCCGTATCGGTCGGAAACGCGATGATCCCACCCCGTTGAAGGGCCGCCACGGCCTGGTCGATGGCACGTGCCGAAGGCGTAGGGCTGTTCACCTCGAGAATCATCTCTACCTTGTTAACATGGCCCTCCGGAGGCGAAAACGGAGTGGCACCACGCGGCAAAAAATTATAAAGACGGCGTCATGACGGCGGCCCACCACAGCGAGGAGAAAGTGTCTTTTCGCTCCTTTATCGGGCACAACTACGAAGGCAAAACGATCCTCGACTTTCTCGGAACGCGTTTCAAATACTTCGGCGCGGACGTCTGGACCCAGAAGATCCGAGAAAAAGACGTCCTCCTGAACGACCAGGAGGTTTTGCCCGAACAGCTCCTCAAAGCCGGAGACGAGGTTAAGTATTTCGCCATGAGAGTCCCCGAACCGAAGGTCCCGCGCCACATTCCGGCGATCTACGAGGACGAAGACCTCCTCATCGTGAACAAGCCCCCGCACATCCCCATGCACCCGACCGGGCGCTACCTGCGCAACACTCTCATCCACGTCCTCCAGGCCCAAAAGAAGCTCGACAACCTCATCCTCGCCCACCGTCTGGACCGCGAAACGAGCGGCCTTTGCGTGCTCACGAAGTCGACCCTCGCCAAGGACAAGATGTATTGGGCCTTCTTCCGGGGCGAGGTCGAAAAGACGTACTGGGCCCTCGTTTGGGGGCGCCCCGAACCGCGCGGCGGTCTCATCGACGCTCCGATGGGCGAGGCCAAAGACGGCAAGATCCGCATCAAGCAGATCGTCGGCGTGCCGGGCGCCAAGTCCGCGCGCACGAAATACCGCACGCTTTCCACGAAGTGGATCCACGCTCCCCAATGGCAGCCGCCGGAATGGGAAGCCCTCGCGAAGATGCTCCCCCAACCCTTCGCCGAAACCCAAGACTGGCCCGTCTCGCTCGTCGAAGCCAAACCGCTCACCGGCCGGACGAACCAGATCCGCGTGCACCTCGCCCACATCGGCGCGGGGCTCGTGGGGGATAAGCTTTACGACCCCGAGGAAAGCGTCTTTTTACGCTTTAAAAATCAAGCACCTAAGCTTGAGGCCAGCCGGGCCGAGCAGGCCGGAAAGCGTCCTTCGGCCCGCAAACGCCCGCAGGACGAGCGCTATCTCGATCTGAGCCCCGAGCTCATGCGGCGCCTGATCCTCGACGCTCACGCCCTGCACGCGCGGGAGCTTCGCTTTCGGCACCCTCGCACGGGCAAACTCGTCGAGTTCCACGCTCCCGTCCCGAAATCCTGGCAAGGTCTCTACGACTCTTTGAAATGAAGGGTTGATCCTCGGGATCTTGTTTGTTAGCTCTTCGATCCTCACACGGAGTAATAAAGACAGAATGGCAACGCAAAACATGAAGACTTACGAAACGGTCTGCCTCACGAAGATCGACATGCCCGAAGACAAGTTCACGGCCCTCATGGAGCGCGCTAAGAACGCGATCCTGAACGATGGCAAGGGCGAATGGCTCACGACGGACGACTGGGGCAAGGCCAAGATTTCCTTCGCGATCGGCAAGGAAAACCGCGCGCGCTGGACCTACATGCGTTACAAGTCGGCCGCCGCCGGCGTCGACGAACTTCGTCGCGGTCTCTCGATCAACGAATTCGTTCTTCGCCAACAAACGGTGAAGACGCGCGAAGACGGCTCGGACTACGAGACGCTCAAAGCCACGATGGCGACCGACATCGCCGACCGCGACCGTCCGCCGGCATGGCGCGACGAGCGCTCGCGTGACCGCGGTGGTTTCCGCGATCGCGGTGACCGCGGCCCCCGCCGTGACTTCAACAACGAAGGCGGCGATGCCGGCTTCGAAGGCGCCGAAGGCGGCGAAGAGTAATTTCGGTTCTTACGCGTCGCGGGTCTCGGTTTTCCGATCCGCGACGTTTCTGACTTGGTCGGCTCCGCAACGGGGCCGACTTTCGTGAAAGCCGCCAGGGCATCGCTGGTGAACCAAGAGATGGGACAAGGGTTATTCCGTGAAAATCATTCTCCGCGACAGCTACATGAACCTCGGCGAAGCCGGCGACATCATCGACGTTCGCCCGGGCTACGCTCGTAACTTCCTCATCCCGCAAAAGATCGCCGTCACGGCGACCGCCGCGAACCTCAAGTTCTTCCAAGACAAGGCCAAGGAACTCGCGACGCGTAAGGAAAAAGAACGCGAAGCTTCGCGCGGCCTCCTCGGTCAACTCGAGAAGCTCGAGATCACGCTCAAGAAGAAAGTTTCCGACGACGGCAAGCTCTTCGGCTCCGTCACGACGAAGGAACTCGAAGGCGAATTCGCCAAGCTCGGCGCCAAGGTTGATCGCCGCATGATCGTCCTCGGTCAGCAGATCAAGATGGCCGGCGAGTACTCGATCCTCGTCAAGCTCGTCGGTGGTCTCCGCGCCAACGTTCCGCTCAAGATCCTCTCGGACGCTCCTCCGCGCGTCATCATCGAAGACGACGCTCCGGCGACGGCTCCGATGCCGAAGGAAGAAGCCAAGACCGAAAAGGTCGAAGCTTAGTCATCTCGCGCTCAAAACCCCGGAGCTCGCGCACGACGCGGGCTCCGGGGTTTTTTTATTGTCTGCGCGGCTCCGTTGGTTAAATCTGCCTTCAAGAGGGGGCTCATCTTTTGGCATTCGAGATTTCCGGTGGAGCAGGTGGGGGCGGCGGTGGTGATGGTGGCGTCGCGAACCGCATTCGACGTCGCGATCAAACGCGCTACGCCTTCCAGCCCGGCGAAAAACCCCACAGCCTCGACGACGAACGCGCGATCCTGGCCGGCATTCTCATCTCGAACGACGTCCTGAACGATCTCGAGCCCGTCCTCCAGCCCGACAACTTTTTCTTGCCCGCGCACCGCGAGATTTTCGAAGCCATGCGCGCGCTCGGCTTCAAGAACATTCCGATCGACCTCAACACGCTCGCCTCTTACCTGCGCGAGCATGGCAAACTCGACCTCGTCGGCGGCATCTCCTACCTGGGCCAGATCGCGCTCGTGCCCGCCACGTCCGGCCACGCGATCGATTACGCGCGCACCGTCGCCGATCTCGCGTGGCGCCGCCGCATCCTGAGCGTCGCGGACTTCTGCAACGAAGCCGGACTTCGCGCGGGCGACACGCGCGACATCGCGACCGAAATCGAAAAGGCCATCTTCGACGCGACCCAAGAGCGCAAGACGGTTCAGGTCGCAAAGATCGGTGACTTGCTCAGCAAGGCCATGGACGAGTACGAGAAGCGCGCCGACAGCAAGGGCGACAGCGAGGACCTCGTGAAGACGGGCCTCAGCGATCTCGACGACACGCTCGTGGGCTTCCGCCCCGGCCAGTTGATCGTCATCGCCGCTCGCCCCGGGGGCGGTAAGACGTCGATCGCGGCCAACATCATGGTCCACGCGGCCGCGCGCCAGGGCAAGAACGTGCTCTTCTTCTCGCTCGAAATGACCCGGGAAGAAGTCATCGAGCGCATCATCGCGCAGGAAGCCGGCGTGGACTCGTCCAAGCTTCGTCGCGGTCAACTCAACCGCCAAGACTTCGAGAACCTCTACTACGCGGCGGACTCGCTGCAGAACGTCCCGATCTACGTGGACGACCGCTCGATCATCACGCCCTACGACGTGCTTTCGCAGGCGCGTAAGATCTCGGCGCAGATCGCGATGCAGACGCCCGGCCGCAAGATCGACCTCATCGTGGTCGACTATATCCAGATCATGAAGGCCGGCGGCGTGGCCGAAAGCCGCTCGATCGAAGTCGGCATGATCACGGGCGGTCTCAAGGTCATCGCGAAGGATCTGCGCGTGCCCGTCATCGCGCTCTCGCAGCTCAACCGGGAATCCGTGCGTCGCCAGGACAAGCCCCAGCTCTCGGACCTCAAAGACTCCGGCTCGATCGAACAAGACGCCGACGTCGTCATGTTCATTCACAAGGAAAACTCGCCCGACCAGGACTCGCGTATGCCCACCGAGGCCGAGATGATCGTCGCGAAGAACCGCGCCGGCCCCACGAAGGGCGTCAAGCTCACTTGGCTGGGTCACCTTACGAAGTTCACGAACTACGCCGCGGGCGCTCGCTCGGCCACGGAGCCGGATTACGGCGCGCCACCCACGGAAGACGGCTCGTACTTCCCGCAGCCCTAAACGCCTTCCGAAGGCAGGGGCTCGGCTTCGAAGCCGGGCCCTTGTTTTGTAAGCACGTCACTTACAAAAGACTTACACTTCGGCGGCCCCCCGGGGCTCGATTGGGCGGCGCCCTCGGAGACAATGGAAGGATGGAATCGAAATCCCTCCCTTCCATCGCAACGCAAGAACCCGCGATCCGCATCGACTGGATCAATTCGGCCGTCATCGTGCTTTCGCCGTTGCTGGCCATCGCCGGCGCGATCTACGCCGTGCGGACGAGCGGCTTCGCGCTCGTCGATCTGGGCATTCTCGTCGCCTTCTTCATTCTGGCGGGCATGGGAATCACGGTCGGGTATCACCGGCACTTCTCGCACCTCTCCTACGAGGCCCACCCCGTCGCGCGTTTTTTCATGCTCGTGGCCGGCGCCTCGGCGCTGCAGAATTCGGCGCTCGCTTGGGCTTCGGACCACCGCGATCACCACCAATTCACGGACGGCCCCAAGGACCCCTACAACATCAACAAGGGCTTCTTTTGGGCGCACATGGGGTGGATCTTCTTCCAGCCCGTGACCCCGCCCGACTTCGCGAACGTGAAGGACCTCAAGCGCGACCCGCTCGTCATGTGGCAGCACCGCAACTACCTTGCGATCGCGATCCTGAGCGGCTTCGTGCTCCCCACCCTCGTGGGCGCGCTCTTCGGCCGCGCGCTCGAAGGCTTCGTGTGGGGCGGGCTCGTGCGCCTCGTGCTCGTGCACCACTCGACCTTCCTCATCAACTCGGCCGCGCACATCTTCGGCGAGCGGCACCACTCCGAAGCCACGACCGCGCGCGATAGCTGGTGGCTGCCCTTCATCTCCTTCGGCGAGGGCTACCACAACTACCACCACAGCTATCCGTCGGATTACCGTAACGGCGTGGCTTGGCACCACTTCGACCCCTCCAAGTGGATCATCGCCACGATGGAGAAGATCGGGCTCGCCTGGAACCTGCGCCGCAATCGGCGTCAGCGCGCGGCGGCCTAGCGAGCGCTTCGAGCGCGCAACGCAGTTCGTTAGGCGCGCTTAAGATTTTACGGGGAAACGCCGTTCTTCAGGGGATGCTCCGTCTCTTCAAGCTCCCCTGTTTCGTCCTGGCGATCGGGGCGCTGGACGCCCGGGCGGAAGCCGACGGCCACACCCTGCTCGAGCGGGTGGAGCAGCGCACCTCGCTCGCCGAGAGGCTCCGTAGCCAACTCGAAATGCCCGCCGCCGAGGCCCAGACGAAGGCCCCCCAGGCTCCCACCCCGACGAGCCTCGAAGCCGCGTTGATCGAGCTCCGCAAGCAGATCGCCGCCCGCGAGAAGTTCATCGCCGAGCAAAGCCAAACCCTCGCGTCGCTGCGGACCTTTCTTCCGACGAAAACGTCCTTCCTCAGCGCCGAGCAGCTCGAGTTCGAAGAAGGCCGCATCGCAAAGATCGAAGCGGCGATCGAGCGGGCCCGCCAAGGCCTCGCGCCACTCAAGGAGCTCGAGGCGCGCTATTCCGGCCGGAAGCCCTAAGCCATCCCGAACGCGCGCCCTCCGACATCTCGCTCTGAACGGCCGTCGAAAACTTGGACACCCCGCGCGTCTTTCGACCTTGCCAAAACCCTTTGATTCGAGCCCCTTATAGCTGCGGCGTCGACATGGCTCGCCCCTTGCTCCTAATCCCTCATCAACTTTACGGGGGGATCCATGAAGAAGTTTCCATCGATTTTGGCCACGGGACTCATCGCTTTCGGTCTGTCGACCGCCCAGGCTAATCCACCGCCCGCGGAACCGGTGGGTACCGCGATGCAGACGATCTCACCGCAAGAGATGGAGAGAATTCGCCTTATCCTGAAACTCGAGGCGAGCGAGCGACTCTCCCACGTGAAGTCTCTCCACTATCTCGAGCAGCAACGCGCCCAAATCGACGCCGCGATCGAAGCCTGGAAAAAAGCTCAGGACGAAGTCGTCCCCGAAGAAGCGCCGTAACCGATCCACCGAACAGAAAAAGGCCCGGCTTCCCCGTATCGGAAAGCCAGGCCTAAATTTCTCTCCGCGAAGAATACGAGCTTAACGAAGGGCGAGATCTCCGACGTACTTCGCGTCGCCCAAGGTAGCGATGACTTCGCCACCCTTGAGCTTTTTGCCTTCCGCGACTTCGTAAACGACCTGGCCGTTCTCGAGCGGAGCCACGATGACCGCGGGCTTCGCGTCACCCTCGAAGAAGAGAATCAGCTTGGCGCTGGTGACGACGCCCTTGGGCGCCTGGAAAGCCTTACGCTCCGCACTCAAGAGCTTCCACTCGAGGCGCTTGGCCTCGAGCTTCGTCTCGGCGTAGTAGATCGCCTTCGCATCGCGACCGAGCTCGGCGTCCTTGGCCGAGATGACGGCGCTCAGCGCGCCGCCGCCCGGGCCCTTGCCTTCGACGAGCGGGCCGTGGCCGCTCACGTGCGCCCACGCGGGGAGCGAAGCGACGACGAGTCCGAGGATCGCGCGCTTCACGGACGCACGCGGTAGGCTTCGATGATGGCGCGGATGCGCTCCTTCACCGTGGGGATGATGGCCGGGTTCGCGGCGACTTGCTCGGAATATTCCATCTCGACGCCCATCATGGCGGCGTAACGAGGCATGCCGTTACGCGCGGAGACTTCGCGGTAGACGGACGGCTTCGAGAGGGTCTCTTCCCAGACTTCCATGAGGACGTTCCAGTAGGGCATCTGCGCGGCGGCGTACTCGCGCGCTTCGTCGCACGCCGAGTCGGGTTGGCGCACGTACCAGGTGCGGCCGAGCTCGCGGGCGAGCGGCGTCTTCTGGCCGTCGGCGAAGATCGTCTTCACGTTGTTTTGGCGTTCGACCCAGGAGTTCTCGTACACGATGACGCGCGAGTGGCGATCGAGGGTGTTGTAGTCCTTGCGGCCCATGTCGCGGGTCTCGCGGCCCGGGATCGGCGCGAAGTTCGCGCAGTTCCATTCGGGGTTGGCTTTGCTCGTATCCCACGCGGCTTCGCACTGGTAGCGAAGACCGTCGTCGAGGTTCGTCGTTTTACGAACCCAGCGGCCCGAGCCGGCGGTGGCTTGGGGGGTCCAGGCGCCGGGGGCGACGAATTCCCAGTGGAAGGGCGCCTGGTACTGCCAGTCTTCGGCGTGGTGCTTCATGAGGCCGGCGACCTTGCCCGTCTCGAGGTCCTTCACGAAGAGCACGTGCTGAAGGCGGATCTCGGTCGGCGACTTCTGGATCGGAAGGATGAGCTCGAACGTCGTCTTGTCGTGGTTCGTGTCGTAGACGCGCTCGTCGAGCGTGTAGCCGGGCTTGAGGCCTTCGACTTCGGTGAAGCTGTAATCGACGATGTAGCAACCGCCCTGGCGGCGAACGAGGTCGCTTTCCACCGCGAATTGCGTGATGGCCTGCGCCGAGCTGACGGCGAACGTGGCCGCGAAGAGGGACGTGCGAAGAAGGGTCATGTCATCTCCTTAATATTGAAACGCCTGAATGATTTGATAACGATTCTCAAATTCGATGGCAAGGAGTCATTGAAGAAAGGTGCCTGACGCCTCCGCCGTGTTTCTGACGGGGATATAACGCCGTGCGTGTTTGAAGGATTTTGATTTCTGCTAGCGTAACTTCCAAGCAAGGAAACGGGCGAGACATCGTCCATCAACTAATGCCGACTGTCCCTGGGGGAGGGGAACATGCCGACATTCAAAAAGGGTAATGAACTCTATCAGTTACTTATGAGGTTACTGGGGCTCGACCAACGGCCGATGGAGGCCGAGCTTAAAGCGCTCATGCAACGCATGAAGGTCTGTCCGAGCGAGATGACGATGAGCGACCTCCGCCGGGTGGCCGCCGCATTTCTCGAAGAGATGGATGCGCGTTGTCGCTCACGAACGCCGCGTCCCCGCCGGAGACGCGCGACCGAGACCCCAGAAGACCTAGCGGAGGCCTAAACGATGCTGAAATCCTACCGACGCCTGCTCTGGGGCTTCGCCCTTGGAACCCCTCTCCTCGTCGGATCTTGCGCCCACCAAGCCCCACGCGCGGACAAAGCGAGCGGCGGGTCGAAGCTCGCCGCGAAGGGCGACGCCGGGGCGGCGCGCGACGAAGACGATGACGCCGAAGATTCCGAGGAAGAAGCGGAAGAAGAAGACGTCGCCAATACGGAGCCGGTCGAGAACACGCCCGAGGACCTCGAACCCGAGGTCGTCAGCTCCGACCTCCGCAAAGAAGAAATCGAGGCCGACCGCTTGGCCCGCCAGACCTTCCCGCTCGTGCAGAACGAGTTCGTCGACAAGTGGATCACCTACTTCACGGGCCGCGGCCGCAAGACCTTCGAGCGTTGGCTCGGACGTTCGACGCGCTTCATCCCGCTCATGAAGGACGTCCTCCGCCAGGACGGACTGCCCGAAGACCTTATCTACCTTTCCATGATCGAGTCCGGCTTTAACGTGAAGGCGAAGAGCCACGCGAAGGCCGTCGGCCCCTGGCAGTTCATCAAGCGCACGGGCACGCGCTACGACCTCGAGGTCGGCTACTGGGTCGACGAGCGTCGGGACTTCGTGAAGTCCTCGCACGCCGCCGCGACCTACCTCAAGGAACTGCACCAGATCTTCGGTTCCTGGTACCTGGCCGCCGCCGCCTACAACGCGGGCGAAGGCAAGGTCCTCGCGGCCGTGCGCCGCGACCGCAGCCGGAACTTCTGGGAGCTCTCGCGCAAGAAGAAGAACTTCCGCTCGGAGACGCGCAACTACGTGCCCAAGATCATCGCGGCCGCGCTCATCTCCAAGAACCCGGAACGCTACGGCTTCGCCGAGATCGCCTACGAAGAACCCCTCGACTGGGATTTCGTGCAGGTGCCCGAGACGGTAGACCTGCGCGGCGTGGCCGAAGTCACTGGCGTCGATCCGGAAAAGCTCGAGATCCTGAACGCCGAGCTCGTCCGCGGCCTGACCCCGCCCAAGCGCGGCCCCTACTCCATCAAGGTTCCGAAGGAAGCTAAGGAACGTCTCATCGCTTCGATCGACAAGATCCCGGCCAAGAAGATGAAGGACATGGTCCTCCACACGATTCGTCGCGGCGACAGTCTCGGCAGCATCGCGCGCCGTTACGGCTCCGACGTCCAGGAGATCATGGAGCTCAACGGGCTCAAGTCCGCCAAGCGCCTCCGTCTGGGGCAGGAGCTCTCGATCCCGGTGCGGGAACGCGCTTCGCGCGGCCGTCGATCGACGCCCCGCTCGGGCGCGCGCTCGCGCAACGCGGAGCCCGTGGCCCGCGCCGCGCGCGCTTCGGGCCGCACGCCCGCTTCGACCCGCGCGCCCGCCTCGCACGTCGTTCGTCGGGGCGAGAACCTGACCTCGATCGCGCATCGCTACGGCTTTACCGTACCGCAGCTGCGCTCCGTGAACCCTGGCCTCGGCACCAAGGGCGCCGTGCGCGTGGGCCAGCGACTCAAGCTCCCGAACTAGTTCCGCCGACGCCAGCGCCCCGGGGAATCCCCCTCGCGGCGCCGATGGCGTCCTCGAAGCGCCGCTCCACCTCGGCTTCGGCGATCCCCAAGGCTTCGCAAGATGAACAAGCTCGCTGGTTGCGGAAGAGCCGACGCGCCCGATCGACGTCGCCGTCCCACAACGCCGCGCTCAACGCTCCCTCGACGGAACGGGCGTGGTCGTCGTCGCCGACGCCGGGAAGCAAGGCGATGCGAAAGGCTCCCCGCCGCAATCCCAGGAGGGGGGTGGTGCCGTCCGAGTGGAGTCCGCGCGCCTCGAAAGCCGAATCGGTGGCCCGGAGCCGACGCTCGTTCAAAACCCACGCGAGCAGACGCGCGCGCTCGGCGCGATCGACTTCGATGAGGTACTTGGCGTCTTCCCGCACCGGCACGGGAAACACAAAATAAGGTGGACCCCGCTCCAGAAAGCGATGAACGCGTTCCCGATCGGGCCGTGCCGCGCTCAACTTCGCCGTCCGATCAAACGACTTTTTTGAGTCGTTCCATGTAGCGGTTGAAGACATCCGCGATCTCGGGAAAGAAGTCGCCCTTGCGGAACTTGACCGTTCGCAACTCGCCCGACTCGCCGACCTGCTCGAGGTGACGGGTGAAACGGTAGAGGGGCCCCGCCACGCGGTGGGAGAGCCACAGCCCGCCGACGAGCATCGCGAGGAGCGCGACGACCGAGGTCGCGAGGAAAATCCAATTCATCTTTTCCTGTTGGCCGGCGAGGAACTGGAAGTAGGCCGGGCCGAGCTCGGCCTCGCGCCCCAGTTGCTGGAGCGTGTAGAAGAAATAGGTGTTCGCGATGAAGAAGATCAGGATGGCCGCGAACGCGATGCCCGTCATCACGCCCGTGAAGCGCAGCTGGAAGCGCGGGTTTATGAGGTAAACCTTGCGGTTGTTCTTTTGGCGAGGGATCGGCGGCAGGGGCGGTGTGGAAGCCATGGCCCCATTGTACGTTCGACGCCCCAAATGAGAAAGGCCCCGCCCCCGTTGCCGGGAGCGAGGCCTCGAAGGTCCGTTCTCGGCGTCCGCTTAGCGGGCGAGGACGGACTGGGAACCGAAGTCGGTCCAGGAGTAGGCGTCGATGTCGAAGCCGTACTTGGTCACGGAGCTGTCCGTGGTGAACTCGACGATGAGCTTGTCGCCCTCGACCTCGGGGGTCCAGGTGCCGGCCGGGAGCTCGCCCGACAGCGTGTCGACGACTTCGCCGCTCGCCGACAGGATCTTCACCGTGTCGTAACCGGCTTCCGTGTCGAACTTGCCGAAGCGGACGCGCATGAACTTGGCGCCCGGGTGCGAGATCTCGTAGCGGACCTTGATGCTGTCCTTGTACGGATGCTCGGACGAGATCGACTGCGCGATCGCCGGCTTCCAGGCGTCCTCGGGGATCACGACGAAACCGGGGGGCTCCGTGTCCGTGAGGAGGTTGTACACGTTCAAGCGGCCGGCCGAGATGAGCTTGTTGCGGAAGGACTTGAGCTTGTCGCTCGTGCGCATGAGGCGCGCCTTGACTTGCTCGGGGGTGAGGCTCGGTTCGTGCGAAAGCAGGAGCGCCACGGCGCCCGACACGTGGGGAGTCGCCATCGAGGTGCCGCTGTAGGTGGCGTAGCCGCCGCCCTTCACGGTCGAGAAGATGTTCTCGCCGGGGGCCATGAGGTGCACCGTGCGGAGACCGTAGTTCGAGAAGCCGGCCATGCCGTCGACGTTGTTCGAAGCCGCGACCGCGATGACGCCCGGGTAGTTGGCCGGATAGGTCGCCGACGAGTCGTTGTTGCGGCCGTCGTTGCCGGCCGCCGCGATGAACAAGATGCCCTTGTCGGTCGCGCGCTTGATCGAGTCGGCCAAGGCTTGCGAGAAGCCGCCGCCGCCCCAGCTGTTCGACATGATCTGGGCACCGTTGTTCGTGGCCCAGTCGATCGCCTTGATCGCGTCGGCCAAGGAGCCGCCGCCCGAAGCCGACAGGAACTTGACGCCCATGATGGACGCGTTCCAGTTCACGCCCGCGACGCCGACGCCGTTATCGCCCGTGCCGCCGATCGTGCCGGCGCAGTGCGTGCCGTGCGAGTGGTCGTCCATGGGGTTTTCCGTGTTGGTGATCGCGTTGTAGCCGTGCACGTTCGTCGTGCCGGGCTTCGTCCACATGTTGTCCTTGAGGTCGGGGTGGTTGTAGTCCACGCCCGTGTCGATGACCGCCACGACGACGTCGCGCGATCCCTTGTTCAAGGTCCAGGCCTTCGTCGCGCCGATGTCGGCGCCGACTTTGCCCGCGCGGCCGGTGGAGTCGTTCTGACCGCGGTTTTCCATGCCCCAGAGGCTCGCGAACGAAGGATCGTTCGGGGTGGTCGTCGGCACGTCGAGCGCGCGGTAGATGTAGTTCGGCTCGGCGTACTCGATCTCGGGCATCGTCGACAGGAGGCTGACGCCCTTCGTGTTCTTGGCGCGCACGAGGTAAAGATCCTCGGAGGCGTTGACCGTTTCTTTGACGTGGATGCCGTTCGCCGACAGCAC
>ERZ761607.1627-NODE-1627-length-27033-cov-8.072504_pt1 | contig 27033 bp, 28 predicted proteins | sample MGYA00511164_ERZ761607 | MGnify/ENA primary metagenome ERZ761607 (study PRJEB28899, sample SAMN02445080) | bioreactor sludge metagenome | biome: EBPR sludge | place: Australia: Brisbane, Thorneside Wastewater Treatment Plant | collected 2011-06-22 ... | reverse complement strand
CGAACCGCTCCCGCCAGCCGGGGTACAGCCGCGCGTCGGGGTTCAGGAAGAGGAAGCCCTCGCCCTGTGCCAGCGACGCGGCCTGGTTGGCGGCCTTTGCGTAGAAGCGGTTGGTTCCGTTGGCGGCGAGGCTCACGCGGGGGCAATCGCGGGCGACGGCGCGGACGACGTCGGCGCTCGAATCCGCCGAGGCGTTGTCCACCACGACGATCTCGTCTTGCGGTTGGGACGTGGCGAGCGCCCGCAGGAGACAGTCCCCGAGCGTGGGTTCGGAGTTGTAGGAGACGACCAGGATCGAGACCTTCACCTGCCGAGCGCCCTCCGCAGCCCTTCGACTTGGCGCAGGGTCTGGTCGTGGCCGGGGTTGAGGGCGAGGGCGCGCTCCATCCAGCCCAGCGCCTCCTCGAACCGCCCCGACCTCTGGGCGTGGACGCCCAGGAAGAACGCGGCCTCCGCCACATCCTGGCTTTCCAAGCGCAGCAGGAGCGGGAGCGCCTCGGCGTGGAAGCCTTCCTGCGAGAGCCTGCGGGCCAGCACCAGCCCCGGCCCGAACGAATGGGGATAGGCGGCCGCCGCGGCGCGCAACCGGTCGAGTTCCAGACCGGGACCGCCCGATGCCCGCGCGGCTTCGCCCAGCAGTTCCGCCCATCGGACGCTCGTTCCTTCGGCCGCCGCCAAGCGGCGCAGACAGTCCTCCGCCGCCGAGAGGTCCCCCGCCGAGAGCGCGGCGCGGAAGAAGCCCGCGATGCCGTCGCCGTGGCCCGGATGGAGTTCGATCGCGCGGCGGAAGTGGTCTCTGGCCGCTAGGTACCGCCCCGCCTGCATGTGGACGCCCGCGATGTTGAGGTGGCTCTTGAACCCGAGGATGCCCAGGTCCACGCTGGAGAAGTTGCCGGAGATGTCGCTGCCGAGCACGGCGAAGTAGTCGGCGACGGCGTCTTCGAGCCTTCCCTCGTCCCAGGCGATGCCCGCGCGGTGGAAGAGGAGTTCCGGATCGCCCGGCGCGGCGTCCAGCCCTCGCTCGATGGTCTCCTTGGCCTCTTCGACGCGTCCCAGGGCCTTGAGCGAGACCGTTTGCAGCGCCCGCGCCTTGCGGACGTGCGACTCGTTCGGATGCGCGTTGGCGATGGAACGGGCCAATTGCTCCAACGCCTCTTCGTGACGTTGGTCGTAGTGGAGCGTCATGCCCAGGTTGAAGCGCTTGAACGGGTGCTCGGGCGCGTCGGCAAGATCGAGTTCGAGCAGGCGGTAGTCGCGCTCGCGTTTGCGCTTCTGGCCCTCGTCCGAGGTGTCGTATCCCGAATGCAGAACCTCGCAGTCGAGGCGCGCGATCTCGCCCCCGGAAGCCCTGAGCGAGGGGAGGATCTGCTCGTGGATGCGGCCTTCGAAGCGGACGTTCTTGCGGTTGCGGAAGAGCTTGACGTGATCCACCCGCGTTCCATAGAGGGGGTCGTCGGTGACGAAGCGCACGGGGACGACGAAGCCCGCGATCTCCGGGGCCGCCGAAACCGCCGCGCGAAGGATTGTCTCTCCGGAGGCCCAGGGGAGCGTGTCGTCCGCGTCCATCCAGAAGATCCACCTGCCCTTGGCTCTGGCCAGCGATTCGTTGCGCGCCTGGGCGAAGCTGTCGGGCCATTCGATCCGGACCACTTCCGCGCCGTGCCGCTCGGCGATCTCGATCGTGCGGTCCGTCGAGCCGGTGTCCACCACCACGATCTGTCGGAAGAAAGGCTTGGCCGACGTCAAGCAATCGGCGAGCACCCGCTCCTCGTTCTTGACGATCATGCACAGCGAGACGTCGGCCTTCTTTCGCAGCGCGGCGATCTCGCGCTCCAGACGCTCGGGCTTGCGCGACTCGTCGAAGCGGACGCGCTCCGATGACGTGCCGCACAGGTGGCTGGCGAAGCCGGACTCGACGTCTCTGCGCCATTTGGCGCGGTACAGGGCTTCGTTCGTTGCGAACCGTTCCGCGCCGACGACTCCTTCTTCTTTCGCTTTCCGGTTCAAGCTGGCGTGCCCGACGTGCCGGACGAAGGAGCGTTTGGAGAGCACCAGCCGATACCCTGCCCGGCGAAGCCTGTGACAGAGGTCGTTGTCCTCGAACAGACCCGTGCCGAAGGCGGGATCGAAGAGGCCGGCGTCGTCCAGCGCCCTTCTGCGGACGGCCAGGCAGAAGCCGACCAGCATGTCGCATTCCTCGTCCTCGTCGGGACGCAGGGCGAAGTCCTCGGCGAACAGCCTCGCTCTCTGGGGGTCGGTGAACGTTACGGGCGTTCGCTGCAGGTGGCCGACGTTGTCCGAATACGGTCCCGCCGCCGCGACGCTGCCCGAGTTCGAGATCGACTCGATCAGCCGCAAGATCGCCGGCCGCGTCGGGTACGCGTCGCTGTTGAGAAGCAAGACGATTTCGCCCGTGGTCGCCTCGATGCCCCGGTTGCAGGTTTGGCCGAACCCGAGGTTCTTCTCGTTGCGGATCAACTTTGCGATCGCGAAGTCCTTCACGACCTCGGGCGCCTCGTCGGGCGAACGGTCGTCCACGACGACCACCTCGCTCAGCAGGTCCGCCGAATCCGCGAGCGTGGCCAAACAGGTCTCGATCTCGTTCGGTCCGCCGTACAGGGGGATCACGACGGAGACGCTCGGCCAGGGCTCGACCTTGCGCGGAGCGGCTTCCGCCGGATGGAGCGGGTCTTCGCCGCCGCAAGCCTCGACGTACCGGGCCCAAGCGGGTTGGAGGACCTTGGGCGGCTTGATCCGTTCGGCGAACCCGTACGCTTCGGGATGGGTCGGATGCAGATCGCGCATGGTGCGATCGTCGTCCCAAGCCGTCCATACCCGCCGCTCCCAATCAGGGACGACCTCGTTCGCATGGCTCCATGTCTCGATCTTGCGCCTGATCCGATCTTCGGGGCCGGCGTACGAGAGGTGGTGGAGGACGCCGTGTTCCGCGCCGAGCACGAGCCCGGCCCCGCCCGAGTATTCCCGTCGCCTCACAACCTCGCAGACGCGCGGATCGACCGCGATGGTCGCGAGAAGCCGTTCTCTGGGTCGGATCACGTACTCGGGACTCTTCCAGTACGTGTCCATCTCGCAAAACATTCGCTGCGCGATGCCCGCACCCGCCGCGCGAACGAGCTTGTCGAGAAGTTCGGGCTCGACGATCTCGTCCGAATCCGGCACGAGTAGGGTCTGGGTTCGTTTCGCGGCCCAGGATAGAACCGCGCGCCGATGGTCTTCTTCAGAGGTCCAATCTCCGAGAACGACTTCGGCTTCCGCGGCTTCCGCGACGCGGACCGACCGCTCCCAGTCGCCTTCCGCTCCGTTCCACGGCTTGCGCGACACGAAGACGGCGACCGGCCCCGCGATCGCGAACGACTTCGCCGACTCGGCGAGGTACCAGTGGTCGTCGTGGACCATGTACGCCGAGAGGATGTTCTTGCCCTTGGATGCCATTTCTGAGGAATCTCCGAGTGATCTGGACTGATTTCGCAATGCGGACCCGGGTTTCCTTTGCAGATTGTTGTGAACGAAGAAGATTCACAGGACAAAGCCAGGACTGATTGGAGTCCCGACGTGAGAGAGAGGCAACTTCGAAGGTCCGAAGCGCAGGCAAGCCTTCGACGGAGCCGGGCTACTGCTTTTTCCAACTGTGCCCTGTTGGGTCGAATGTGCCGTCCGCCTTTTTGCAGGGAAGATCTCTGGACTTGTCAGGCGGAGGGGTCCCAGCTGGCACCTGTGTGCGTTTTCCACATTTCGAGCATCGGTAGGTGTCTTGAGGTGCATTCATTTGATTGATTTTGGCACAATGCGCACTTAAGAGAAATCCTCCCGCAGATAAGCGGGAGGCGGATGTTGGATTGAGGGACCTATAGCAACGATCCGGCGAGCGACTCCAGACGGAATCGGTTGTCGGGCTCTTGGCGTTGCGCGGCGGCCGTGATCGCGTTGATCAGACCGAAGGCGGTCTCGGGTTCGGGCTCGTAGGACAGTTGCCGGACGATGCTCTCTTGGACGTCCTCCGACAGGTCCCATGCCGCGCCGAGCCGCTCGACCTCGCCCTCGGGGTCCGCGACGGGTTTGGTGCGGGATTCGGCAAGAGCGTGCGCGGTCTCGGCGCCCAGCGCAAGTGCCTGCTCGGCGGCGGCGAGAACCGTCGGTCCAAGGTTCAGAATCGTGCCGACGTGCCTTCGCGCGAGGACGCTCCGGTTCTTGACCAGCCGGACCAGGCCATTGGCGCAGACTTGCCGGTACACGATCGCATCGACCGAGAGCGTGCGCTTGCCGACTTCGCTGTTGGCGATGTGGACGCCGCGAAACAGGGGGTCGCCGGGCTTCGCCTCTCCGATGGGGCTCGGGTCCACAACGCGTAGATGAAAGCTCGCGTCCGACTCCTCGAACCACACGGGGACGAGCCCTTGTTCCGCGAGCGGTCTCGCCGCTTCGACCAACTGGACGTTGTCGATGCGCGCGTACCTCGAGCTGAGGATGCCGCGCACGGTTTCGCCGCAGCCGCGCAGGAGGATCGGCTTGGGCTTGGTCTCGCAAAGCCGGTCCATCCAGTACGCGAACTGGGCGTCTTGGAGTTCGGGCGGGCAACGCCTGAAGTACTGGGCGGGGATGCCGAGCTTGGCGCAGAGTTGACCCTCGGCCCAAGTTGTGGCCGAGAGTTCTCGGCGATCTCCATTGGTCGAGTGTAGAACGACCATGCCGTTCGACAGCCGGATGTCGGTCGCGGGAACGATCTTGTCCCAGGACTGCGAGGCGGTCGCGAGCGTTCGCTCGACGACCTCTTGATAGGTGCATGTGGGCTTCATTGGATCACCAGAGCCTCGTCGGGAGGCAATGATTCTCCAGCGTGGATGGAGGATGCAGTCCCGTCAACGAATCCCATCTTCGAAGCAACGAACCGCCTGCGACCTGCACTCGACGATGGACTTGCCGATTTGAAGGGTGCTTAGCGCGGGAAGGGTCACCTAAGCGATCGCGCAGCCATCACAGCGCGAAGGGCACTATTCTGAATACTTGATCCGAGGCAACGCGCTGAACATGAACGTCGATGACGGTCGTTCGATCAGGCACGAGCCAGTTTGCCAAGGTTCCCTGAGAGAACGCCTTCCTAAACGGCAGGTACCGGATGTGCTCCGAGTCGTGGGCAAGCGCATCGATCTCGAGAGTGCAGCCTTTGACCTGGGCGACCGCGTGCACCCAATCCCTCGCCGATTCGTCCCAATCGAACACCTTGATGTAGAAGGTGATCGTGTTGCTCGACACCTCGTTTGGGTGACCGTCGGCGAAGAGATCGTTGATGAATCGGCTAGGCGCCTCTCCAGGAAACGGGTTGAAGTAGGCGTTGAAGTGTTTGACCGGGTTGGAGTCTTGATCGAAGACCCGGATCACCACTTGAGCATACCGGTTGAACTGCTCTCTAGGGTCAACTTCGGCAACGAGCGCGACACGACGTTTCCTCCTTTGTGCAATGGCCATCCGTGCGGTTCGTGTGGCATCTTCAAACAGATTCGAAACGGCTTGAATCTCACCGACAAGTGCCGAGTCGCCCAAGCCGATAGCGGCTCCGATCAGTCCGAGTACGTCGCCACCACTCGCCGCGGGAGTCGGCTCTGGATCAAGGATGGAAGAGTGGGAAGTATCGGAGACGACAGCCAGCGGAACATCGTCGAATCTGGCTTCTGCATCCGAGTCGAAACGATATAGATTGTCTAGCTCCGGTCGTGGTTTTCTCAGGGAGCGCACGGAGGTGGGCGACCTCAACGCCTCCAGCGAAAACAGGTCGGATGTTTGGAGGGCCTGCAAAGCCTGCTCGCTCGGAACGAACCGCCCGTAGACAAAGTTGGGACTTGAAGCGGCGACGCGCACAACCCCGTCCGATCCCTCCTCGTTCGCGTACTTGACTGGAATCGGCGCAAAGCTGTCCGCGTACTGGCTTCCGACGATGCAGAACTCTCGGGGCGCCCTTGCAGCGTGTGCCCGTTTCTTGAGGTTCAATCTGCGATGCAGCTCGATCGTGGCGTTCGAACCCAGCTCGAGACGGTCGAGGATTTGCTGGCCTCGTCCCGTACCGAACAAGATCAGCCTGGCCCACTTCGCTATCTGGGACCTGCCGATATGTGCCCACGGACTCCCAAAGTGCGCGCCAGCCAAGTGAACGATGTTCCTTGCAGGGCATGGAGTCTCAGGATCCCAGTGCTTGAGCAACCAGTTCCTGACGACAATCGCCCCGGTCGAATGGGTCACAATGTCGAAGCGACCGGTTAGAAACGTTGGAAAGTTCCGCTCGAGCGCCCGCTGCATCGCGTTCGACACGTCGTCCAAAGTGATGGAGTCGTCGAGCGAGATGTACCGGCTCAGGTTTAGTTCCTGGACTTCGACCTGGAGTCGATTCTGCAGCAGTGCAGGCAGCTTCTTGTAAATGCTCCGAATGGCCTGCGGGCTGGCCGAGTTTCCTTCGGCGCTGTAACCGTGGACGAAAAGGATGGGCATTCTGAGGTCTCTCCTATGGGAATCCTATCCACCTGAGCCGGTGGGGATTTCAAAGCCGAAGCCGAAGAACATGCGACCAGACCGGTCTGGCCGCTTGGCGTCAAGGCCTGCGAAGCCCAACGTGAAGGTCGCCCGCATTGGGAATCCGAAGATGCCCCTGCTGGATTCATAGCCGCTGCCCATCTGCATGGTGTAGCTCAATGCGGAGCCCAAGGCAAGGTCTTCGCCACCCGCAAAGAGTGTCACGAGGTCGATGGTGAGCCTCGACGAGCGGCCGAGCGAGAATGTCGGCTTACGGATTCCAAAAGCGGGGCGGGAGCCCGGGCTCGCCACCGCAAAAGCTCCGAACGACGAACTGAAGTCCACGGGGTCCGGCTCGAGCACGTTCAAGGTGACCTGGCGGAAACCTGTTCCTTGGCCCATGGTCACCTCGTACGTCGCTTTTGGGTCTCGCGGCGATGCAAGGATCGTGTCGGGCGTCAGATGAAGCCTCGGGTCGGAGCCACCGCCCTCAAGTTTCAAGGGCACAGGAGTGAGTGGGTCGGAATGCTTAGGGAATTTCAAGATGACGTGGCTTGCCGAATCGGTGACGACCCTGAGCACGATTGGCCGATGCATGTAGGCTCTGATCGAGGCTGTACCGGCGAGCCGTGACACGAGATGCGATCGGGCCTTCGCCAACAATCCGCCTGATTGCATGGTTTCAACGACGGGCTCCGGCAGATCCATCCGAACGACGACGAGCAGAGCGTCCCCAAGGTGCGACCCAACAAGTGTGTCGCGGGAGAACACTGCTTTGCGCTGGTCTTTCGTCAGCCCTACTTGCGCCTGAACCGGGCACGTGGCCAATCCCAACGCGATCAGCGTCAATCCAAAGATCGTTCTATTACTCTTCATCAAGAATCAAGTGTTGGAGCTGCGCCGAATCTGGACAACTTTTCTGACGCCTTCGCTCGCAGAGGTCGGAAAAGGGTCCACACAAGCGCATGCACAACCTACGGAGTCGCTTGCGCATGGCATCCACGCCGATCCCTGTCGCCAAAGCAGCCTCTTCGATGCCAACTTCGCCGAGAAGCACGAGTGCGATCAAATCTTCGTGCTCGCATGTTGTGGTTGAAGTCCTTATGTGGCTCCGCAACGCGACGCGAAGTTCGACACTGTCGAAGGCAGCAACCGTCGAGCGATCGGAGCGTTCTGTGGGGAGGCCGGTCCGTTCCAGTTTCGTTTGGGAACGTCTCAGGTGGTTGAGGGCATGGTAGGCACCGATCGTTCGCATCAACTTGCGCAGGTCGCCTCCTGAAGACGTAGACGGCTTGGAGAGCATGGTGACGACAACGTCCTGCGCCAAGTCCTCGGCGACTTCGCGTTGCAGACGGAATCTGGCTCTCAGCCATTCCTCAAGATGGTGACACTCATCCAGAATTGGATGCCCCCGACCGTTCATTGCTGTCCTTCGCTAGGGTGGAATGTCCCTGCCCTTCGACCGTAGAACCCATCCTACCCTTCCTGGGCTGGGCTGTGCCCGATGGTCGTGTTGCACGAAACCGTTTGGTTGTGACTTTGTCCGGTTGCTCGCTCGCAACGTTTTTTTGCGCGTTCGCGAGGCATCGGAGACGCTGGATTCGATGACAAAGGACGAGGGGAAGCGAAGGAAGAGGCGCAACCGAGTGGCCGCCGTAGTCGCGCACACGCCGAGATACGCGTTCCGACGGTTGAGCCGGCTCGCCGAAGACTCGGGCGTATCGAAGGCCGCACTCAGCAGACTCTTGAGGGGCGACTGCACTCCGACGGTTCGAACCCTGATAAAGGTGTCGAGTGCAGTCGGAGCGCGACTCGGACGTCGAATCGACCCAGGAGAGCTGATCTCGGAGGACGGAGAGTATCCGACCCGGTTCGTCTGCACCCTGTGCGGCTGCAAGGGTTGCATGCCCGAATTCGCCTACGACTCCAAAGGCGAGCTCAAGCCCGAGTACGAGAACTGGCAACCCGGACTTTGGACCGGCGACACGCTCGAACGCGAGAGCGCGCTGTGGCGCGAAGTGGAGGAACTCGAATGAGCCCGGTACGCATGGGCCTCGCCGACGATCGGGAACTTCGCCGTCAGGTCCTCGAACGGACTAGCTGGCTGGGCCAACACGCCCTGGTCAAGCTCGTCGCGATCCTTCTGCGCACCCGCGGATACCGCGACGTTCGGATCGTCGGACGCAAGTCCTGGCGCGGTCGAGGACAGATGGGCGGCGCCGACCTCGCTTGCAGATACCGAACGCTCGTGGACGAAGGATCGGTCCTTGTGCAAGTGAAGGCGTATGGACCGGTTCAGCGAAGGTTCGTGGACGAGCTTCGAGGCGTCCTGCTGCGCGAGGATTGCGGTTCGGGCATCGTGTTCACCACCAGGCGCTTCTCAAAAGAGGCGAAGCGCGCCGCAGGCGCGAGAGTCGGCCTGCCGGTGGCGTTGATCGGCGGAGGCGGTCTTGCACGGATGCTCGTCGCGTCGCGCATCGGCGTGCGCCGAGACCCGCTCTCTCCCTTTCCGAGCCGCTTGGTTGTGGACGACCTTTTCTTCGAATCGCTGCAAGATAAGTATCCGGACGGGAAACCCGCTAGAAAATGAAGCCCGCCAAAGTTGACTATTTCTGGGGAGGTGCACTTTGAACGGGGTTTTTCCGCCCACTCCCGCCCAGGAAGTGGAGTCGATCCGGGTTCGATTGGCCGAATGCGGCGTCGCTCCCGATCAGATCGCCAAGCTGGTTTCCGAGCGGCCGTTGGAACTCATCCGCAAGCAACTCGATTGGCTCCCTTACAGAAGGGCCAAAAAGCCGGCGGCGTTGATCGTGGCGGCCATCGAGCGCGATTTCGAGGCGCCCGCCGAGTTGATGGACGGCAGCAGCGGCAGCAGCCTTATAGGGAGCCTATGAGGGAAGAACCCAAAGTTCCCTTCCCGGTTGGGCTTATCGATGGCGCCATGCCACATCTGACGGACACCGAATGGAGGGTGCTCTGCGTCGTGGTGCGACAAACGCTCGGCTGGAGCGATCCGGCCGGAGGCCGCAAGCGTCGCGACTGGCTCTCGCACAGCCAACTCCGCAAGAGAACGGGGCGCTCCGGAGGCGCGGTCAGTCTGGCGGTGGACGCTCTGGTCCGGTCGGGTCTGGTCGAGGCCACCGACGCGCTGGGGTGTGGCTTGACCACCAGCGGAGCCCGGCGCAAGGCGCGGCGCGTCTACTACGCTCTCGCACGCGGTTGGGAGACCCGACTCCGGAATTCGGAGGCGACCAAAGAAAAACGAGACAAAAAGTTGTCGACTCCGAATCCCGAATCGGTGTCGGACCTGCTCCGACGATGGCGCTAGGCCCGGTGCCGCCGCTGCTGCCCGTACCCGACGAGCGTTTGGTGGAAGAGCTGCGGGACTTGCTTTCGACGGAGTTCTTGATACGATGCGATCCGGAAGAGGCGCGCGACCTGGCGGTCAGGCTCGTCGCCGTCTATTACGCCACAAACTATGAGATACATCCTCTATGCCCGAAAGTCTAGCGAGGGAGCCGACCGCCAGATCCAGAGTCTGGAAGATCAGCACAAGCTCCTCGACGAACTCGCATCCCGGTGCGGGCTCGACGTCGTGGACAGGGTCGAGGAAGCCCGGTCGGCCAAGGCCCCCGGTCGGCGACCCGTCTTCGACGAGATGCTCCGGCGCATCGAGGGCGGCGAAGCCGACGCGATCCTGTGCTGGGCCATCGACCGCCTGACTCGCAACCCCGTGGACGCGGGGACGATCGCCTGGATGCTCCAGCGCGGCGCCCTCAAAGCGATCCGCACGTTCGACCGCGAGTACCGGGCCGAGGACAGCGCGCTGCTGCTCTCGCTGGAATCCGGGGTGGCCAACGACTACATCCTGCGCCTCTCGAAGAACGTGTCCCGGGGTCTGACCGAGAAGGCGGCCCGTGGATGGTGGCCCCACGTGGCCCCGCACGGCTACCGCAACGCGGTGCGCACCAGGGACGGCGTGCCGGTCTCGATCATCCTCCCCGATCCCAAGCGGTTTCCGCTGATCCGCAAGGCTTGGGAGATGGCCGCCGCCGGCAGCTCCGTCCCCAGAATCCTCGCTAGTCTGGAATCGTGGGGCTACACGAACCGGCCCTCGCGTGGCCGTTCGCCGAGGCCCATTTCGAGATCGAGTTTGTACCGACTTCTCGAGAATCCCTTCTACTGCGGTTGGATCCGCTACAAAGGGGAACTCATCCGGGGTCGGCACGAGCCGATGATCACCGAGGGACTCTACCGCGAGGCGAGAGCCAGGTTGGAGGGCGGCTGCTCGATGCGGCCGCAGAAACACACGTTCGCGTTCGCAGGTTTGCTCAAGTGCGGCGCTTGCGGCTGTGGAATCACCGCCGAACGAAAATTCAAGGGTCGCCACACCTACGTCTACTACCACTGCACGGGAAACCGTGGTTGCACGAAAGCAAGCGTCAACGAAGCGAAGGTCGAACAAGCCTTTGCAGACGCTCTGGCGCGTTGCCGTCTCGACCCGAGAGTGGCCGACTTGGTCGAGTCGTTTCTGACCCGGTGGCGCACGGGAGGAGACACGGACGCCGTACCCCAAACGCAGAGCCAAGCCCTACGCGACTTGAACGCCCGACTGGACGCCCTCTTCGAGATGCGGACCGGCGGCGAGATCACACCCGAGGAGTTCGTCCGGCGAAAGGTGGAAGTCCAGAACAAGATCGTCAAGCTGGAGCGGGATGTGGACGAGTACCGAAGCCGAATCGCGGCGAACGTCAAAGCCATTGGACAGGCGGCACGGTTCTGCGTCTCGGCTTCGCAACGATTCGCCGCCGAGACCCCCGAACACAAGCGCGCCATCGCCGAAGCGGTGTCGAGCGAAGCCGTCCTGGAGTCTGGAACTGTCCGTGTGACAGTCCACCCGCTCCTCGCAACCCTCGCTTCGATCGAACCACCGAAAGGCCCTCCACAACGGGTTGGGAAGGCGTCTTTCACGCTCGACAGTCCCGAGATGCGGGCTGCATGGGATGTTGTTCGTACTCTGGCAAATGGCCCGAGGGGTCAGTTCCGTGGTAGCAATGAGAGTGGCTTGACAGCGCCCAGTCCCCGACTACAGTTGAGGGGCACATCATACAAAGTCAAGTGATGCCTCGGATATTGGGTCAGTCCGACGCTTAAAGCGGCGAGCAATTGCGGAAGAGTCAATGATTGCTGTCTCCCAGAGCGGCTCAAGGACCCCCCAGCAGCCTGTCCCACGTGGTCTGCCATTCTACTACAGGGGCGTGAGAAGAGTTCCAAGCCTAGGGCGGGCCATGGCGATTGGTTGTTGCGAGCACGTTCGCCCCGTTGCGCCTACCAGAGCCAGCGGCGGTCCGATCTTTCAATACGCAGGCCAATGCGAAGGGGTACATAATCCCCTATAGACGGGCATCGCCCCAGCAAGCTGGGGCGAGCGGAGCGGTCACCTCAAGTTTTCCAAGTCCTTGATATGGATCGGGACGAATCCTTCCCCCTTCAAGGCAGTGACGACGTTGATGTGTTTCCTTTCCAGGAAGTTCACGCCGGCGTTTACGAATGGGTCGCGCAGTGCGCGCTCCCAATCCTCCGGCTGGCCGTCCTCTACGAAGTCTCGGTACCAAACACCGTCGGGCCTAATCCGCAAGGTGTTCATTGACTGAGCCTCCAAGAGGACGATGCATCCCATGAGGGCGTACCCCCACTGAACCGCGTACCGACAGCGAACCCCTCCCCCACCGAGCGTCGGGAGCCCAAGGCTCACCGCATTGAACCAGAATCGGCAGAGCTCCGACTCTCGATCCGCACTAGGGTCGCAGTCGGCAACCAGTATGAGAGGCTTGTTCGTCGTTAGCGCCGAGGTGACGAGCTCTTTCGCCACGACGCTCTGGGGTTCTGCCGAGCTCGAGCGCACGAGCGCGTTCGTGATCACGGCATCGGCCCAGTTCATCGCGGACACGGCCTCCTCAAGGGTCTGGGCCCTCTGGACTTTGATCGCCCAGGGACACTCAACGAATAGTGAGTGTCTCACGAGCTCGAAACCCTCGAACTCGTGGTCACTGTCTTCGACGACCAGAATGTTAACTTGTTTTTGCATCTTGACACCCGCCATAGCTCAATATGGCGCACGGTTGCGCTACCAGTCATCGTACTGAATGTGTACCGAAACAATGCGCTACATCGAGCTAACTTAGATTCATAGCGGATACTCGAATCATAAACGTTGTCGGGCTACCTGTCAAGGGGTTATGTCGGTGTTGACGGCGCGGGTGAACTTCTCGCTATTGAGTGGCGTGCCCCTTGGGAGTGCCCCTTTATGGATCATAGGGGGCTGCTACGATAGGGAGCAGGCCGGGGCCTTCGATCCTCGGAGCCAGAACGTCCCGAACCCGGGCGGCGTTCAACAAGGTGTCCAGTTCCAGGGCCAAGCACCCGCGTGAACTCGTCCACCACCGACAGGATCTTCAGCTTTGTCCCGTTAAGGCAAGAATCGTGGATGAATTCCACTCACCACACCTGGTTCGGAGCCTCCACGCGCAGCGGAACCGGGTCCCGGTGCGTTTCTTGCGGTGCCGCTTCACGCGCGAGAGGCGCAGCTCGCGGCACACCCGGTGCACCCGCTTGAGGTTCAACGGAGCGAACCCGTTCCTGACCAGAGCCCACGCCATCCGGTAGCCCATGTTCGGCCGCCAGACCTCGTGAAGAGCCTCGCGCACAGGCCCGTCCTTGTCCGCCGAGGGCGCGCGGTACGGCTCGGCCGTCGAGACACCCATGATCCAGCACGCGCGGCACCACCTTCACACGGTCCGCCATCATCCGTTTCACTCCCTCAGCTCGCTGGGAAGCGCCAAGGCGTTTTCTTGGAACACCTTCTTCACGGCGCTGATCTCCCGGTCCCGCTCGGCCAGCAGAACCTTGAGCTGGGTGTTCTCGCGCTCGAGTTCGCGGAGCCGACGGACGTCGTCCGTCTCCATGCCCGCGTACTTGTGCTTCCAGAGATAGAAGGTGTTCTGGCTGACGCCGTTGTCCTTGCAGACCTGGGCCTGCGTCTTCTGGCCGCCGGGCCGCCTCCCGCAGAATGCGGACGATCTGCTCTTCTGTGAATCACGACATACTTCATGTTTCCTCCAAAGGACGGGGGCGACTCATCTTGCGACGTCTTTGGTTTCGGGGAGCAAACCGGGCGCATCAGGACGGGTATTCGAAGGCGTCGCGAACGCGGCTTAGGTCGCACGACGTACTTGGGATAGTGCATGGCGCACACTAGTGTTCGATGAACGTCCTGCTCGTGAATCCGCCGAACCACCGCTTCGACACGGTCCATCTGGCGCCGCATCTGGGACTGCTTCGTCTTGCCGAGGTTGGCCTGGAGTGCGGGGCAAGGCCAAGCGTCTTGGATCTTTCGCTTCCGAATTGGGCGGCTTTGGCGGACTTCGAGGAGGAGTTCTATGAGAAGGCGGTAGCGGCAATCTGCGATCGCGAGCCGGCCGTCCTTGGTTTGACCTCCATGGGAGTGAACTCGCACGTCGCGATCAGGCTCGCGACGCTCGTCCGCGACAGGTTGCCATCGTGCTGGGTCGTCTTAGGTGGACCACATTTTGGTGCGATCGCGGAGGTGCTGGGCGAACTGTGTCCGTTCGATTTTGTCGTTCGAGGTTCTGCCGAGGAAGAATTGAGGGCGATCCTCCAGGCTCGCGCACGCAACGATCGGCCGAGCAATCCGGCGATCGTGGGAGGCCCAGGCGGGCCCATGCGCGCGCTGGGACCGAGGGAGTCCATGCGATCCATTGATCTGCCGGCCTACTTCGCGGCGAACCCGGTTCGGCTCGGTCTAGTCGAATCGGGCAGGGGATGCGTCTTCAACTGCTCCTTCTGTTACAGCCCTGGACACTTCGGTAAGGCCGTGTTCCGGAGCCTCGGCCACGTAATGGACGACCTGAAGGACATGAAGGAGCGAGGGTTCGGCCGACTGTTTTTCGTCAACGATAACTTCGTCAACAACAGACGCGACGCCATGGAACTCCTTGAGACCATTGAGTCGTCTGAGTCGGTCATCCCCTGGCACTGCTATGCGACCATCCCGACACTGGACCCCAAGCTGGCTTCCCAGATGGGCGCATCGGGATGCACCGACGTCTATCTAGGCATCGACGCAGTAACCGACCGTCAGAGCCGACGTTACCGAAAGCGATTCTACGGACCCAGAACCACCGACGCGATCTCCTGGCTCGTGGATGCGGGCGTCACGCCGACCGCCGCCCTGATCTTTGACGGATCCGACCACGAAGAGGAGGAATTCGATCGGACCCTTACTGCAGCGTGCGAGTTGCACAACGCGGGCGCCCGGGTTCGGATCAACCTTCTCGCCGCCTATCCAGGCACGGACCTCGGGCCGAATGGCGAGCTCCGGTATTCGGACCTGAAGGCGCAAGTTTCGTTCGACGTACCGACTGCGGTACGTCACAACCCGCTTGCTCGGCGCTACCCAGGCGCCTTTCCCTTTCACTCGACCACCGAGCGCGAGGACGACTGGCGTCGCATCCTGTTGAGCGTGCGCGCGGCCAACGACGTTCTGCACTCCCCCGAGTCGACGGATCGCACGCTGGATTCGCGGGACCTGATAGAGTTCTCCCGGCTGATGGCCGACAACAAGGGTATACTAGAAGTGGACAAGAGACTATGGACAGGCATTCACGCTCAGATGTTCGCTCGATTCGCGAGGTGACTGCGGCAACGCTTCTCAAGGCCGCGCTCGCAAGCCCATCGCGACTCGTGGTGGACCAGTCGGCCGGGTGCGAATCGGTCGCGGTTCGGGTCGCCGGGTGCCCTCACGTCGATCCTCGCGAGACTAGCAAGGATAGCGACGAGCGTGCATCCTAGCGTCAGTGGTCACCGCGCGGAGGAACGCCTCAACCCAATCGCCGCGCGGTCCAGGCCGATCCAACACCGAGCGCAGCAGTTCGAACACACGCTCGGCCGGGTCGTCCACGTTCAGTGCGCTGACGGACGAATACGTCGCCACGACCCAGTCATCCGTATTGGTGCTGCTCCTAACCAGATCCTCATGGAACTGCAGCAACGGCGACGCCAATGAGTCGTGGACGACGAACAGGCCTCGGCTCGCCGGACCAGACGCCTCGCAGTCCCAGATAATTCCGCGAAGGGGGAGACCTTTTTTTTCGCCCGTGTACTGGTAAGCGTGGCAAGCGGCATTCGGGTCGCTGTGAAGGCTTGGCGCGTCCGGTATGTTCGTGCCGCGACTGGCACCGAACCCTGGAATCCTCTGGACGGCGTTCCAAGCAATCAGTCGCTGCGCCTCGACGACGCACTCCTTAGCTTCGCCATCACCCTCGTAGGTGCCGACCGACTGGCTCATCAAGAACACGACTCTGGTCAAAACCTGCGCAGAACCAACGGATGTCATTTCAGATCACGCTCCACCGGCAGTATAGCGCCTACAGGAGGCGCGCAGCAAGAAGACCTCTTACCAACCCGACTTTGTCGCAGGCTCGAACGCCCTCGAATACGCTTGAAAACGCGATGAACTTCAGGTTTTGAAACCTCAGCCATTCGACGGACGGCGATGTGCTGGTCGCGAAAAGGCAGCGCGGCTCGGTTCCGAACGCTAAAGCCAGGGCTTCGGCCACACGCAGGCCCATCCCGGCCCCAGCCTGGTTCAGCGAGAACCTGAGAAAGCCCTCGTGGACCACGACCAACCGCTTCAACGACCTGTCGATCTGGCACCCGATCTTCCCGCCGCAAACGGCCGAACGCAGGTCGTTAGGATGCAGGCACTCGATACCCAACTCATGGAGCGCAGGGCTGTCATACGAACTGATCCTCTCGTCGACGATCGTTACTGCGAACTGCATCGCTTCCACGAATCGTAACAGGCACTCCGCTTCGAAGATTCGGCCATTTGCGGTCGCGAGGAGGAGGTCGTGGATACTCACGGGAACCTGCCGATCGGCGCAACGCCACCTTCGACGCTCAGCGTGGACCAACTCGATGGTGAAGTTGCTATTCTCGCCCTTGTCGACCGGCGCCTCTGTTACGATTCCGATGTCCTGCCGAAGCTCGATCGGCGCTTCGTACAAGGCGTACCTTCCTTCAGGCAACAGAATCGTCGTTGGGAAGAGCCCGAGAAGTCCCTTTATTGCGACCAGGTCGTGGGTCTGGCGGGCCCCCTCTGCAGTGGAGCGCACCAGACCCAGCGGGGTCCCGCTGGCCAGCGGCTCCGTGCCATCCTCGACGCAGACGATCCGCTCCGCATCCTGGGAACCCCCGGAGACGAAGGGTCCTCGCACCTCGGTGACGACTACCTCCTTTCGGACGGCAACGTAGTATCGCGAAACCCCTAGACCGACCTCGGACCGAATGTGCTCTATCATCAACGGAGGTGGCTCAAGGGCAGTAGGCACGTTGCTCAAGCACGCTCTCACTACGCTCGCATAGCTCTCGCTCGCACCGCGCTGATCGGCGAGCACACTCGCCGCGTAGAGCATGTCCCTGATGCCCATGCCGGCTCCAGTACCCGCCTCACTCATGGAGCTCAGGACTCCAGACACTGTCTGCGTGGTCGTCTCCTCTTGACACGGGACGTCTATCGCGAGCGTCCTGTATCGTTCGGCAAGCGCAATCTGCATTTGCGTGTTGAAAACGAGCCTCTTGGGGACCGCGACGTTCTCTAAGACGGTGATCTGCAAGCCCTGATCCGAATCAGTTGCATCCTTGATCGCCCTCAGCTCTCGCTCCGACGCGTGCTTGATGAGGTTTCGCAGCAAGTTTTCGACGATACTCTGGACCAAACCGAGCCCTCTCGCACCGAAGGGCAGAGACCACATCACCCGAGGGTCTGAGCCGGTGTACGTCACGAAGATATGGTCGCATCGACGAGACACGACTTCATCGGATTCGTCTGACCGGGCGAGCAGATCGTAGTAACAGATAGATCGAGTGACCTCGGGATCCAGCACGTCTCGCGGAATCGTGGTCGCGTAGCGCGGCCACCGATCACTCGAAGAGAGCAAAGAAAACAGCTGCTGTCGCTCAAACGCGTGGGACAATAGCGACTTGAGGGCCAGTCGATGCCGCTTATCGTTGTTCGCGTACCGTGTCAAAACGCGGTGTTGGACCACTAGGGCCGCGTGACTGAGGTTGTGACCGAATTGGCTTAAGTGGTCCCGGCTGGTCCTGAGCTCGCGTTCAAGCTGGGCCACGTACTCGATGTGGCAATACGTGGTGAGCCCGTGCGCAAATAGACTGCAAGCGTCCAGGAGTTCTCGAGCTGCTTTGCGACTCCCAATCCTTTTGAACGCGAATGCACCGTTGACGCTGTGTCGAACCGGCTCGCCCGTCCCGGCGTTCTCGTGCCGGACGTCAGTATGCGCTTCGGAGGACGTCGGCTTGGCGAGGCTGCACGCGACAAAGGCGATGTTGTGGGTGTAATGGAGATTCACTCTATAGAGGCTGGAAAGCTCATTATGCAACGCGCTGAGAACATCACGGATACGTTCTGTCGGAGTAGTGACGGCGAGAGCTTGCTCTACGCGCTCCCGAACGGCATCTGACTCACCACGAAGTGGCCGCACCCAGCAAGGCCCGCCCGGTGTCATGGCGAACAGCCTCGTAAGCGATAGGCCGGGAATGACGCAGTTGAGCCGCGTCTGATAATGAACGACACGCGAATAGTCCTCGTCACTTGGAGCCAAGCACACGTTGTCATAGGGCTTTTCGCCAGAAACCTCGCCCACGCTCTCCCCCAAAAAGCGTGCCACAATGGGATCGTCGATCGCCAGTGCAAACACCGCAGGTTCGTGATCGTGTGTCTGACACAGCTCGTGAAAGAAAAGCAACGCGCCTCGAACGGTCTCCGCAGAAAGATTCGCAAGTGCGCTCAATACTTCTTTGTAGAGGGACGTTTTTGCCGACAACGGAAGTACCTTTCACTTAAAATGCGATGTGGGTTGCCCATCGCCGATACCCCTCCGAAACACCACCACGTACACGTCGCTGTGCTGCTTGGTCGAGCCGCCGGTCAGAGTGAGGATCAGGGACAGGCATCCGCAGCCCATGCTCTCGACGATCCCGATCCGCTCCACGCTGTAGAACTCCCAGCCGTCTTTGGCGTGCCTGTCGATGACGTCCTTCAGGTAGGCCGCCGCCGCTCCCTCGGCACGACCCATCCGCACCCCGATGTTGGGTGGAATCTGGACGGTGTGATACTCGTACATTCATCCCTCTGCCGTATGCGCCCGAGCCCCTGCGAACACGATCAGCGACCCGAGCAATCCTGATCTACGCCACCCAATATATCACGAACCCGCTCGGTGTGCCGACTTTCTGCAAAAAAACCTTCACATAATCCCCATCCGCCGCCCCAGTCCCGCCAACTTGGTCCGGTGGTGAACCAGAACAAGGCGGTCTGCCAGGTCCAACGACGACTCGAAGAGCTCCCCAGCCTCGCTGCGCTCCCCGGCTTGCCACAGGAGCTGGATGCGGCATACGTCGCGCTTGACCATGTTGGCCGAAGTCGCTGGCAGACCGGTTGCCGTTTCAAGGACGTCGTATGCCTCGTCGAGTCGGGTGAGCGCCACCAGAGCGCGCGCTCGGACCTCGAACCCTAGTGCAAGCTCTTCCCCTGTAGCCCGCTCGCATAGTTCCTCGAAGCGCGAAAGCCTGGAAGCGAGGAAGTCGGCTCCGTCGTGACCCGCTCCGATGGCGTCGAGCGCCCCCAGCAGGCGGTCTCTCGCCAAGGCCAGAGACAAGCCGTCGTGCCCGGCCATGCCTTTTCTCGCGGAGCCCAGACATTCGCCCGCCAAGTCGAACGCGGCCTCCGCCTGTGCGATCCGTCTCGGTCGGACGAGCCGCGAAGTCACGCCCCGTAGCCAGAGAGCCCGAACGGACCTTTCGGGTTCTTCCGAGGGTTTGCACATCGCATCGAGCGCGCCGCAGACTTGGAAGGAAGTGCCGATCCTGTCCAACTGGTTGCTGCAGTCGATCAGCGCTTCCCCCAGCGCGAACGCCGTGGCGATGTGCCCGGAACCCGGACCGAACCGCTTCCACAGATCGAGCAGCGCGTTGCGCGTTTGAACGACCCGGCCCGCCGAGATTCGGTCGTGGACCTCCGACGCGAAGACCGCGGCCTGCCCGGGTCCGAAGTTCGCGAAGTCTTCGTCCATTGGGGAAGGCGCGCAAGTGGCGATCCAAGCGCGATACAGCGCTTCGCGCTGCGATGCGCTTGGGAAACCGGCCACGAGCCTCGCCAGGCTTGCGTGCGAGAGGCGCGGGTCGGGAGAGCGGACCAGCTTGGCGATCCAGCTCTCGTCCACCGCCAGATGGGCGGCGAACGCGGATTGCGAGCCCCAAACCTCCCGGATCAGTTGCTTCAGCGCTCGCCCGAACGCGGTTGGCGCGGGGCGTTCCACGGCTTTTCTTGAGTTTTCGCTCAAGAAACCGCACCTCCTGCAATCAAGGCGCGAACACGGCTCCACCATCCGGATCGAGCGATGAAAAGCCTCGCCGATCTGATCGAACTGGCCCTGGCCGCCGCCCTCCGTGGGCTGCCCGCGGCGAAGCATGAAGCGTTCCCTCCGAGCGAGGGTTTCCTGCTCGGCCGAGAAGTGCCTTCCGGGCGCGAAGTGCGCCTGCGGGATTCCGAACTCCGTCGCCACGCGTACCTGATCGGAGCGACCGGTTCGGGCAAGACGAACCTGCTGTTGCGGCTGATCGACGAAGAGACGCGCCTCGGACGGACGGTCGTCGTGCTTGACCTCCGGGGCGACTTGGCCGACCGGGTGCTGGCGCGCCGAGGCGCAGGTTCCGCGACCGCGATCGACCTGCGCCGAGACGACGCGCCGGGCTTCAACCCGCTTGCGGGCTCGGGAGATCCGCACACGCGGGCCGCCGGACTCCTCGGCACCCTTCGGGCCCAGTCGGACTCCTGGGGCGTTCAACTGGACGAGACGCTTCGCAACGCGCTGGTCGCCCTCGCCTTCGCGGGGCTGTCGCTGGGCGATCTGGAGCCGTTGCTCGAAGACGACGACTTCCGGGAGTCCGCGCTCGAAAGGTGTCCCGACGAGACGGTCCTGCGGTTCTTTGCGCGGTACGGCTTGCTCTCGGACGAACGCCGAAGAACGTGGAGCCTGCCGGTGCTCAACAAGGTCACTCCGCTTCTGGGCGCGCCCCAGATCCGCAAGATGCTCTCGGCGCGTTCGGGCGGGGTCGATTGGAGAACGCTGCTCGACCGTCCGGGTTCCTTGATTCTGGTCGCTCTGGCGGTCCACCGCTTCCACGCCGCTTCGAGACTGATGGGCGGTCTGATGGTCGATTCCATCGAGCGGGCGGTCACCGCGCGGGCGGACGCGCCCGAGAGCTCGCGCAACCCCTGCACGCTCTTCGTCGACGAGTTCGAGACGATGGCCTGTCCCGCGTTCGCCTCGATCGTCGCCGAAGGAAGGAGGTTCGGGCTGTCGCTCGTGCTCTCCCACCAGAACCTGTCCCAAATGGAGAACTCGCTCCGGCAGACCGTTCGCAACAACGCGGCGGTCCAGCTGCTCTTCCAGACAGGGGCGGGCGACGCCGGAGAACTGGCCCAGGACGTCGCCGGACTGGGCGGCAGAGAACAGGTCAAGGCGATCCTGACCTCGCAGAAGGTCGGAGAGGCCCTCCTGGTCCGCAGGGGCTCTCCCACTCTGCGGGTGGCGACCGAACACTCGCCCGATCCGGAGCTTTCGACCGCCCCGGCGAAGGGATCCGAGACTCTGGAAGCCCCAGCCGAAACGACGCCCGCGAAGACCCGACCTAACGCCAAGGAGGCTCGGCATGACAAACCGCCGCTCGGACTCGGTTAGGTTCGTCCATACGGGCCGGGACGTCGAGATCGCCGCCGATCTCTTCGCCCACCGCGCCCTCTCGCGCGACCAGCTGATCGCCTTGGGACGCTTCGGCTCGGTGCCCAGGTGCAACGCCCGCATGGCTCGGTTGGTGCTCGCCGGATGGGCGCGGCGGTTCGAGCACGCGCTGAGAGGATCGAGGGCCCAACACCTGTACGGCCCTGGCCCGGCGGCGGCCCCGAAGATCGCCGAGCGGCTCGGAGCCGGATTGGAGGACGTGCTCGGACCGTGCCGCCGCTCCGTCGCTCCGCTCTTTCTGGAACACACGCTCGCGCTTGGCGACCTGCGGATCGTGTTCGAGAAGCGCGCGAGACTCGCGGGAACGGGTGGCTTCCGCTGGTTGCCCGAGGCCCTGTGCAGGCACGAGTATTCGCTCAGGACCCTCGGTGGCGCTTGGCGCAAGCGGGTCTTCCAACCCGACGCCTGCTTTCGGATGTTCGAGCCGGACCGGGTCGTGTTCGTCGAACTGGACCTCGGCAACGTCTCGATGCCCGCTTTCGAGCGCAAGGTCGTCTCGTACCGCGAATACCTCGGCAGCGGCGTCTTCGGGAGCGCGTACAGAGCGGAAACGTTCGACGTGCTCGTCCTCGGGACGACCTCGCGGCGTATCGAGGCCCTTTCCCAGGTCGCGAAACGGGTCGGCGGCCGGTCTTCGGTCTTCGAGTTCGCGAGGATCGCCGAGGCGGGCGATGTCGCGGCGCGGATTCTGGGAGGGTCGAGACCGTGATCTTCTGCCTCGACTGCCGCCGGGCGTGGCCCGGAGACTCCAAACGGTGCGGCTCCTGCGGACGGACGTTCCACGGGAGAAGGTGCCCTTCGGACCACCTCTCGCCCGTCGCCGCATCCAAGTGCGTCGCTTGCGGTTCGGACGAACTGTCGGAGACGGCCCGGTCGCTGCGACTGGACGGAGTCGCACGGATGCTGGCCTGGCTGTGCGCGCCGCTGGTCGCCAAAGCGCTTTGGGCGAACCTGGACGATCTTGTCGGCGCGGGCCTCCAGATCGGCGAATGGCTCTTCGCCTTCGTTTTCGGCGCCCACTTGCCACAGGTCCTCTGGAACCTGATTCTCCCGATCGTTCAGGTCGCGGTCTTCGCGGCCGTGCTGTCCGCCGTCTGTCCGGGCTTCCGCAAGCGGCTGCCATCGATGTCCAAGTTCGCCTTCCGCGCCGCCCGAAGCTGCGCCAAGTCCTCGGTCCCCGTTCTCAAGACGCTCTTCGCCCTCTTCAAACACCTTATCCAAGGAAAACCCGATGCCGACAAGAAGCGCTGAATCCGCCCTGTGGCTTTGTGCCGCTTTCCTCCTCCTTTCCGCGTGCTCCGGACCGCCGACCGATCCCGTTCTCGTGTCGGTGGCCGTCGATCTGAGCGACCCGACCCGCGAAACGCTCCTTCGACACGCCGACCTCGCGTACCGGTTCCAGAAACGGCTGCCGGAGGGAAGCGGACTCCGCGTCTGCGTCTTCGCGCACCGGCTGGAGCCGGTGTACGTCGGTCCGCCCCTGCGTACGCGGGAGGCATTCAACCGCGCGCTCGGTCCGAGCCTGTCGAGGCCCTCGGCGAACGTATCGCGGCCAGGAACGCGCACGGACCTCGCCTTGGAGCGGCTCGCCTCGGACGCGGCGGGAACCAGGCTCCCGGCCCTGCTGCTGATCGTCACAGACGGAGGAGTGGAGGATCGCGGATCGGAGCCAGCGGCGAGGTTCGAGGCCTCCATGAGCTCTTTGGCCGAGCGCTCCGCCCCGACCAGGTTGCTGGTCGCCGGAGTCGAGGCTCGGCATCGGGAGTGGTGGGAGACTTTGCTCGGCCCCCTGGGATCGAGGGCCCGCGTCCGAGGCGTCGCCGACGCGATCCCGGCTATGGAGGAGGCGTCCCGATGAGACTGGCCGCGCTCGTTTGGCGGGCGGCGGAGGGTGCGAGGCCCCGCGACGCTCGGGGCAGATGCGATCTCGGACCCGTCTGGGGCAGGGCCGCGCCCGGTGCCCTCGATCCGGAGGCGCTGCTCCAGGCGGCGGCCGATCCGTGTGCCGATGGGGCTCGGCGCGTGCTGGCGGCGAAACTCGCCTTGGCGGCGGCAGAGGACGTTCGCAAGGCCGCGAAGCTGCTCCGCGAAGAGTGCGAACGCAGGGACGCCGCGCGCTCCGAGACCCTCGCCGAGACGATCCGGCTGCGCGACGAGCTCGCTTCGAGACGGGACGCGTGCGCGGCGGCGCTGAAGGGACTCTGCGCGAGAGCCGGATGGCGGGCGGAGGGCGGCGAACTGGGCGAAGTCGAGCCGGAGACCCTTGAGGAAACGGCGGGCAGACTCGGCGTTTCCGTTCCCAACGAGCGGACGGGATGGTGGGAGCGGGCCGGCTCGCGGCTGCTCTCCATCCTCTCGGGCGGCCCGATCCTCGGTCTCGGGCTGGGGACGCTGATCGGCAAGCTCGAAACGCTCGAGCCAGCCCACGAGGGCGCCTCGATGCTGCTCTGGGCATTGCTGGGTTCGGCGATCGTCGCCGCCGTCGGGTCTTGTCTGTACGGGCTGGGTTCGGGGCTCGGAGAAAGTCTGGTTCTGGCCGAACCGGACGCCTCGCGGTCGGCCCGGCGCAAGGCCGTCTTGTGCGGATGGGCGCTCGCACTGCTCGGCGCGGCGTTCGTCGCCGTCGAGAGCTCCGTCGAGCGCTTCGGTCTGCTCCGCGCGCTTCGAGCCTCGACGTCCTTCGAGACGCAGTCTTTGGGTTCGGCGGAACTCCTCGTCGTCTCGCTGGTCGTCGTCCTGCCGTCGGTCGCCTGCTCCGCACTCGCGGGCGTGTTCGCGGGCGAGAGGAGAGCGAACCTGGCCAGGCTGCGCGCGGCGGGGGCCGAGAATCGCCGTTCGCGACGAAGGCGGCCCGAGTCCGTCCTCGCCGCGATGCTCCTGTCGGCGTTGGAAGGGGTGGAAGCCGAGGTCGGCCGGTTGGACGAACGCATGTCGAGCCACGCCTCGGAGCGCGGCGGTCCCACCGAGTCGGAGCGGCAGCTGCTCGAGGACTTGTGCGCGGATGCTCTGTTGGCCTCGTACCGGGCCGAAGACGAACTCTGGGGACCGGGCTCCGACTCGAACCGCCTAGCGGCTCCCGCGAAAGTCCCCCGACTGAGATGGCGCGGCCTCGTTTCGCGGTTGCGGCGGGCGTTGGGGGGAGGTTGACGGTGGCCGTTCGGGGACTCCAGACGCGTTCCGCTCAGACCTGCCCCTGGTCGCCGCAGAAGATCGCGTACACGGTGGAGGAGGCGGCGGAACTGCTCTCGATCTCGCGAGCCCAAACCTACCGCCTCATCGAAACCGGGGAACTCGGCAGCTTCAAGATCGGCAAGTGCCGACGTGTGTCGGCGGAGCAGTTGGTGGAGTTTGTCGCAAGGTGAAGGCAGCTATTCACAGTCCGTGTGCTCGTTAGGTCTCCGGGTTGCCCCCTGGTGCCACATGGTGGCCAGGTTCGAGTTGGCATCGTAAGCAAACATCGCCGTCTGCCCCGAGTTCTGCTACCCGATCAGGCGGTACGCAATGCGTCGCTCAGGTATCTTGCCAACGCTGACGGAGCTTGTCCTGAGCCTCCGGAGCCGCGTACCTGCCGCCGCCCAGCCCTGGTCGAAGGATCGTGAGCCGCTTGGTCGGGTTGCCGTTCGCGACCCGTTTCACGCGGTTCCCCACCGCGTCGTACTGGTACCGCTGCTCGACCCCGCCCTGCCTGGCGCCGACCAGCCGTCTCACGGCGCTGTAAGAGCGGTCGCATCTCTTAGCCCGCACCTTAGGTACACAAACATGTACAGCAATACGGGGCATCCAGAATATTGTCACTGACGCTGCTCGTAGCCTGCCCAAGACAACTGAGGAAGGGAACTATCGCACCTTGATCAAACGTCTAGCGCAACCTTGCCCAACGTCACTCTCGTCGATGTTCAAGCCGATCAAGTACGCCCCGCCGTTCAGCGGTGCGACCCCGGATTCATCATCATCTTCAGAGTGAGGAATTGGACCTAATGTCACAGCTGATTTGCCGAACGAAACATAGAATGTGTTCTGGCTTCTTGGAAATGCGGTCACTCCAGCAATGTTGTGCTTGCTCTTGGACGGTTGAGAATCAAAAGCCAATACGATCGACGTGCCCAGATCGACGTCGTCCCATACTATGGACCATAGCTGAGCGCCTGCCATTATTGGCGTTAGATCGACACATTTGGGGTCAAAGTGCCCTGCTGCAGACAATTCGATACTAAACTTGCGTCCCAGAATCGAGACATCGGAACTGGAAGTCACCTTAATACTGTAGCCATTCTTCTCGGCGGAGTGGCTGGTAGCATCAGATTGCCTTAGCTGCTTGAACGCTCTGTGCCAGTCCTTCAGGGGGCCCCAGATGTGTCCCGTCAACTCGAGAGTCAATCGGTTCTCTGTTGCGCGTGCGGTTAGCGACGAAAGCCGCACTGTGCCTGAGGTATAGACTGGGATCAGGTTCGTCTCCGGATTCGCCGCTGTTTGCCGAATATTGCTCCCTGGATCGCAAGAGAGGGTCCAGACGATTGCCAATGCAGCCAGATGTTTCACTTTGAAGTCTCTCCGTCCTGAGGGTATTCACCTGCAATGACTGCAAGGTTGCATTGTCGCTCACAGGTGGAGATGCAGATGTTTCTTGCTTGTCCTGGATTGGGGTACAGAGCGCGACAGAGGGTTGCGCAACAACTCAGGCACTCCTCGAAGGAACTCATTTTGCGACAACGTTTGTAGCCTGGCCCTGGATTTGGGATTTCACCTGAATCGCAACTCTTGTAGCATCCAGCGATGCACGCCTGCTTGAGAACTGGGGGCAAGCCACCACAAATCAGAGTCCTGCAAGTGATCTTGCAGAGCTGCTTTGTGCCAGAGTCGTCGCCCAAACCTGAAGGGTCGGCAATTGAAACTTGCCTGCCGGATACGTAACTGTAGCTTTGGTGCTCCGGCCACAGCGGGTCGAGTTGCATCCAACTCCCCAAGTCCGTCCTCAGCATCCGGTGCCGCACGTACCTGCGCTCGTCGGTGTCGAACCAGTAGCCGAGGCCGCCCACCCAGAGGAACACGGGAGCCCCTTCCGGCAGGTCGTCCACCGGTTCGCCGTAGGGCCAGTACTCGAACTGGTCCACGATGCCGCCCGAATCCAAAGTCGCCACCACCGAACCCAAGGGGTCGAGCAGGTAGTCGCGGACCGTGCCGCCGACGCTCTCGCCCACGATCTCGCCGTTCATCGTGTGGAACACGTGCGTGCCCGAAGGGCTGCGCCATTGCAGATAGTCCCAGCCGTCCCAGACGATGGTGGTGAACGCCGCGCCCTCGTAGATGCGCCGACGCTTCGATTCCGAATCGTAGACGTAGGTGGCCAGCCTTCCGCTCGGCCCGTCCACGGCGGTGAGGAACATCGGGTCGGAGTAGGTGAAGGTGGTGGTGTCGGTTCCCGTCTTCTGGGTGTGCATCGCGCCCCGGCTCTGCCAAGCCAGCGTGGTGAGCGCGGAGCCTTCCTGGTAGGTCGCGATGCGGTCGGCGGCATCGTAGGCGATGGTTCTGGGGTTTCCTCCCTGATGCTGCTTCGTGGTGAGGTTCGAGTTCTGGTCGTACACAAACGTCGCCGTTTGCCCCGACTTCTGCT
>ERZ761607.1626-NODE-1626-length-27049-cov-8.019338_pt1 | contig 27049 bp, 25 predicted proteins | sample MGYA00511164_ERZ761607 | MGnify/ENA primary metagenome ERZ761607 (study PRJEB28899, sample SAMN02445080) | bioreactor sludge metagenome | biome: EBPR sludge | place: Australia: Brisbane, Thorneside Wastewater Treatment Plant | collected 2011-06-22 ... | reverse complement strand
GCTGGATTTCATCGGCCGGGTTCGCGCCATCACCGGTAAACCGACTGGCTTCAAGCTGGTGGTCGGCGATCCGGGCTGGATCGACGAACTGTGCCGGGAAATCGTGCGTCGGGGGTCGGCCAGCGCGCCCGATTTCATCACGGTGGACAGCGCCGACGGTGGTACCGGCGCGGCGCCGATGAGTTTGCTGGACTACGTGGGTCTGCCGATTCAGGAAAGCCTGCCGCGCGTGGTGGATGCGCTCGATGAGTACGGTTTGCGCGAGCGCGTCCGGGTGATCGCCTCCGGCAAGTTGATCAACCCCGGCGAGGTGGCCTGGGCGCTGTGCGTGGGCGCCGATTTCGTCAACTCGGCGCGCGGGTTCCTGTTCGCGCTCGGCTGCATCCAGTCCATGCAGTGCGACAAGAACACCTGCCCGGCCGGCATCACCACCCACGATCCTCATTTGCAGCGGGGGCTGGACCCGACGGACAAGGCCGAGCGGGTGCGGCATTACGTGGAGAACATGCGCCACGAGGTGGAGCTTATCGCCCACGCCTGCGGCGCGGCGGAGCCTCGGCGACTGCGGCGCGAACACTGTCGGGTCGTGGTCGGGCCGAGCCGTTCGCTGCCGTTGAGTGAGCTTTATCGGCGGGAACCGGTGCCGGCGCGCCAACGGGAAGCCGCCTGAGCGGCCGGTCTTCGGGCCACGGCCGGGGTGCACCGAAACCACGAGTTCAGCGGCCGATCCGACCCGGTTGCGCGCGCGGCGGCAACTTGTGATGATGGTCGGCATCGGTCATTGCCCCAAAGCCCCGGCCAGATCGGTCGGGCTTGCCCAAACCATGGCATCGAACTTTTTCAGGAATCCGCATGTCCTCCGCATCCAACTTGCCGCCGCTGATCGAGCCGGAGCAACTCCAACCGCATCTCGCCGACCCGGCGGTCCTGATCGTGGATCTCGGCGATTCGGCCCGCTACGCCATCGGACACATTCCTGGCGCGGTGCATCTCGATTACGCCGAACTGGTCCGGATCGAGCCGCCGGCGATGGGCTTATTGCCGACCGAGGCGCAACTGAGCGAAGCCCTGTCGCGACTGGGTCTGACGCCGACGCGGCGGGTCGTTGCCTACGACGACGAGGGCAACGGCCGCGCCAGCCGCTTGCTCTGGACCCTGGCGACGCTTGGCCACGAACAAGCGTCGCTGCTCAATGGCGGCTTCCACGCCTGGGAAGCGGCCGCCGGGCCGTTGGAAACTCGGTTCCGCCCACCACCGCCCAGCGCCTACCAAGCTCGCTTCGTCGATCCACCGACGGCGGTCGCCGATAAGGACTACATCCTCGAACGGCTGGGCCAGCCAGATTTGGCGCTACTGGATACCCGTACTCCCGCCGAATTCGCCGGCCTGGATCTACGCGCCGCCCGCGGCGGTCATATCCCCGGCGCGGTGAACCTGCCCTGGACCGACGCCATGGACCCGCAACGGCAACTGCGCTTGCGGCCCGACCCGGTGCTGCGGAAATTGCTGGCGCAGCGCGGCGTCACTCCCGACAAGGAGGTCGTCGTTTACTGCCAGACCCATCATCGTTCGGCGCATACCTACTGGGTGTTGCGTTGCTTGGGCTATCCCCGAGCGCGCGGCTATTCCGGCGCCTGGTCGGAATGGGGCAACATTCCCGATCTGCCGATCGAACGCTGACCGGTTCATCGCCAAGCCTATTCGGCCACGTCCGCCGCCACGAACAGCCGCTCGCGATAAAAGCGCAACTCGTCGATGGAATCGCGGATATCCTGCAAGGCCAGATGGGACGAGGTCTTGCCGAAGCCCTTGATCCGCGCCGGATACCAGCGCCGGGCCAGTTCCTTGAGCGTGCTGACGTCCAGGTTGCGATAATGGAAATAGGCTTCCAGTTCCGGCATGCAGCGCGCCAGAAAGCGCCGATCCTGGCAAATGCTGTTGCCGCACATCGGCGACTGACCCTTGGGGACGTACAGGCTCAGGAACGCCAGGGTGCGGGTCTCGGCCTCGCGTTCGTTCACGGCGCTGGCGCGAACCCGGGCGATCAGGCCGGATTCGCCATGCTGCTTCCGGTTCCAGTCGTCCATCGTCGCCAACACCGCGTCGCTTTGGTGGATGGCCAGTACCGGTCCCTCGGCGAGAATATGGAGTTGACTGTCGGTGACGATGGTGGCGATTTCGATGATGTGGTCGGTCTGGGAATCCAGACCGGTCATTTCCAAATCAATCCAGATCAGGTTGTCGGGGGACATGGATTTTTCTTGGGATAGGGTCGGGGTGGAAAGGGAAGTTCGCCGGCGGTGGCCCGACGCGGTTTGTTTACAGGAAGTGTACGCTGAATCCAGCGGTCGCGGGATGGTGCGGGCATGGCCGGCCGTCGGCTGACCCAGCGTCAGTGGGAACAGATTCGGCGCGGGCATGAACGCCGCCGCGCGCGCGCCGATCAGCGACTGGACTTCCAGGGCGCCGCCGAGCTGGGTTCGGAACGACCCGGCCTGGTCATCGCCCATCACGGACGCACCCTGGTGGTCGAGGACGAGGAGGGCCGGCTGTACCGCTGCGTCACACGGCAGAACCTGGATCGGATCGCCTGCGGCGACCGGATCGTCTGGCAGACGTCCGGCGCGGGGGAAGGGGTGATCGTGGCGGTGGGCGAGCGCCGCTCGCTCCTGACCCGGCCCGATTACCAGGGCCGACCACGCCCGGTCGCCGCCAATCTCGACGCGGTGGCGGTGGTGCTGGCGCCGGAGCCGGAGCCGAGCGAATCCCTGATCGACCGCTATCTGGTCGCCATCGCCGCCATCGGCATCCAGGGATTGCTGGTGCTGAACAAGCTGGATTTGCTGGATGCGTCGGCGCTGGCGGCGCTGCGCGAACGGCTGGAACCTTATCGCCGGATCGGTTATCCGTTGCTGCTGGCCAGCAGCCACACCGCGCAGGGCCTGGACGAGCTGCGCCGCTGGCTGCGCGGCCACGTCAGCCTGCTGGCCGGCCAGTCGGGGGTAGGCAAGTCCTCGCTGATCAAGGCCCTGCTGCCGGAGCGTCAAATTCGCATCCAGGCCGTGTCCCAGCTCACCGGCCACGGCGCTCACACCACCAGCGGCAGCACGCTTTATCATTTGCCGGACGGCGGCGATTTGATCGATACGCCTGGCGTGCGCAGCTTTGAGCTGGGAAAAATCAGCTTGAGCGACCTGGACCGGGGTTTCCGGGACATCGCCCCCTATTTGGGCCGCTGCCGCTTTTTCGATTGTCGCCACGACGCCGAACCGGCTTGCGCCCTGCGGGAAGCCATCGCGGGCGGCGCTATTGCCCCGCGCCGGCTGGACAGTTACCGACAATTGCGCGCCGCGCTGGAAACGGCGGCGAAACCGGCCCGATAACCCTCGTGATCGCTTTTTTGCTATCTGGCGTCCTGCTGGGCCTGAGCGGCGGGCTGGCGCCGGGTCCATTGCTGACCTTGGTCGCCAGCGAGACGTTGCGTCACGGCGCCCGCGCCGGGGTCCGGGTCGCGCTGGCGCCGCTACTGACCGACCTGCCGATTATTTTGGCGACGGTGTTGCTGCTGCGGCCCCTGACCGACCAAGCCGCACCGCTGGCGCTGATCCAGGTGGGCGGTGGTCTGTATCTGGCCTGGCTGGGCTTTCAGGGCCTGTGCTTCCGGGGCGCGGAACTGGAGTCGACCAAACCGACCGGTTCGCTGCGGCGTGGGGTTGTCGCCAACTTTCTGAATCCCAGCCCCTATTTGTTCTGGCTGACGGTGGGCGCGCCAACCGTGCTGGCGGCCTGGCGGGAGGGTTGGCCGGCGGCGGCGGCGTTCGTCGTCGCGTTCTACGCGCTGCTGGTCGGTTCCAAGGTGTCGTTGGCCATGGCGCTGGGCCAGGCCCGCCATCTCCTGCGCAGCGGCGGCTACATCGTCCTCATGCGTGGCCTGGGTCTGCTGCTGCTGACCTATGCGTTGCTGTTCCTGCGCGCGGGCGGGCGAGCATGGCTGGCTTGAGAGGCCATGCGAAAATGAACAGCCATAAATGTAACCGTTCAGACCCCCTTGGTGTTTTCGCCCTGAGCTGATGGGTTGAGCGCAGCGCAACCCATCGCCATTCGAGATGGGAGGGGTCTGAACGGTTACGTCGTTCGCGGCGTTATACTTTCCACGCCAAACGATAACGACAGGATGAAAACGCCATGAAACGACGGGAACTTTTGCTGCGACTGCTGGGACTGGCCGCTTGCGGAGCGTTGCCGGCCTCGTTCATTTACGCCGCCACGACCGATGGCGGTTCCTCGGCCGATGGCCAGTCCTTCAGCCCGGAATGGCTGCGCGAGACCGCGCGGCGCCTGGCGCGGGAACCGTACATTCCCCCCACCGACGCTCGCCCACCCTGGCTGGCGGCGATGGATTACGACGATTACCAGGCCCTCAACAATTTCCGCGCCGAACGCAGCCTGTGGGGCGGCGGCGAATTGCCGTTCCAGGCCCGGTTTTTCCATCTGGGATTGTATTTTCATCACCCCGTCAGCCTGTACGAGGTCGCCGACGGCGTCGCCCGACCCATCCATTTCTCCTCGAATCTATACAAGTACGGCCCGAGGGTCAGGGATCGGATCCCCGAATCGGTGGGCGACCTGGGCTTCGCCGGCTTCCGGGTCAACAGCCGCGCCGACTGGGACCGCGACATGTTCTCCTTTCTCGGCGCCAGCTATTTTCGCGCGGTCGGCGCCAGCAAACAGTACGGCTTGTCCGCCCGCGGCGTGGCCATCGACACCGGCATGGACCGCCCGGAGGAATTCCCCGCCTTCCGCGCGTTTTGGCTGGAGCGGCCCACGCCGACCGCGACCGCCCTGACGATCCACGCCCTGCTCGACGGCCCCAGCATCACCGGCGCCTACCGCTTCGTCGTCACCCCCGGCGACACCACGACCATGCGGATCGAGGCCCGGCTGTTCCCGCGTCGGCCCCTCGATCGGCTGGGCATCGCGCCGATGACCTCGATGTTCCAGTGTGGCGAGAACGACCGCCGCATCGCCGACGACTATCGCCCGGAAATCCACGATTCCGACGGCTTGGCGTTGTGGACGGGAACGGGCGAATGGATTTGGCGACCGCTCCTCAACCCTCACTACGTCCGGGTCAATTCCTTTCTGGACGACAACCCGCGCGGCTTCGGCCTGCTGCAACGCGACCGCGAGTTCGCCCATTACCAGGACGACGGCGCCTTCTACCACAAACGGCCATCGCTGTGGGTGGAGCCGGCCGGAAACTGGGGTCGGGGCTCGGTGCAACTGGTCGAACTGCCGACCGCCGACGAGACGTTCGACAACATCGTGGCCTTCTGGAACCCGGCGCAAGCGGCGGAACCGGGCCAGGAACTGGCGTTCGACTATCGCCTGTACTGGGGCGCGCGGCCGCCGGTTCGGTCCACGGTCGCCGAGGTGATCGCCACCCGCCTGGGCATGGGCGGCGTGCCCGGCCAGAAACCGACGGAGCCGATGCGCAAATTCGTGATCGATTTCCAAGGCGGGCCGCTGGCATCGCTAGCCCGGGACGCCAAGGTGCAAGCCGTGGTCACCGCCTCGCGCGGGGAAGTTCGCGATGTGGCGGCCCGGCCGATTCTGGAATCGGAACTGTGGCGCTGCCACTTCGATCTCGCCGCCCCTGGGAACGAGCCGGTGGACCTGCGCTGCTACCTGCGCGACGCCAACGGCGCGCTCAGCGAGACCTGGCTGTATCAATGGTCCCCGCCGCCGGGCGCGCCGGACACGCCGGGCTAGACCCCCGCCGTCCACCGCCCGACCGCGCCGGCAATCGTGGCCAAATGCACTAAACTACCCTTGGCGACTATCCGCGCATCCTACGGAGCTTAGCGGCCATGGTGTTGAATTTCCTGCATTCGCTCTTCAAGACCGGGCCTGGACCCGCCGGCAAGTTCGGCGGCGCCGTGGTCCAGGCCGCGATTGAACGGGTAGTGGATGGCACCGATCCCCGGTTGCGCGCGGTCAGGCGCTATCGCCGCACGCTGCAAGCGCCGGTGGAGCGGGCAATCGATTACGTCAACGCGCAAATGGCCGTCCTGCCGCCCGCCATCGAAGCCAGCCGCCGCGGTTTTACCGCCGACCCGCATCTGCGCGCCCTGTTCGCCTCGCCGGAACAGTTGCTGGAAACCTTGAGCTTCAGCCCGGCCATGCGCGACTACCGGCAACGCCACAACGGCTCGACGCCGACCGAGCTTTACGCCGCCCTGCGCGCGGAACGCATCGAGCGCAATACCCTGGGCATCGTCCTGCAAGGCGACCGGCTTCAGCGCGACGTGCCGCAAGTCACCGTCCTGTTTCAAAAACCCCGCGCGGCGTTTCCCAACGCCAACGAGGCCGAGACGCGGCGGGAGCTGATGAACCGGGCGTTCGACTACCTGGTCGAGATCGCCTTGCAGCGCCTGACTTCCCTGCGCGCCCGCCGGCAGGAACTGGAAAAACGCCAGCGCCATTTGCTGCAAAACAAGGCAAGAGTGCTGAAATCGGCCCGTCTGGGCCTGGAATCCCTGCTGGAGGAGCCGGCGGGCCAACCGATCCCCGACCGCGCGACCGTCGAACGCCAACTGGCGGAAATCGAAACCGAGCTGAGCCAGATCCGCGCCGATACGGCGACCCTCGATCATCACCTCGTCCTGATCGCCGAAACCCTGAGCGAACCCGAGCAACACCTGCGACTGGACCCGGTCTCGCTGACTCTCGATCACATGAACGTCAAGGTCGATCCCCACTCGGCGCGCGTCAGCAACACCCTGACCTTTCAGGAGGTCCGGGTCGGGGATCGGCGTCGCTTCACCGTCCTGCTGGTCAGAATTCCCACCAGCGAACTGCTGGCGCAGCCGGATTTCTTCGCGGAAGCCCAGCGTCTGCTCTATCTGAACGATCAACCCCGTCTGACCACGATTTGACCGTCGCCAGCCTCACCGGAACCAGCCGGTTCACGGCGATCCGGGCCGGACGCCAGGCGGTGCGCGTGGCGGGTGGTTTCCGGCAAGCGGTAGCGGGTACAACACCCCATCACGTACCCAATCGCCGTTTCCAGGCTGACCCGGTGGCCGGGCGAAACGTACAGCGGTTTGACCCCGACTCGCGCCCGTAACGCCGCGCCGACGATTTCCCCCTCCAGCCGCAGCGGCGTCCAGGCTCCTCGACGATGGGGTGGTTCCTCATGGGCCCCGCACAGCCGGGTCTTGGCCACGCCAATCGCGGGAATATCCACCAGCAGGCCAAGATGACTGGCAAGGCCGAAGCGGCGCGGGTGGGCGACGCCCTGCCCGTCGCACAGCAGCAGGTCCGGCGGTTCGCGCAGCCCATCCAGCGCCGCCAGCACCGCCGGCAGTTCGCGAAACGACAGCAGGCCGGGAATATAAGGAAAGGCGGTCGGGCGCCGGGCGATGGCGGTCTCCAACACATCCAGTTCGGGATAACGCAATACCGCCACCGCCGCGCGGGTCACGGTCCCGTTCGCCTCGAACCCCACGTCCACCCCGGCCACCCGCCGCACCGGCCCCAGCCGGTCGGTCAGAATCAGATGGGCGCGCAACTCCCGCTGCAACGCCACGGCCTCGGCGGGGTCGAGCGTCCAGGAATGGGAAAAATACGTTTTCATCCGGCAAGTTTATTCCCCGTTCCGGCGCGGTTAAACTGGCGCCCCTGTTGGCAACCCCCCGATCCCAAGCAAGGCACCATCATGCGGCAACTCAAACTCGGCATTCCCAAGGGCAGCCTGGAAACCTCCACCATCGCGCTGTTCGGCCAGGCCGGCTGGACCATCAGCCCCCACAGCCGCAACTATTTCCCCACCATCAACGATCCCGAAATCGGCTGCGCGCTGGTGCGTTCGCAGGAAATGGCGCCCTACGTGGCCAGCGGCGCGCTCGACGCCGGCCTGACCGGGCTGGACTGGATTCTGGAAACCGGGGCCGACGTGGTGGAAATCGCCGAACTGAGCTACTCGAAAAGCTCCGACCAACCGGCCCGATGGGTACTGATCGTGAGCGGCGACTCCCCGATTCGCACGCTGGAGGACCTGGCCGGCAAGCGCATCGCCACCGAACTGGTCGGTTTCACCCGCCGCTACCTGGCCGAGCGCGGCATCGAGGCGACCGTCGAATTCTCCTGGGGCGCCACCGAGGCCAAGGTGGTCGAGGGTCTGGCCGATGCGGCGGTGGAAATCACCGAAACCGGCGGCACCATCCGCGCCCATGGACTGCGCATCGTCTGCGACCTGCTGCACACCACCACCCGGCTGATCGCCAGTCGCGCCGCGCTGACCGACCCGTGGAAGCAGGCCAAGATCGAACAGATCGCCCTGCTGACCCGGGCCGCATTGGCCGCCCGCAACAAGGTGGCGTTGAAGATGAACGTCCCGGCGGCGCGACTGGACGACGTGGTGCGGCTGCTGCCCAGCCTGCACGCGCCCACCGTCAGCCACCTCTACGACCGTGACTGGCTGGCCCTGGAAACGGTGGTGGACAGCGCGCGGGTACGCGACTTGATTCCCCGCCTCACCGCCGCCGGCGCGCAGGGCATTCTTGAATATGAATTGAAGAAAATCGTCTGAAATTCTTTCACGGCCCACCCCGATTGATTACCCTTACCATTTCCAACGATAGCTATTAACGCCTGGGTATCAGGCCCGCGGGGCGCGTTGCCGGCTTCGCCCAAATATCGCTAAACTGAATTCCCGTTTCGATATCCGCGCGTCGGGTCCGCTTTATTCCCGGTTTGATTCATCCATTACGGAGCCTCTCATGGCCGTCGAACGCACCCTGTCCATCATCAAACCCGGCGCCGTCCGCCGGAACATCATCGGTCCAATCATCAGCCGCTTCGAAAGTGCCGGCCTGCGGATCGCCGCCGCCCGGATGGTCCGGCTGAACCAGGAGCAGGCCGAGCAGTTTTACGCCGTCCACCGCGAGCGTCCGTTCTATTCCGACCTGGTGGCCTACATGACCGAGGGTCCCATCCTGGCGATGGTTTTGGAAGGCGAGGACGCCATCGCCAGAAACCGCGCGATCATGGGCTCCACCGATCCCCATAACGCCACGCCCGGCACGATTCGCTTCGACCTGGGCAAAAACACCACCCGGAATACGGTACACGGCTCCGACGCCCCGGAAACCGCCGAAGCTGAAATCGCCTTCTTCTTCAAACCCGGTGACATTTGTCCGCGCCATGCCTGAACCGATGGTCGCGCTGGCGGCCGGCAAGGCCAACCTGCTTGATCTGGATCGCCGCGATCTGGAGGCGTTCTTCGTCGCGCTCGGTGAAAAACCCTTTCGCGCGACCCAGGTCATGAAGTGGATTTACCATGAGCGGATCACCGATTTCGCCGCCATGACCAACCTGAGCAAGGCGCTGCGGGAACGGCTGACCGAACGCGCCGAAATCCGCCCGCCCGAGGTGGCGTTCGACCACGGCTCGCGCGATGGCTCGCGCAAGTGGCTGATCCGGCTGGACAGCGGCAACAGTATCGAAACGGTGTTCATCCCCGAACCGGGGCGCGGCACGCTGTGCGTGTCCTCGCAGATCGGCTGCCCGCTCGATTGTTCGTTTTGCGCCACCGCGCAACAAGGCTTCAACCGCAACCTGACGGTCGCCGAAATCATCGGCCAGGTCTGGCAGGCCAGCCGGCTGCTGGGCGAACGCCGCAACGGTGACCGGATCATCACCAATATCGTGCTGATGGGCATGGGCGAGCCGCTACTGAACTTCGAGGCCGTGGTCAAGGCGATGGACCTGATGCAGGACGATCTCGGGTTCGGCATCTCCAAGCGCCGGGTCACCCTGAGCACCGCCGGCGTGGTCCCGGCCATCCACCGATTGCGGGAAGTCGCCGAGGTCAGTCTGGCCGTTTCGCTCCATGCGCCCGACGACGCCCTGCGCGATGAACTGGTGCCGTTGAACCGCAAGTACCCCATCGCCGAACTGCTGGCGGCCTGCCGGCATTACATCGCCGACAAGCCGTACCGGCGGATCACCTGGGAATACGTGCTGCTGGACGGAGTCAACGACACCGAGGCGCGCGCGCGCGCGCTGGCAGCGCTGATCAAGGACATTCCCTCCAAGGTCAACCTGATTCCGTTCAACCCGTTTCCGCACACGCGCTACCGCCGCTCCAGTCCCGAAGCCATCGCCCGCTTCCAGGCGATCCTGATGGCGCATGGCCTGACCGCCGTCATCCGCAAGACGCGGGGCGACGACATCGCCGCCGCCTGCGGTCAACTGGCCGGACAGGTCCAGGCCCGCGGTCGCCGGCGGACCCGGATCGCCCAGGCCGCCGGCTAGCGTAGAGGAACCTCCACCGTGCGACCACCGACCCAACCCGCTATCCTGACCCTGGCGCTGCTGCTGGGCGCCTGCGCCAGTTCGGAGCGCGATTTCAAGGACAATGTCGCCGAGGCCAATTTCAAGCTGGGCATCGGCTACATGCAGTCCGGCAATTTTCAGGTCGCCACCGAGAAACTGATCAAGGCCCTGCAATACAACGACGACTATCCGGAGGCCCACAACGCCCTGGCCGTGCTTTACGAGGAAATCCGCGAGTACGGCCCCGCCGAAGTCCATTACAAGCGCGCCATCGAACTGAAATCCGGCTATACCCTGGCAAAGCTCAATTACGCCCGCTTCCTGTGCCTGCGCGAGCCGACCCGCGCCGCCGAGGGCGAAAGCGAATTCGAGCGGATCGCCGCCGATCCGGCCAACGCCGGCGCCACCGCCGCCGACGCCTACGCCGGGCTTGGCCTGTGCGCCCGTCAGCGCAACGATCCGACCCAGGCCGAAACCTGGCTGCGCAAGGCGCTGGAATTCGATCCCAACAACGTCAGCGCCCTGTACGCTCTGGCCGAACTGAGTCAAACTCAAAAGAAGACCTTGCCGGGCCGCGCCTTCCTGCAACGCTATCACGCTCGGACCCGCCCCACGGCCCAGAGCCTGTGGTTGGGCGTCCTGATCGAGCAAGCCAGCGATGGCGATCCGCAGTTACGCCGGGAATACGGTGTGCTACTGTTATCCCAATTTCCGAACTCCGATGAAGCCCGCCGCCTGAAAGCATTGAAATGAGTACCCGCAAAGAAACCGCCCCCAAGTCCGATGCGCCGACCGATGGCTCCACCGAATCCCTGGGCACCTGGCTGGCCCGTGCCCGCGCGGGCCATGGCGCCGAGCCGCGCGACATGGCCCGTCAGCTCGGCCTGAATCCGACCCTCATCCTGGCCCTCGAAGCCGACGATTTCGCCCGGCTTGGGCCGCCGGTGTTCGTGCGCGGCTATCTGAGCCGCTACGCCCGGTTGTTGGACCTGTCGGAAGCGGCGGTGCTGGAGCGCTACCGCCAGCAATCGGGTTCCGGCCAGGAACCGCCGCCCCTCAAGGTGGTGCATTCGCGCCGCCGACAAACCCGGGTTCGCGACTTGCGCGGACTCGTTTACCTGCTGGTGGTCATCGGCCTGGGCTGGACCGCCATTCAGCACCTGGACGACCTGGACCCCGGCCGGCTGCTGACCTGGTGGCCGCTCGGCCACACGGCGGCCGTCCAGCCACCCGCTGGCAAACCGGTGGCGGGCGCGACCCAGACCCAGTATCCCTTCCAGTCCCCGTCCACGGAAGCGGCCCGTGAACCCACGCCTGCTTCAGCGCCAACCGCGCCCGCGATCGGCGCGCCGCCGCCGCCCAGCCCGGAACCCGCTTCCATCCCGGCCCTGGCGCTTGCGGCGCCGCCCTTGTCCGCCGTCTCCGACCCCGCCCCGGCGTCCGACGTGGTCCGCACCGCGCCTGCCTCGGCTTCGGCCACCGTGGAGGAAAACAGCGACAGTTCAGCCCCGGATACCCGCGCCGGCGCCCGACTGATGCTGCAATTCAGCGACGATTGTTGGGTGGAGGTGAAGGACGCGCAAGGCAAGGTGCTGGTCAACGGCTTGATGAAGGCCAACACCAGCCGCGAGCTTTCCGGACCGGCGCCGTTCACGGTAACGCTGGGCAACGCGCCCGCCGCCCGCATCGCTCTGGATGATCGGATGGTGGACACCGCCGTCTATGTGCCCCGGCGCGGCACGGTGAGCCGTTTCACCCTGAATTCCCACCCCTGACCCCACGCTGGCCGTCCAGCGACGGTCCGCGGGGTTGACCGGATATCCCATCATGTCCAAGCCGTTTCAAGCCATTCGCGGCATGAACGACATCCTGCCCGGCGAATCGGCGTCGTGGCAGACGCTGGAAACGACCGTGCGCGAGGTGCTTGCCGCCTATGGCTACCACGAGATCCGCCTGCCGCTGGTGGAAAAGACCGAGCTGTTCGCCCGCTCGATCGGCGAGGTCACCGACATCGTCGAAAAGGAGATGTACACCTTCGTCGACCGCAACGGCGAGAGCCTGACCCTGCGCCCCGAAGGCACCGCCGGCTGCGCCCGCGCCTGCATCGAGCACGGCCTGCTGCACAACCAGACCCAGCGGCTATGGTACGCCGGACCGATGTTCCGCTACGAGAAGCCGCAAAAGGGTCGCTATCGCCAGTTTCACCAGGTCGGCGCCGAGGCCTACGGCATGGCCGGGCCCGACATCGACGCCGAACTGATCTGCCTCTCGGCGCGCCTGTGGCGGCGACTCGGGATTCGCGACGTCACCCTTCAGCTCAATTCGCTGGGTTCCAGCGCCGCTCGCGCCGCCTACCGCGACCGGCTGGTCGCCTATTTCCAGACCCGACGCGCGGAACTGGACGAAGACAGCCAGCGGCGGCTGACCACCAACCCCCTGCGGATCCTGGACAGCAAGAATCCGGCGCTGCGGGCGGTGCTGGCGGAGGCGCCGGTGCTGCTGGATCATCTCGACGCCGAATCCCAGGTCCATTTCGAGCAACTGCGAACCCTGCTGGACGCCGCCGGTATCGCCCATCAAATCAATCCACGCCTGGTGCGCGGCCTGGATTATTACTGCAAGACCGTGTTCGAATGGGTCACCGACGCGCTCGGCGCCCAAGGCACGATCTGCGCCGGCGGCCGCTACGACGGCCTGCTCGAGCAACTGGGTGGGCCAGCCACTTCGGGCATCGGCTTCGCGCTGGGTCTGGAGCGACTGGTGGCTCTGCTCGCCGCCACCGGCCAGCCGGGCGCCGACGCCAACCCGCACGCCTATCTGATCATGGTCGGCGATGCCGCCCAGCGGCAAGGACCGGCGCTGGCCGAACGGTTGCGCGACCGGTTGCCCGGATTGCGGCTGCGAATGCACTGCGGCGGCGGCGGTTTCAAGGCCCAGTTTCGTCGCGCCGATCACAGCGGCGCCCGTTTCGCGCTGATTCTGGGCGAGGACGAAACTCGGAGCGGCATGGTCGCCATCAAGCCATTGCGCGACCCCGATGGCCAACAACTCACCTTATCGCCCGATCAGGCCGCCGCCTTCCTGGGCGCGGCGCTGGACGCCCCCCCCCAGGCTTAAGAACAGGACGCGAGAGGACAGAACCCAATGGAACAATACACCGACGACGAACGCGTCGAGGATCTCAAGAAATGGTGGAAGGAAAACGGCGCCAGCATTCTCATCGGCATCGCGCTCGGGGTGATCGCGATTTTCGGCTGGCGGTATTGGCTCTCCCATCGCGACGCCCAGGCGGAAATCGCCTCGGGGGCTTACGACGCCTTCGTCGCGGCGGTGGAAAAACCAGACGCCGGTCCGGCTCGCCAACTGGGACAAACCCTGATCGCCGACTTCCCAAAGTCTCCCTACGCGGCGCTGGCCGCGCTGCGACTGGCCAGGCTGGCGCTGGACGGTGGTGACCACGCCACCGCCAGCCGGCAACTGGAATGGGTCATCGGCAACGCCCGTTCCGACGAACTGCGGGACATTGCCCGGCTGCGGCTGGCGCGGGTGAGATTAGCCGCCGGCCAGACCGCCGAAGCCGAAAAACTGCTGGAAAGCATGGCTACCGCCAGCCTGAACGCCGAGCGCGAGGAACTCAGGGGCGACCTGTATCTGGCCGGCAACCAGCCGGACAAGGCTCGGACCGCGTATGCGGCGGCGCTGGCGGCAAGTGGCGACGACCGCCTGCTGCAACTCAAGCTCGACGAGCTGGCGGTGGCGACGCCTGGCGCCGTGATTCCCGCTCCGCCCGCTCCGCCGCCGCCACCCGAACCGGCCAAACCCGAATCGGCGCCGACCGCCGCCGTCCCGGCCACCCTGTCGACCACCGAATCCGCGCCGGTCGCGCCCGCCGAGCCGGCGCCCACGCCGACCGAGCCGGTGGTTGCGCCCGTTCCCCCCGTCCCCCCCGTGTCCACCTCAGGTCAATGATCATGGTCCGCCGCCTGCTCCCGCTTGTGTTCCTGGTTCTGAGCGCCGGCTGTAGCTGGTTCGGCGGTTCGGACAATTCGATCCCGCCGGCCGAGCTTAAAACCATCGCCCAACCGGTCGACGTCCGGCAACTCTGGGAAGCTCAGGTCGGGTCCGGGGCGAAGAATCAATTCATCCGCCTGACCCCCGCGTTGGCGGACGGTCGACTCTATGCCGCCAGCTTCGACGGCGTGGTCGTGGCGCTGGACGCTCTCGGCGAACAACGATTGTGGGAAATCGCGACCCAGTTGCCCATTACCGGCGGCGTGGGCGTCAGCGACAACGGGCTGGTCCTGGTTGGCACCAACAAGGGACAGGTGGTCGCCCTGCGTCAGGACAACGGTCAGGAAGTCTGGCGGAGCCAGGTCTCCAGCGAGGTGCTGGCCCCGCCGCGCGCCGCCGGCGGGCTGGTGGTGGTTCGCACCGGCGACGGCAAATTCACCGGTCTCGACGCCCGCACTGGCGAACGTCGCTGGGTCTACGCGCACGTCATGCCCGCGTTGAGCCTGCGCGGCAACGCGCCACCGGTGCTGACCCATAACCTGGTCATCGCCGGACTGGAAACCGGTAAGCTGCTGGTGCTGTCCCTGGACCGGGGTTTGCCGATCACCGAGAAAACCATCGCCGCGCCCCGCGGTCGCACCGAAATCGAACGGCTGATCGACATCGACGCCGAGCCGAAAATCCTCGGCGATACTCTGTACCTGGTGGCCTATCGCGGCAGCGTCGCCGCCATCGACATGCGCGGCGGCAATCTGTTGTGGAACCGCGAGTTGTCCAGTTACGCCGGGCTGGCCGTGGACGAGCGCCAAGTCTACGTCAGCGACGAGACCGACGCCGTGCTGGCCCTGGATCGCCGCGATGGCGGCACGCTGTGGAAGCAGGCCGAATTGACCGGCCGTCGGCTGTCCGCCCCCGTCGCTACCAGAAGCCATGTCGTGGTGGGCGATTTCGAGGGTTACCTGCACTGGCTCGACAAGACCAACGGCCAGATCGTGGGCCGGATTCGCGCCGCCGGCAAGGCCATCGTCGCCCCGCCGTTCGTGGCTGGCGACACCGTCTTCGTCCAGGGGCAGGGCGGCGCGCTCGGCGCGTTCCGGGCCGGGGAATAGCGCCATCTCCTCCTGGTCCCCGCTGCCCTCTCCCGCGCGAAGGCAAGGCGTGAACGCCGCCAACCCCCATGCTGGATCAACTGGTTACGCTTTTCGTCACCCTCCTGGTCGTCATCGATCCGGTGGGTGTCGCGCCGATGTTCGCGACCCTGACTCGGGGCGGCGCCGACCGCTATCGACGCCGCATGGCGCTCAAGGGCACCGCCATCGCCGCCTTGATCCTGCTGCTTTTCCTGTTCACCGGCGACGCCCTGCTGCGCTTGCTGGGCATCAGCCTGGCGGCGTTCCGAATCAGCGGCGGCGCCTTGCTGTTCCTGCTGGCGATCGACATGGTGTTCGCCCGTCCGTCCGGCCTGCGCTCGGCCACGGTGCGGGAACAGGAAGAGGCTCAGTATCGGGAAGACATCTCGGTCTTTCCGCTGGCGTTCCCCCTGCTGGCCGGTCCCGGCGCGCTGACCACCATTCTGCTGACCACCAGCGGCCTGCGCCCCCAGGACCAGCCGTTGCTGTTTCTCGGTCTGCTGGGGGTGTTGCTGGCGGTGCTGGCGCTGACCCTGGCGTGCCTGCTGCTGGCCCCGCGGTTGATGAGACTGCTGGGCGCAACCGGCGCTAACGTCATCGACCGGTTGCTGGGGGTGATTCTGGCGGCGCTGGCCGTGCAGTTCGTTCTTGAAGGCTTGCGCGCCGGTCTGTTCGGCGCCTGACGGTCATTCCGCCGTGCCCGGCCCGATTCTGCGGATCGCCGTCCCCTCGCCCCTGTATCGGACCTTCGATTACCTGCCCCCGCCCGATTGCGATCCCGCGATCTTGCGGCCAGGCGCGCGGGTGCGCGTGCCGTTCGGCCGCCGACAAACCGTCGGTTTTCTGGTCGAAATCGGGGGCGACAGCGAACTGGACCCCACCCTGCTGCGACCGGCGCTGGCGGTACTCGACCGCGAGCCGATCTTGCCGCCCGACGTGCTGGCGTTGACCCAGTGGGCGCGACGCTATTACCGCCATCCGCCCGGCGAGGCGTTCGCCGCCGCCCTGCCGGCGCTGCTGCGGCAGGGCGAACCGGCCGTCATTCCCCGACCGCCGCCGCTGTGGCGCATCACCGCCGCCGGGTTGACCGTGCTGGCGGAATCCGTCGCGCTGCGCCGCGCCCCTATCCAACGCCGGCTGCTCGACCATCTGGCCCGGTGTCCCGCCGGTCTCGACGCGGAAACCCTGCGGCCGGTGGTTCGAGACAGCGCCGCTACCTTGCGAGCGCTGCGCGCCAGGGGCTGGGTGGAATTAGACGCGGCGACCACACCGACCACGACGGACGCCACGACCACCGCGATCGCGGCTCCACCCACGCCGAGCGCGGCGCAGGCCGACGCCGTCGCGGCGATCGGCGCGGCCCTGGACCGGTTCCAGGCTTTTCTGCTGGAAGGCGTCACCGGCAGCGGCAAAACCGAGGTCTACCTGCGCCTGATCGAGGCGGTGCTGGCGCGCGGCCGGCAGGCATTGGTGCTGACGCCGGAAATCGGCCTGACCCCGCAACTGCTGGCCCGTTTTCGGGAACGCTTGCCGGGACCGCTGGCGGTGCTGCATTCGGGCCTGAGCGACCGGGAACGGCTGAACGCCTGGCTGCTGGCTCGCGACGGAACCGCGAGGGTGGTGGTCGGCACCCGCTCGGCGGTGTTCGCCCCACTGCGCGCGCCGGGCCTGCTGATCGTCGACGAGGAGCACGATCCGTCCTTCAAGCAGCAGGACGGTTTTCGCTACCACGCCCGCGATCTGGCGGTGATCCGGGGTCGACAACTCGGCGTTCCGGTGGTGCTGGGTTCCGCCACGCCGGCGCTGGAAAGCGTCCAGAACGCCCGTGGCGGACGTTACCATCTGCTGCCCTTGCCGGAACGGGTCGGCGGGGGCACCGAACCACCGATCCTGATTCTGGACGTGCGCCGCCAGCCGATGACCGAAGGGTTGTCGCAAGCGCTGTTGGAACGAATGCGGGCGCATCTCGACCGCGGCGAGCAGGTGTTGCTGTTCCTCAACCGGCGCGGCTTCGCCCCGATCCTGCTCTGCCACGAATGCGGCTGGCTGAGCCAGTGCCGGCACTGCGACGCCCGCATGACCCTGCACCTGCGCCAGCGCCGCCTGACCTGTCATCATTGCGGCGACAATCGGCCGGTGGATGCCGTCTGCCCGGTTTGCGGCAGCGTGGATCTGCGGGCGGTGGGCCACGGCACCGAGCGGCTCGAAACCGCCCTGCGGCCGCTGTTTCCCGGCATCGGCATCGCCCGCATCGACCGGGACAGCACCCGCCGCCGCGGCAGTCTGGAAACCCTGCTGGCCGACATCCACAACGGCGACCGCCGCATCCTGATCGGCACCCAGATGCTGGCCAAGGGCCATCATTTCCCCGAGGTGACCCTGGTCGGCGTCGTGGACGCCGACCAGGGGCTGTACGGGGTGGATTTCCGCTCCAGCGAGCGGATGGCACAGCTGATCCTGCAAGTGGCCGGCCGGGCCGGTCGGGCCGAAAAGCCGGGAATCGTGATCATCCAGACCCATCATCCCGATCATCCATTGCTGCGCGTGCTGGTGGCCGAGGGTTATCCGGCCTTCGCGGCGGCGGCGCTGGCGGAACGGCGCGAGGCGTTGCTGCCGCCGTTCGCCCATCAGGCCCTGCTGCGAGCGGAAGCCGTCGATCCGGAGCGCGCCACCGGGTTTCTGAACGCCGCGCGGGCGTTGGCCGAACCCCTGGCCGGCGGTCTGGAACTGCTGGGACCCGTCCCCGCGCCGATGGAACGTCGCGCCGGCCGCCATCGGGCACATCTGCTGGTTCAGGCGACGCAGCGTCAAGCGTTGCATCGCTTCCTCGACCGCTGGGCGGCGCTGCTCTGGGCGGAGCGCCAGGATCGCCAGGTGCGCTGGTCGCTGGATGTCGATCCGATGGAACTGTATTGAATCCCACTCAAGGTGCTGGATCAATCTTGCCAGGGGCCGTTGTTTGTTGCTGTAATACTGTCGTACATCATGCTGGAGGTTTTATCATCATGTTGACCGTGCGCCTGGATGAAACCACCGAACAGCGCCTGGCCGAAGCCTGTCGCCAGCTCGGATGCAGCAAAAGCGAGGCCGTCAAGCAAAGTCTGGCGGCCTGGCTGGAACAGTTCGAGCCGCCGCCTGATCCCTATGAACTCGGCAAGGATCTTTTTGGCCAGCTAAGTCCGTCCGAACCGCCCGAAGATCCGCTCAAACGGGAAATATGGGAACGGCTTCATGCCAAACACTATCCTGGTTGACACCGGTTTCCTGGTAGCGCTATTCCGACGGGGCGACCCCTATTACGCAAGCGCCAAATCGCTGTTGGCCGGACGATTGAAGCGCGAGCGCCCACGTTTGGTGACCATCTATCCGGTGATTACCGAAACCTGCTTTTTCTTCCAGCCGGCGGATGGCGCCCTGTTTCTGGACTGGGTTCATCAGGGTGGCGTCGTCTTGCGGCAGATCGAGCCCTCGCATCTCCCGGAGATCGCGGCTTTGCTGCGGCGCTACGCCGATCAGCGCATTGATCTGGCCGACGCCGGCCTGATCTGGCTGGCCGGGCAGGAGAAAACCAACCGGGTGCTGACCACCGACCGCCGCGATTTCAGCATCTATCGCACCCCGGACGGGCGCCCCTTCGAGCGGGTGTGGCTGGCCGATGAGGGTCGAAAACGGTCTTGCCGATACCGATGCGCGCGACTTCCAGACACCAGCGCATCAGTTCCACCGGTTTTTGGCTGGGATGGGCGCGAGCGAAACGAGCCGGGCTATCTTCGCCGGCCCGGGTAGCGCCTTTCCAGAAGTGCCGATAGATGCAGCGGGCGTTTTTGCGGTTCATCCACGCGAATTCGGCGTCGACGAAGACATCAGCCGGCCCTTGGCCGCAACTCTTGTCCCAGCACAGAAAGGTTCCGCCGGCGGGCAGGCGCGTTTTGTAGTGGCTAGCGCCCCACAGCAGCACCGGCCGGCCACCCTTCTTGGCCGAGGCGTCCGCCAACTCGATCAGCCAGTGCGGATCGAACGGCGCATCATCGCCGATGATGGGCTTTTTGTTTGGGGGCGCGCCTAACCCTTGATAGCTCCCCCCACCGTGAACATACCCAATACCGTAGGGTGGATCAGTCACCACGGCATGGATGGCGCTCTGGTCCAACATCGGCAAAATATCCCTATAGTCGCCCAGATAGAGCGTGGCCACGCCGATGGTGACGGCCGGAGAGGAAGGCATGTTGAATTTTCTCGGGGTTAGGGGTATCTAAGGGGTAGAGGCGGTTGTTTCCAATGGGAACGGTTAGGGGCTGCAAAGTCACTATGATCCGGTTCGAATCCGGCGCCGCCTCTACTTCTTCAACTCCACGTAACGCGGATCGCCCGCGATGTTCATCGAATCGACGATTCCCGCCGTGCGGATGAAGTTCGTCGTCACCCGCGCCCGTTTCTCCCCGTCGCGCAGCTTGTCGGTATAGTTCACCCGCACCACCACCTTCCCCGTGCCCTCCGGCAGATCGAAGGCGTACACCAGCGCCGCGTCTTGCGTGTCCAGATAGGGCGTTGCTTGCGCCAGAAACCGGGGCAATTCGCGCCAGACGCTTTCGGGCAAGTCCGCGCCGCGCCCGGCCTTGGCATCGCGCAGGGCATGAACCAGCTCCCGGTCGCGCAGCCAGACGTCGGCGGATTGCAGCGCCACCCCCAACTGTTGCAGGTCTTGCACGGTTGCGGGCGCGACCCCATGCACGATGAGCGCCTCGTTCGTTGCGCGCTGGGCGGTCTTGGCGGTATCGATCAGGTCCCACAGCTTCAACTGCTGCTCCATCGCCACCGTGTCCTTGAGGGCGTCCCACATCGCCGCGCCGAGCGGGGCGTCCAGATTCGGCAGCTTGCGGGCACATCTGCTGGTTCAGGCGACGCAGCGTCAAGCGTTGCATCGCTTCCTCGACCGCTGGGCGGCGCTGCTCTGGGCGGAGCGCCAGGATCGCCAGGTGCGCTGGTCGCTGGATGTCGATCCGGTCGAGCTTTATTGAGAATCGGTTGCAACCCCGCTCCCTCGATGCCCGATTTTGTCCAATCTGGCCCGCCAGCCGACGCTTGGCGGCGGAAAATGACCTTTTCCGCGCCCGATTTGAGGGAAAAGTTCAAGCCATTGAAAAAATAACTAACCCCCGAAGCCTTTACTTAGCGATGGAGACGACTAGACTTTTGTGTGCTTGTGTATTTTTCGCACAGCGAGCCAACCACTAAGGGACGTGTCGAGAGTTGGCCATTCCGGGGCAAGGGGCTGGCGCCGTCCGGCTCGCCCACGGTAGCCGCCCGGCGCCAGCCAACTCACGACACCTCGCAATCCACCCGCCACCCATGGGAAATAACGATGCAACAAGACTTGGTGCATGCGATAAAAAGCAATCCGAAGTACCACGAGCTGGTCTCGAAACGGAAGGCATTCGCCTGGATCCTGGCGATCGTCATGCTGGTGATCTACTACGGCTTCATCCTGATCGTCGCCTTCAACAAGGCGTTCCTGTCCCAGCAACTGTGGACGGGTTCGATCACCACCGTCGGCATTCCGATCGGTCTCGGCGTGATCGTCAGCGCCTTCATCCTGACCGGCATCTACGTGTTTCGCGCCAACTCCGAATTCGACCGACTGACCCGCGAAATCAAGGAGGAAGTGTTATGAGACTCTGGCAAAACGCATTCGCGGCCCTCGCCCTGAGCCTGGTCGCCGGCGCGGCGCTGGCCGCCGGCGACGTGGGCGAGGTCAAGAAGCAGTCGGTCAATATCCCCGCCATCATCATGTTCCTGGCCTTCGTCGCCGCCACCCTGGGCATCACCTACTGGGCGGCGCAGCGCACCAAGACCGCCAAGGATTTCTACGCCGCCGGCGGCGGCATCACCGGGTTCCAGAACGGCTTGGCCATCGCCGGCGACTACATGTCCGCCGCGTCGTTCCTGGGCATTTCCGGCCTGGTGTTCATCAACGGCTACGACGGTCTGATCTACTCGGTGGGCTGGCTGGTCGGCTGGCCGATCATCATGTTCCTGATGGCCGAGCAGCTTCGTAACCTGGGCAAGTACACCTACGCCGACGTGGTGTCCTACCGCTTCCAGCGGGTGCCGATGCGTACCATGGCCGCCACCGGCTCGCTGGTGGTGGTGATCCTGTACCTGATCGGCCAGATGGTCGGCGCCGGCAAACTGATCCAGGTGCTGTTCGGCCTGGATTACGTCTATGCGGTCACCATCGTCGGCATCCTGATCATCCTCTACGTCACTTTCGGCGGGATGCTCGCCACCACCTGGGTGCAGATCATCAAGGCCTGCCTGCTGCTGGGCGGCGCCACCATCATCGCCTTCGGCGCCCTGTACGTCGCCACCGACGGCTCGCTCAGCCCCGAACGGCTGTTCCAGAAAGCCACCGAGATCCACAACAAGAAAGACGCGGTGATGCGGCCCGGCGCCCTGGTCACCAGCCCGATCGAGGCGATTTCGCTGGGCTTGGCGCTGATGTTCGGCACCGCCGGCCTGCCCCACATCCTGATGCGGTTCTTCACCGTGCCCAACGCCACGGAAGCCCGCAAGTCGGTATTTTACGCCACCGGCTTCATCGGCTATTTCTACATCCTGACCTTCCTGATCGGTTTCGGCGCCATCGTGCTGCTGATGCCGGCCGATTCCGGCTACATGGTGACCAACGCCAAGGGCGTGCTGGAACTCAAGGGCGGCCAGAACATGGCGGCGGTCAACCTGTCGGCGGCGATCGGCGGCAACATCCTGCTCGGCTTCATCTCGGCGGTCGCCTTCGCCACCATTCTGGCGGTGGTGTCCGGCCTGACCCTGGCCGGCGCCTCGGCCATTTCGCACGACCTGTACGCCAACGTGGTCGCGCACGGCAACGTCGACGAGTTGCAGGAGGTACGGGTCTCCAAGATCGCCACCCTGGTGCTGGGCGTGATCGCCATCCTGCTGGGCATCGCCTTCGAGCAGCAAAACGTCGCCTATCTGGTCGGCCTGACCTTCTCGGTGGCGGCCAGCGCCAATTTCCCGATCCTGATCGTATCCATCTTCTGGTCGAAGATGACCACCAAGGGCGCGCTGCTGGGCGGCTGGCTGGGTCTGGTCAGCTCCACCCTGTTCGTGATCCTGGGGCCGACGGTGTGGACCGACGTGCTCAAGCTGGGCGACGCCATCTTCCCGTTCAAGAACCCGGCGCTGTTCTCGATGACCCTCTCGTTCCTGGGCATCTTCATCGGCTCGATCATGGACAGCAGCGAGCAAGGCAAGCGGGAATGCGCCTCGTTCGAGGCGCAGGACGTGCGTTGTCAGACCGGCATCGGCGCGGAGGGCGCGGCCAGTCACTAGGCGATTCACGGCGTCTTGGAGAAGGGGGGCCGGTCGACTGGCCCCCTTCTCTCGGATCGGCCAAATCCTGCTAACATAGCCCCATGCGACAACCGCCGCGTGGGGTTTTCTTTTGGCGCAACCGGACGGAACAGCCGTGACCACCCTGGACCCATTGGATCGACTGGATCGGAAGACGTTCCTCGCGCATTTGCACCCGTTCGACCAGTTGCCCGAACCGGAGCTGGAACGACTGGCCCGGGCGCTGACGGTCAGCCATCACCGCGCCGGCGAAGTGCTGCTGAAGGCTGGAGAAATCCCAGCCTGCCTGTATCTGGTCATCGATGGCGCGGTCTGGGAAGCGGACGACGCGCCAGCGGCCTTGTCTCCTGGCCCCATCGATCCATCCGCGCGCGGCCATTCGTCGCTGGTGTGCGTGGTCGCGCCCTACACGGGCGGAGACGTATTCGACGTCCAGGCGCTCCTCGAAGGGACCAGCCAGCGCACGTTCGTGGCCGGCGAACCGACTCGCTGCTACCGCCTGCCGCGCGACCTGTTCCTGCACGCCGTCCAGACCCAGTCGGCATTGGCCAACGCCTACCCGCGGAAGATCGCCCAGCGGTTCGCGGCGCTGCGTGGCTTTGAGGAAGCCGGGGACATGGCGGCGTTCGCGGTCGCCAAGATCCGGGACGCCTATATTCATCCGCCCACCTTCGTGACCGCCGAAGCCTCGATCCACGAAACCGCGCTGGCGATGAAGGCGCACAAAACCAACTCGATCCTGGTCCGCTGCGACGATGAAATCGGCATCGTGACCGCCACCGATCTGCGCGAGGCCGCCATCGTGCGGCGGCAGTCGGTGGACGCGCCGGTCGGAACGCTCGCCAGTTACGAACTGATCGACATGGCGCCGGACGACTTCCTGCTCGATGCGCTGCTGCGGATGACCCGCTACAACGTCAACCGACTGGTGATCCGCGAAGATTCGACCATCCATGGCGTCCTCGAACAGATCGACCTGCTGAGCTATCTTTCCAACCACTCGCACCTGATCGCCCTGCAAATCGACCGCGCGGTGTCCAGGGACGAGTTGAAATGGGCCAGCCGCGATCTGGTCAACGTGATCCGCGACTTGCACAACCAGGGCACCAAGATCCTTTACATCATGCAACTGGTGTCGGAGTTGAACAAGAAGGTGTTGCGCAAGCTGTTCGAATTGCTGGCGCCGCCGGAAGTGCGGGAAAACTCCTGTCTGCTGGTGCTGGGCAGCGAGGGCCGCGAGGAACAGGTGCTCAAGACCGATCAGGACAACGCCCTGATCCTGCGCGACGATTTTTCCCATCCCGAACTGGAGCGGCTGACCGGGGAGTTCACCGAATGCCTGCTGGAGTTCGGCTACCCGCGTTGCCCCGGCAACATCATGGTGTCGAATCCGTACTGGACCAAATCGGTCACGGCGTTCAAGGACGAATTGTTCGAGTGGATCGTCCATCCCACCCACGATTCCTTCCTGCAATTCGCCATTTTCTGCGACGCCAAGGCGGTGGCCGGCGACGAGAACCTGCTCCGGCACGTCAAGGACCGCATGTACCGCCTGCTCGGCGACCACCGCGCCTTCTTCGGCCAGTTCGCCAAGAGCACGGTGGCGTTCGAAACCCCACTGGGGTTCTTCACCAATTTCGTGCTCGAAAAGAACCGCGCCGAGCTGGACCTCAAGAAGGGTGGCATCTTCCCCATCGTCCACGGCGTGCGCAGCCTGGCCCTGGAATATCGGTTGCCGCAAACCAACACCGTGGATCGGATCACCGCGCTCAGCCAGCGCAACCTGTTCCAGTCGTCCTTCGGCGCCGAGTTGATCGAAGCGTTCACCTACCTGTCCACCCTGCGGGCCGAGGCCGGCCTGGAAAAAGCCCTTCAGGGTCTGCCGCAGGACAATTACCTGAACCCCAAGGAACTCAACAAGCTCAAGCGGGAACTGCTGCGCGACTCGTTCAAGATCGTCAACGAATTCAAGAAGTTCATCACCTACCACTTCAGGCTCGGCATGATCGGTTGATCGGCCGATCCCACCGAGAGGTTTTCCCTTGAAAGCACATTTGCACACCCTCCTCGCCCAGGCGCTCCAGCGGCTGCGCCAGGACGGCCTGTTGCCCGACGACGCACCCACGGACATCCCGCTGGAACACACCCGCGATCGGGCGCATGGCGACTTCGCCAGCACCCTGGCCCTGGCCCTGGCCAAGGCCGCTGGCCGCAAACCGCGCGAACTGGCCGAACGACTGGTGGCCGCGCTGCCGACGTCCGACCGGGTCGCCCGGGTCGAAGTCGCCGGCGCCGGCTTCATCAACTTCTTTCTCACCCCCACCGCCCATCAGTCGGTGGTCGACGAGATTCTGGACCAGGGCGACGCCTTTGGGCGGAGCGTCCTGGGTGGCGGTCGGCGGGTGCAGGTGGAATTCGTCTCCGCCAACCCCACCGGCCCGCTGCACGTCGGCCACGGTCGCGGCGCGGCCTTCGGCGCCACCGTCGCCAACCTGCTGGAAGCGATCGGGCATCAGGTCCACCGCGAATACTATGTCAACGACGCCGGCCGGCAGATGAACATCCTGGCGACCAGCGTCTGGCTGCGTTACCTGGAGCACTGCGGCGAACGGTTCCGCTTTCCCAGCAACGGCTACCGGGGCGAGTACGTGCGCGATATCGCCACCCGACTGTACGCCGAGCGCGGCGGCGCCTACATGGTCGCGGCGGCGCAGATCTTCCGGAATCTGCCCCAGGATGAGATTCGCAACGAGCATGGCGATATCGTGACCGCGGGCGACAAGGAAGCGCATATCGACGCCCTGGTCGAACGCGCCCAGAAGTTGCTGGGCGATCACCACTATCGCTATATCTTCGAACGAGGCCTGAACGTCATCCTCGACGACATTCGCGACGATCTGCGCGAGTTTGGCGTGGTCTACGACGAGTGGTATTCGGAACGGACCCTGGCGGAAACCGGCGCGGTCAACAAGACGATCGACCGCTTGCGCGATGCCGGCTACGTCCACGAGCAGGACGGCGCGCTGTGGTTTCGTTCCAGCGCCTTCGGCGACGAGAAGGATCGGGTGGTCGAACGGGAAAACGGCCAGACCACCTATTTCGCCTCCGATATCGCCTACCATCTGGACAAGTTCGAGCGCGGCTTCGACTGGGTCATCGACATCTGGGGTGCCGACCATCACGGCTACGTCCCCCGAGTCAAGGCCGCGTTGCAAGCCATGGGCGAGAACCCCGACAAACTGGATGTGTTGCTGGTGCAGTTCGCCATCCTCTACCGCAACGGAGAGCGGGCGCAGATGTCCACCCGGTCCGGCGAATTCGTCACCCTGCGCGAGTTGCGCCAGGAAGTCGGCAACGACGCCGCCCGCTTCTTCTACGTCATGCGCAAGAGCGAACAGCATCTGGATTTCGATCTGGACTTGGCCAAGTCGCAATCCAGGGATAACCCGGTCTACTATATTCAGTATGCCTATGCTCGGGTCAGCAGCGTGCTACGGCAGTTGCGCGACAAGGGCCTGTTGCGGGACGAGGGGCGCGGCCGGGCCAGCCTGGCGTTGCTGACCGAAGCCCACGAGGAGGTCCTGCTGATGGCGTTGTCGCGTTATCCGGAAGTCGTGGAAACCGCCGCCCTCACGCACGAGCCGCACCAATTGGCCCACTATTTGCGTGAATTGGCCACGGCATTTCACGCCTACTACAACGAACACCGGGTTCTGGTCCCGGACGACGCGCTGCGTGACGCCCGGCTCAACCTGAGCCTGGCGACCCGGCAAGTCATCAAAAATGGTCTCAACCTGTTGGGCGTTTCGGCCCCGGAGGTCATGTGAACAGCCGCCGCGATTACAAATCCGTCGCCGGACCACGCCGCCAGCGCGCGCGCCGTCACGGTCTGATGGTCGTCACCCTGGTGCTGATCGGCCTGTTCGGCGGCTTGCTGGCTTACATTCGGGGCGACCGGACCCAACCGGCGCCAGCCACCGCCGTCGCGCCCCCCGCGCCAGCGCAACCGGCCGTGGCGCCCCCCGCGCCGCCAAAGACCGTGGTCGCGCCGATGGTGGAGCCCGCGCCAGTCAAGCCCAAATACGATTTCTATACCGAACTGCCCAAACGACAGATCGACATTCAACCCGAGACCGTCAATCCAAAGAGCGCTCCCCCGGCAACGCCCACCCGGACACAGCCCGCAGCCGACC